>Ga0315904_10001908_pt1 | contig 32859 bp, 31 predicted proteins | sample LakEriMetagenome_6_FD_203529 | JGI IMG/M metagenome (GOLD analysis project Ga0315904, IMG submission 203529) | Freshwater fungal communities from buoy surface, Lake Erie, Ohio, United States - Buoy 12 MA120 | ecosystem: Environmental > Aquatic > Freshwater > Lake | place: USA: Lake Erie, Ohio...
ATTTGGGGCACTCCAGTGGGTCAATTTCATAGATGCGCTTTATGCACGCAGCCCAACTACTCTTACGGAACTCTTGCCGATAATCACTCTCTGGTTCTTCAGTGGAAGGAGGGGAAGCCTTGGCGCGTTCACCTCTACGCCTACAGGAGTAGCGTCCATAGTACCTGGTGAGAGACTCGTAGGTTTTAGGAATATGCGCCGACAGCGCTGCAAGAAATTCTAGAGCATCGAACTCGTGAGCCGCACCGTCTTTGGTGGTATAGGTAACGATGTCATCTTGGATTGAGATTTTTTCAAGGGATAGGGGAGCGCGCTCAATGTAGCGAGTGACGAATTGCTCGCTCTCTTTATCGTGGAAGGGGTTCCCCATCCAGACGCCAAAGCCCGTGTGGTCCTGTGAGAGTATCTGCACTACGTCCTCGTCAGAGATAAGCTCTAGTTTATGAAGCTGTGCGAGTACGCGCTCAGCGAATGTGTCCTCGATAGCTTTAAGGTCTGCTTCAGAGAGCTGAAAAGAACGTGAAAATTGAGAGCCTCTTCGACTTCTTCTCGTGTATCAGTGAAACCTCTTTTCCTGCCTTGCGTGGCGTAAGTGATCCTCGCGTTCGAGATGTGTATCTCAACGGATACATAAAGACCTACATCGAACGCGATGTTCAAGAGCTGCTCGGGATCAGCAAACGAAGAGAGTTTGAGATATTTGTGAAGTTGTGCGCGCTACGCACGGGCCAGCTTATTAATTATGAATCGTTAGCGTCAGACGCCGGAGTTTCGCCTGCGACCGCGAAGCAATGGTTGTCGATATTAGAAGACAGTTTTTTAATCAAAATCGTTCCCCCGTTCACCTCGAATCGAAACAAGCGGTTGGTAAAGACCCCAAAGTTGTATTTTATCGATTCGGGGTTGGCGGCCTACATCGCGGGCTGGCGAGAGCCAGAGGTACTCGCAAGTAGTCCTATGAGTGGCGCGTTTTTTGAGAGCGCGGTCTTTGGTGAGTTACTACGTTTCTTTTCGAACAGGGCAAAGAGCGTTGATATATCTTTTTGGAGAAGTAGAGATGGGGACGAGATCGACTTCATCGTGGAATTTGATCAGAGGCGATTCGCGATAGAGTGCAAAGTTGGGACACCTTTGCCGAGCGCTCTTATGAAAGGACGACACCTCGAAGAGCTCGACCTGAGTGCGGCCTATGTCACGACCTTAACCGCATTACAAAGAGAGCCCTGGAAAGTCACAGAGCAATGGACAGCGATATCTCCGACAGACCTGCCGCTACTTCGGGAAATGTCGTGACAGCCAGCACCTTCCTGATTCTTTCGGCAAGGCGAATCTACCCCGAATACTGCACGATCGTGCAATCTTTGCACTAATCACCTCCGAGGATCCTCTCAATCTCAGAGCCCGGCAGTGTGAAGTCATGACTAATTGAGACCTCACCGCGCCCTTTTTCTCTAGTGCAGGGCAACTACCTAACACTCTACAATGCCACGCTTACTTGCTTGAGGTGATAGCTGCGTCAAGAGTTGCCCAGGGCCAGGGTGGGTAGACTGAAAGGTTGCCCTGCACCAGTTGCGGGGGCCCAGCGCCGGCTGTCACAAATACATGAGGCCTTTTGGGTCAGACATCTTATAGCGCCCCTCCCCTACAGGCGAGGCAAATTTCACCGCTTGGGGGGCTTATACGTTAAAAAAATATCCCTTTAAGAGCCGGAGGCATTCAGCAATTAAACTGTCAGGATTTTAGGGGTTTAGAGGGTATATCTTCAACAGCTGCTTTGGGGGTTGTAAATTTTTTTTGAGCGGGGGTGTTAAGAAAATTGGGGGGGGGGGGCGAATCTATATCTGACAAGGGGGTGAGGGTTCAGATTGAATTCAAGCCCATGGCTCACGACAGTCGATCAACTCAATATAGGGAAGGGAATGATATGAAGAATTATTTTTTGCCGCTAAGCTTACTGGCTATTGTGAATGTGTTACCGATTAGCTCAGTGCAAGCTGAGCCTGGATCTAATTCCCCCGAAGATCAGGCAATGTTAACTGAGTGCGTCGTGCGTTTCGACCTGGCCGCGTTTGATGCACAGAGCCAGGGGGATATTCTCAAATGGATAATCAAAGGTTGTAAGAAACTAGTAGGATGGGTGGATGATATTCCAAAGGTTCCAGAGATTCCAAAGCCACCCAAATCCCCTAAGGAACCTATTCGGACAAATAGGGTGATCATCGATGATGCTGGCAAGATGCGTATCGTTGAACCGGGAAGTCCCGGCTATAGACCATATGCAGGTTCGAACGATTTGCCCAGGGGCAACTAGCTTGAAAACCGTAGCAGGGGGCTGTAGGAGACCCCCTGCTTGATATGACCAGCGAAATGGCACCGGCACTTTCCGACAAGGGGCGAAATTATGACGCGGTTATGTAGGATCCTTTTGATTCTCCTTAATGCTATGGCTACGCTGCCGACTGGATTGCAAGCAGAAGAGAGGATAAGTCTCTCAATGGAAGCGCAGATCGACCACAAGGGAATACTTGCCTTCCGTCTGAATCTATTCCGAGGCGAACAGAGTGACGGCAGGGTGTGGCGTATGTACGATCTCTTATGGAAGCCCGGAAGAGTTATTGAACTGCCCTACCAATTTGACCCCCGGCAAGTCGTATCCAAGTCATCCGATATAACCTCTGCGGACATCTCTGGGCTCCTAGGGGAGGGCTCCGGCAGTCTGGTGTCACGAGTAACGGAGTTCTTCATCAGCTCAGTGAACTCGGCGTGTACTCAAGCAGCTCTACCGAGTTTCTGCACGCAGATAGAACCGATGAATCGTTACAATTTCGAGCAATACATGCGCGGCTACCTAACTGCTCTTGCTGGAAAGGATCCGATAACCAAGACCTGCCTGCGATTCGCGGGACAGTTGGTCGGCAAAGCGTTTGTCTGCTTAGAGGTCGGCGATCTTGCCTCATCGACGTACGGCGACTTTAGGGATCACCCAGAGAATGCACATAGGTACGTCATTAGACGTATAGCAGCTTCTTTTCTGGCAGGTGATCTAGATCCAGGCGGGAACTATATTGCACCGTGGGAAGATGAAGAACCGGCCTGTTGGTGTGTATATCATTGGAGATTCAGTATTGAGAAGGGCAAAGCGGACAAACTATGCAGAACCCTGCATACGTCCATCAATCGCTGCGGAGGTGTTGGATGCCATTGTGAAATCCCCGAAGGTGAAAAGTGCCCGCCCGAGGAACCTGGTAATCGCTTCAATGGCCACGTAGAGCAGGAAGTAGTTGAGAAGATTGAATGCGGAGCAGCCTGTTATTCACACCCTCGTGCTGACCAGTTGAGAAAATGCGGAGAATCATTTGACCAGGATTTCTATAAGTGCTGCACCATAAACCAAGAGTGTTATACACTCAACGGCGCGCCTAAATGCGGGCCTTACTGTCCTCAAGCATTTTTCCAGTGCGGGGCAAAATGCTGTCAAAAAAATGAATTTTGCGATAAGCCAGTGGAAAGCGATCCAACAACCTGGCAGTGCAAGCCTGCTGCTCCAGCACCGATGCTACCGGGGATTGAGCCGCGACACGATATCGCTGAATGACGAGCCGCTGGTTCGGCGGCGTAATACATGGTCCCCCGCCCCCCTCTTTGATGCCCCCCTCTTTGGTGCAGGGCAACTTTTTGTCCCCGCCCTCTATTACACCCCAACTATCCCAGACCAAGCCCAACGCCGAAGAAAAATAGGCTCATTGCTCTCATTCCGGTCTGAACCGGCAATTTTGCAGGTAGCTAATCCGGTCTATTCCGGTATACAATCCGGTATGATGAACACGGACACCATTCGCATCACCGCGGAATTGCTCGCGATACTGTCGGAAATCGACGAATTCAAGGGGGCTTGGCGCGCCCTGGGAACGCTCGCGCCCGAACGGCTCAAAGCACTCAGACAGGTGGCCACCATCGAAAGCGTCGGCTCTTCAACCCGCATCGAGGGCAGCAAGCTGACCGACCGGGAGGTCGAAAAACTGCTCGGCAACCTGGATATCAAACGCTTCGGCAGCCGCGACGAGCAGGAGGTTGCCGGATATGCTGAGGTGATGGAGACCGTTTTCCACTCTTGGGCCGACATCCCCATCACCGAGAACCATATTAAACAGATCCACCGCGATTTACTCCGCCATAGCGACAAGGACGAACGTCACAGGGGCGCATACAAAACACTTCGTAACGATGTTGGGGCCTTCGACGCCGATGGCAAAATGATAGGGGTTGTGTTTGAGACGGCGACGCCCTTCGACACGCCGCGCCGCATGGAAGAGCTTGTCTCCTGGCTGAATGAGGCCCGCGAGCTGCGTCGCATTCATCCGTTGCTGATTGTCGCCGTCTTCATCGTTACCTTCTTAGAGATTCACCCCTTTCAGGACGGCAATGGCCGGCTGTCGCGGATTCTGACCACACTCCTGCTTCTCCAAGCGGGTTATATCTATGTCCCTTATTCCTCGCTTGAGAGCATCATCGAGAACAGTAAAGAAGGCTACTATCTGGCCTTGCGTCAGACGCAAGGGACTATCCGCAGCGATGCGCCAGATTGGCAGCCTTGGCTGATGTTCTTCGCGCGCGCGCTCCAACAACAGAAGCGCCGCCTTTCAGAGAAGGTAGAGCGCGAGAAGACTGCGCTTTCCGCCCTTACAAAGCTGGCCGTGGAAATTCTCGATTACACCCGTGAGCATGGCCGCGTCACGACGCGCGACATCGTGCGAGAACATGGCGCAAGTCCCAACACCGTGAAAGCGACCTTTACCTCTCTCGTCGCCAAGGGCCTCTTGGCGCGCCACGGCGGAGGCCGTTCAACTTGGTATTCGTTGCCGTAAAAAGTCGCCGCCCTCTAGTCTGCCTGCCCTCCCCCTTGCCCTGCCCTCTAGTACACCCCAACCATCCCACGATGGAACTCGGACAGGCCGTTTTCCAAGCCCACTAAGAAAACAGCTCGCTGATTCCCTGCTCCCAGGGTATCACCAGGACTCCCTCGATTAACTTGCGCTGCTGCGTGGTACAAAAGATTGCAGGTCGAGAGTGTGGAATAGCGGCCGCGAGTTCTTTTAGTCTTCGTAACTGCACTATATCAACGTCGGGAGCCGACTTAATCTCGATTGCCCACGTGGGAGCGCCCCTACGCTCGGCGATGAGATCGATCTCTAACTGGCCCTGAGTTTTTAGATAAGAGAATTTATAGTCGGCTTGCAGATACGAATTCAACCGATGTGCTTCGAGGATCACCAAGTGTTCAAAGGCTCTCCCCCATTCATACGTTTGAGGTGAAAGCTCGGCTCGCAACCCTCCCTCCAATGCGCGTTTTACTCCGATATCAAAAAGATAAAACTTCGCGTGCTGCCGTTGTCGCTTCCGAACTGATGAATGATACGGCTCAAGGAAGAAACCAAGCAGAGTATCCTCAAGAATCTGAAAATAACGGGCGACTCCCTTTGAGTCTGTTCCGGCCTCACGAGCGATCTTTGAGAAGTTGAGGATATGTCCACTCGATTGGGCTGCTGCCTCAAGAAAACGCGCAAAGGGATCCAGGTTTCTGACAACCTGCTCTTCGCGAATCTCCTCCCTCAAATAGACATCCACATACGTTCGCAGTAGAGCGCTCCGCACGTCTGGGCTCTGTTCATTAATGACGGCAGGGAGAGAGCCCCATCGAAGCACTCTTTCAAGAGAGAAATCCTGACCAAGCTCTTGAAACGTGAGCGGAAATAAATGGTTTAACAGCGCTCTGCCTGCGAGCAGATTAGCGGCTCCTCGACGAAGCTTCCTGGCACTCGATCCAGTGAGCGCAAATTTCTGCTGGCGCTCCTCTATTAAAGAGTGCACCTCATTGAGCAGACTCGGCACACGCTGTACCTCATCAATCACTACAAAACTGGGGGGTCTTTGAAGCCCATCGAGACGAGACCTTAGCTCGTTCCCCGAGCGAAGAAACTGAAGCACCTCTCCTTGGCGCAGCAGATCAATCCACAGGACTGACTCAGGGTTTGGGAAAAGCGACTGTAAGAGCCGAGTTTTGCCCGTACCACGAGCACCAAAAAGAAAAAAACTGTGTGATAATAGCGGTTTGCATAGCCTTTGGTACATAAGCCGAAATTGTATGCGATTTTCGGCATTTCTACCATTTATTTTTATTCTAGGGTGGGGATTTGCTCGCAAGTAGCCGCACCCTCTAGTACGCCCCAACCATCTCCGCCCTCTAGTGTACGCCAACTATTCCAGACAAAGCCCGAGAATGCGATGATCCTCGATGCGGCGATTTTGGAGGCTTCCGTCTCAAGACATCCTTTACACATTCTAGCTGGTTTTTTTGCGAAATTTCACATTGCTGATGTGTGAATTACACAAGACTCCTTAACTTATCAGAACTGCCGAATAAAAACTCAGTGATTTTGCTAGGTCCCAGACAGGTCGGAAAAAGCACCCTTGTCCAGGCGCATCAGCCCACGTCCGCAATGATGTACAACCTTGCTGAGGCTGATACGTTCCCAGAGCTGAGTGCCGCCCAGGGCCGGTTTGTTAACGACCAAAGGGCCACCCCACACACCTGTTGATTGATGAGGCACAACGACTTCTAGAGCTCTTCGACGAGGTGCAATCAATCCTTGACCGCAATCCAACGCTACGGGTTGTGTTGACCGGCAGCAGCGCTCGAAAGTTGCGTGGGAGTGGAATAAATCTGCTGTCGCGGCGGATTTGGCGGCGCGATCTTTCCCCTCTCGTCTTTCCTGAGACCGGCTCCGGTAGAATTGCTGACGGCTTGGTGCGCGGCCCTCTCCCGGCAATTCTTGATTCAGCGCTCTTTAAAGATGACCCTCGAAATTACGTTGGCCTATACAAGAAGACGTGTCACTAAAGCGACGAATCATCGTCTACAATGAGCGCCTTGAGCGTCGCACCAGCTCGGGTGTCGAGATCATGCCAGTTGAGACGTTTCTCTCGTACCTCTGGGGTTGCGAGATTTAATGCCAGCTCGGGTTCAGGCGCGTTTGTGCAGCAGTTTACACCCTCACCATTCGCCTGGCTGAGGCATGCGGGAGGCTTCCCATCAAAAAAATTCAGAAAACTTGGTTCAGGTAGCCAGCGAGGCTATAGTAAGAACTGGAGGTCAAGGTTTTCCCCGTTTTAAACAGAGCGGAGGTTTTTTCATGGATAAGCGTACGATAGCAGAGCAGCTCCAACTCGCAGCTAATTTAGATGTCGAGCGAGCTACTTCTAAACTGCGTGGCCAGTGGACAACTCGGGATAATGGTCGGTGTTTGCAGCGTAGCTACGATGACCTTGCGAGAGCTGTTGGATTAGGTACTGATCCTAAGACTCTTGCGGCTCTTAAACAGTGGGTCCAAAAGCAAAAGCTGCCTGAACCGGCCCGTACCCGTTAAAGGTTTTTACAAGCCTTACATGAGGGCGGCTCTTCCGTTTTTTCGGAGAGCCCCCTCTTTTTCTACGCCGTTGACGGTTAAAGGTCTGCTCTTGGGCAACAATTCAGAAAAAACTAACAGCGAAGAATTCCAGCGCTACCGCAATACCCACTTTGTAAAAGCTCCCCCACTGCTAAACCCATAGTCTTGCTGCTACATCAGAGACTTAACCCCAGATCCTAATTCATACAGATTATAACAGATCGAAACTTCGGATATCTCCATGTTTGATTAACACCGGGCTTCTCCGTACAATTAAAGTCTGGGGTTAGTTATTGCAGGTTTTAAAGCCCTTCTGTTAGGTCAATCTAGCCGGAATGATGTTTTTGCTCGAACTCCCTTGTAGGTGAGCGCACTACAGTCTGTGTTTTTTGTGCAAGCTGTTAGTCCCTCAGCGCAGCATGTTGAGTCTAGGTTCTAAATACCGCGTATCTCATGTCGGCCAGGCCGCTAATATTGATGAACACTGCTGCTTTAGCAAATATACGCTCGCACTCTTCCTCTGCGCCTCTCTGGACAGGTGCTTTTCTGCTCTTTAATATTCTTTCCTTCTTCCCGGCTGCACCAGCATTTGCACAAAGCGATCAGGCTACGGTGAGTGACAACACAAACGCCGGCTCGGTTGAGCTTTCTGCGCGCGAACTTGAATTGCGCCGCAAAGAAGAGGAGTTGCTACAGGTCATGAACGGAATCGCTCCCGCTCAACAGCCTGCTACTGAGCCCGTTACCACACAACAAGCTCCTGAGACTGTCGTACGTGAGCCCACTGAAAAAGTAATTAAGATCCAAACTACCGATATCGTCGAGCCAGAGAGCAAACAAGAGCCCATCACTGTGGAGAAGGCTGTCCAAGAGCATGTAAATCAGCTGCGCGCTTTAGAGCACCATCCAGCTCTTGATGCACACCGTCCACAGAAGGCCCTAGCTCCTAAAGCTCCCAATACCGTTCGCACTCACCTCCCAGATGGCGATGCATACGATGGGACCACGGCTGCACGCGTAGGCACATTTAAGCGGGTCGATCGCTCGCACTCAGAGACTCCACGCATCGAGCGCGCCACCAGCCGATCGCGTCTGGTGCCTCTCAGCGAGATTGAACAAGAGGCTTCGATCCGAAATGTATCGCTCTCACAGGAGGAGTTGGCCACAATTAAGACCTCTTCAACTAAGCTGCGCACTGGGCCGACAAAGCTCGACACAACTCTTGTAGTGCTTCCACAGTACTCGGAAGTCTCGATTGATTACCGCTCTGGCAGCTGGTATCGAGTGCGAACCGGGAGTGGGATGCGTGGTTGGGTGCCCGGAAGCTCTCTGCTTTTCGATTCCGGGGTCTCTCATCGCTCTGCTGTACGGGTCGGAGCGATCACGGGTAACGTCCGCTAAGCGTCTGATCCCAATAACATACCAGTCGATGGACGGATCCGCTCAAGGGGTGTATCTTTTATGTCGATAGATAGTGACGAAAAGTTGCTCTCCGCATCTTATAGTTTATACCTTAACCATGCACGACATTAGGCACAAACTAACCCACTTGCTGTTGCCACCCTCGCCTCTGCTTAAGGTAGGGCTGGCTTTAACTGTGTGCCTAAGTTTACTCGTTAGCAGCGCGGTCGCTCAGGTTCATAATGCGCGTGTTGTTGGAGACCTGCGCTCACTCAATAAGTTGCTAACTACACCAATACAGCCAATGTGCGGCCTACCCTCGTGCCCGATTGAGTTTAAGCCGGTAGTACTCAGCCTGCGGTCACCACATGCAGCCCACTTAAAAATAGTGCTCACAAAAGCAAAGATCTCAAATCCGCCGATGGAGAATGAAGAAAACGATGTAGCCGGTCGTCCAATACTATTAAGGGGCAAAACAGTCCCAGCCCCAGGAAGCACAGGGCTTGCCAGGCCCGTTGCCGCGACTATTTTTCGCGACTCGCAGATCCCAACTCTAGAGATTGTCGTGGCTGACTCACCGCAGTCAAGCGCAAAGGCCTCGCGCGGATTATTGGTGTTTAGATACAAACTTACTGAAGCCCAAGGTTCAGCTCGGCTAAACGCCCGTGTACAAGCCAGCAGTTCTCAGGCTTTTGCCGCCAAGCTCTGCGGTGCGCATGCCGACGATTTTGACTATCAGATAAAACCTCTATCCTCGTCATCGCTTGAAGCAGCCGCTGCGCCGACATACTCAGTGCTATATATCGGCACTGATTACGATCAGTTTTTTGCTAAATCTATTAAGTGCTCATCAACCAAAGCGTGTCAAAATAGAATCCTTAGTATTATCAACCAAGCTGCTGTTTTGTATGAGCGCCAGTTGGGATACACCCTTGAAGTTGCCCGTCAGTTTGGACCCACAAATCACGGCCGAGCTACTCGGTCCGAGAGTGTGATAGATGGATTCCAGCAGTATAACTTCGCCAATCGGCTACAGCACGTACACACCGCGACAAATCCGAGCGCTAATCAAGTCGACGTCTTCAAGTTGTTTACTGGCAGAAAGATGGATGACGATGTGATTGGAATTGCATACGTTGGAACAATTTGCCAGGACTCTCAATCTCGCTTCGCTAATGCTGTTGTGCAGCACGTCTCAAGCACATTAAATCCGATTACAACTGCCCATGAAATCGGACACACACTTAGCGCACAGCATGTACCCGACGGCATTATGCGGGCCAACTTAGGCTCGGCACCACCGACTTCATTCTCCACCGCAAGTGTGCAAACGATTATCTCCTACCTGAGCCAATGGTACAGGGAATGTCGTCAGGGGGTAAGTAAAGGTGTAGCGAACCCAACCCCGACCCCGACCTCATCTGACAGCTCAAATCCGTTTCCAGGTAAGCCAAAAACTCTGCAGCTTATTGTATCAAGCCCCTCCGCGCAGACCGTCACCGTCTCAACAACCGTGTCAGCCGTTACAGCTGGATGCAGCACCCGCATTCGTGCGGCAGCAACCTCTCGCAGGACGCCTCAAGCATCACCTATCCTTGAGGTTACACAGACTGAGGCTGGCAACAGCGCCGTCGGAGCCGCAACCTTCCGCGTACTTCCCGACAAATTAAGAAATGTAAACGTGTACTTCTTCGCTGACTACAGCTGCCCTAACGGAAATACGATCGAGGTCTCTCGCACAGTTCGCTTTAACCCAAACCGGGTCACAGGTATCGCCAAAAGGGCTCGCAGCAAAAGAGCCTGGATCGCCGCGCTTAAACAATCCCTACGATGAACTCATGGCCCATCGCAGATATTCTCCACATACGCTGGATTGATTCTCAACTTAAGCTACGCTTTTCAGGCCGCCTTACACTGAAACGATCAACTCATTTTTGACCTGCGTAACTCCAGGAGCCATCCAAGCTGCCGTTTCGGCTTCCTTACGCTCAGCCCACGACCGCACCTGCCCACGTAGAGTAACGGTGCTATCTGCCGAATCGACCTCTATATTGCGCGATTCAAGCTCAGCATAGCGATGGAGCGCGGCTTTAATCTCACTTTTCACATCTCCTGACTTAACATGCGGAGCAACTGAGATGCGGTTAGTGACTCCATTCACCCCGATTAGCTTCTCAACCACCCTCTCACACGACTCACGTTGGTAGTTCCAATCAACATTCCCCTCAAGTGTGACCCAGCCCTTGGTGACCGATACTTTTACCCGCTCATCAGGCACAGAGGTATCCCACTTAAGGGCATTAAGGGCAGCTTGTGCAATATCGGTATCGGTGCGCTCCGTGGCGTTGGGAAGCCTAACTTCGATATCATTTGCCACGGCTCGTACACCTGCAACACGCTTGATAATCCTCTCTGTGTTCTGCTTTTGAAAGTAGCTCGGAACCGCTCCGGTAAGTGTGACCACTCCACCTGTTACCGCAACCCCTATCTTTGAGGCATCAACACTTGGATCCCATCGGAGATCATCCATGACATCTTGCTGTAACTGCTTATCACTCTTCATATCTCTCCTCTTATCAACTCAAATAATAATCAGCTTTAACCTCTTCGAGTACTTACCAGTTCCGAAGCATTACGCTCTGAAGGTAGCTCGTTTGTCGCGTGTCGTCTCTGAGCAAGGTCATTATGCCGGTAACAGCAATGGCTCAATAAAGCGGATAATCTCCCGCTCCCCGACGCCCTTAGTGACCTCTACTGAGTAGACATTCTTTCCGCTCTGCTCGACTCGAATTGCCAAGGGAGATGAGATCACATGCTCTTGCTGCCTGCACGAGACGATCAGGGCATGATCGTGCGGGTCATAGGTGAGTCCATGCAACTGCCACAACCTGCTTTGGTGTACCTGCTCAAGCGGAGTAGATATGGTAATATCGGCGCCTTTACCGCGTAGACTCGATGAGATTGAATCAAAAAAATTCAGCCAACTGCCCCGTTCGATCTCTTTTGTTTGATGATTTGCCATGCTTTGCCTTTACTGGAAACGGTTACTCTAGACTGGAAGGAGATCGCGTGCGGCGCGAAGCACATCTTCGTAACTTATAATCCCGCGAAGATGCCCCTCGGTGTCTGTTACCACTACAGCACCGATCTTAAAATCAAGCATACACTCGATCACGTCTTGAATATCACTTGTGGGATCAACTGTTACAGGCTTTGCTTGCATAATCTGGCGCACTGTTAAGGTTTTGCGAGCCTGCGTAGGCACTGTCTCAGGTTGGGAGACAAACAGCTCTGAAAGATAGCAGCGCAAGTCGCGATCGCTTACTATACCCACTACCTGCCCCGCGTCGATTACTGGAAGATGCCGCACATCGCGGTCATGCATAATATCGCTCGCCTCTCGAAGCGATGCGTTCGGATCCAAAACAGCGACATCTCTGTGCATAATCTCATGTGCTTCCACAACAACCCTTATTTAAAAAACGCACCCACAGCGTTATTGCTTAATAGTAACGAACTGCTGGGAGTTACAGCATGGGATCGATCATGTCCACTGATGTGAGGAACGCGACTACTGCCGCTCGCCAAATAGAGCCGTCCCTACTCGAATAAGGTCGGCACCTTCTTCAATGGCAATGTTGAAATCGCCAGACATTCCCATACTTAAAAGAATAGTTGAGTTCGAAAAGAGCTGGGCATACCCACGTTGCTTAAGTGAGGTGCGTAGCTCACCCATCTTGGCAAAATCAGGTCGCGCTTGCGATGCTTCCTCGTAATAGGGGGTAATCGTCATCAAACCAAGCACGCACACGCCGTCGCGGAAAGCCGGGAGTTTTTCAAAAATTAAAGGCAGTTCATCAACTTTAAAACCGCTTTTAGCCGGATCGTTTCCGATATTTACCTGAAGAAATACGCTTTGAATCTTTCCTTGTCGGCCGGCCTCCTTTGCTATCCCCTCTAGCACGGATAGCGAATGCACCGACTGAATCACATCAGCAAGAGCAACTGCGTCTTTTATCTTATTAGACTGTAGCGGTCCAAGCAGATGAAACTCCCCAACTGCCCCTAAATCAGCGCGCTTTGCTTTTAACTCTTGTACATAATTTTCACCAAAAACGATGCGAACCCCGCACGCCTTAGCGGCACTGATATATTCGCGCATCAGCGCTGCTGGCTGTTTCTTACTGACTGCCACAAGGGTAATCGCATCGGCATCTCTGCCTGCCTGGCTCGCGGCTTTAGCGATCGAGCCCATGACCAGATCAAGCTGTTCACGTACGCTCGGCATGAGATTGCAACTCTCGCAATTTCTCCATCAAGGAGGCGATATTTAGACCAACAACATTAGAATACGAGCCATCAATTCGATCGACAAACTGGAGTCCAATCCCCTGAATGGCGTACGAACCAGCCTTATCAAGAGGCTCTCCGGTGGCTACGTACTGACGGATCATGGCATCACTCATCGCACACATCGTGACTGAGGTGACGTGGCTCCAGCATATAGCATGCTGCGAGCGCTCTCGCACAATGGCGATCCCTCCCCATACCTGATGAGTCTTACCTTGAATAGCTTTAAGCATTTCAAAAGCCTCCTCTGTTGAGGTTGGCTTTCCAAGGCAAACACCGCCGATAAAGACAGTAGTATCAGCTCCAATCACCCAGGCATCTGGATAGTGGCGCGCCACCTCTTTGGCCTTCAGTAGTGCGAGGCGTTCAACCATCTCTTGCGCCGATTCTCCTGGGGTTTGAGTCTCATCACAGCCTGAGACATGTACGGTGTACTGCACTCCGGCCTGTGCAAGAAGCTCTTGCCGACGCGGCGATGATGAAGCCAAGATAACTGGCGAGGTGGCTACGCTCATTTTGTCTCCCGTGCCTCGCTGCTTAGTAGTTCGTGTAGAGCTTGTAACATTACATCATGCAGCGACTCTCCGTGTGCTGACTGCTCACTGCCATCGGCATGGTGCAAGCCAACGACCCACTCGCGACCATTAACTCTCTGGAGCTCATGCAGAACCGCACCGTGAGATTCAAGCAGCGTGACACATTCATCAACCGAAGGGATCCAGAAAAAGTGGTCCTGATGATCCTCTGGCAGGCGGCTCACTGTCCCCGCAGTTAGCGAAAGCAGCGCTGGACCTGGCAGAACCTGAAACTCTTCGTATCCGAGATCTGCGAACCCACGCGCAACGATATCTCCTGGCTCAAATCTGGGTTCTAACCCCCAAATTCTGAGCTCGTTACACAGAGCGAATTGGTCACGGGTAAACCACATAGCGTCCTACGAATCGATATTAGGCTGCATTCTATCCAGCATCTCAACGGTTGAAGTCCCACCTTCCACCACCGTCATTTCAGACACTCGGGTTAAACGCGCCTTTTCATGAAACTCTGGCAGTGAAAGCACTCCCACGTTACACATCGTTGAGCGCAGCTTAACCGTAGATACATCAACTTTATCTGAGAGCGGGCCGCTATACGGCACGTACGCATCAACCCCCTCCTCAAAAACAAGGTGAGCGGCTTCACTCTGCTTGTAGCGCTGCCAGTTACGAGCACGGTTTGAGCCTTCGCCCCAGTACGGCTTGTAGAGTCTACCACGGTAGCTAATCTTGGATGTTGGGCTCTCCTCAGTCATGGCGAAATACTTCCCCATCATCACAAAATCAGCCCCCATAGCAAGCGCGATAATCATCTGTGTATCGGAGTTCAATCCACCGTCTGAACAGATGGGAATATACATACCTGCTTCTTTGAGATACTTATTGCGCTCCCGCGCGATCTCCATCACAGCACTCGCCTGACCCCTTCCGATACCCTTCTGTTCACGAGTGATACAGATTGAGCCTCCGCCGATTCCCACTTTCACAAAATCAACTTCAGCCTTCTCTACAAGGTATCGAAACGCATCGGCTGAGACGATATTACCTCCACCGAGGATGATCTTGTCTCCGTAGGTGGCTCTAAGCTTGCGGGCTGCCTCTGCCTGCCACTCAGTGTAACCATCTGACGAATCAAGACAGAGACAGTCAACTCCAGCTTCGACTAAAGCCGCTGCTCGCTCCATATAATCGTAGGTATTGAGTGCAGCTCCGACAAAGAGCCGCTTACGAGAGTCGGTCAATTCATCGGGGTAAGAATGGTGGTCGTAGTAGTCTTTACGGAATACCAGCGCTCGTAAGTTCCCCTGCTTATCTACGATCGGAAGGCACTCTTTTTTGTGTTTCCAAAGCAGATTCGTGGCGTCTTGGAGGCTGACTCCTTCCTCGGCTAGCACAAGCTTTTCGCGTGGGGTGAAGAATCCCTGCACACACTGCGAGAGGTCGTCTTTATACTCCCAGAAATCTTTACTGGTGAGTAACCCCAGCAGCTTTGAATGTAGCTCTCCGTTCTCGGTGATCGCTATGGTTGAGTGTCCGGTACGACGGCGTAGCGCGAGCGCATCAGCCAGCGTTGCAGTGGGGGGCAGATTTGAGTCAGACTCGACAAAACCTGCTTTGTGCTCCTTGACCTCTCGGACCATCTTGGCTTGAGCCTCGATCGATTGAGAGCAGAAGATGAATGCTGAGCCTCCTTTGCGAGCCAGTGCAATCGCCAGCTCTGGCCCCGACACCGCCTGCATCGCAGATGACACAAACGGCACGTTCAGAGCCCCACGCATGCCCTCAGCTACACGGTAGCGCTGTATGGGCGTCTTGAGAGTTACATTTGATGGAACATGCTCTCTGGAGGTCAAACCAGGCAGCAGAAGATACTCGTGAAAGGTATGGGAGACATCGTCGATGATAACGGCCACAGGAACCTCCTTTAAGGACACACGCGCCGACACTTTGTACCACCAAAGAGTCGATCAATGTGCCCAAAGCCATTACCGGCACAGTATGTCCTCGATGTGGTCGCATCGGGTGAATTTGGGAGGCGAGGATACCCTATTTACACCCCGCATCAAAAGGGGCTTTTTGTCGAATTATTCCGTTTTTTCACAATTACCATGACAATTCTGATATAATACAGCCTTGGGCTTATGTGGATAGCGATCGACGGGAAATTGAACCAAAATGGGCCACCCTTGGACCGCGGCATTTCACTCAGGTTTTCTGTCAATCGCTATAACTGCGTATTGAAACGCTTGCTAGACTAAGTGCTCGCAGAAGCTAGCTTCATGCAGTTTCCGGGCTAAGACGGTGGGTCTTTTCTGTCGTACGTGCTCCAGACCGAGCGCTGCGAAGCGACCACGTAACATACCCCCTCATCACGCACCACCCGATTCGCACGGATAATTACTGAGACAGGGGAGGGCTCATCAATCCTTTGCACGTAACCAACGTGGCTAAAGAATTGGCGTCGCAGGTAGCCAGCAGCGTTTTGCATCTCGACTGTGGTCAGGATCCCTTCGCGCAGTGCACCATCGCGCGGCATGTGAAAGAAGTCAAATGGCGCTAGAGGTTGATAGGCAAGCGGCACCAGTGGTGAAATCGTGCTAACCTCATCGCGATACTCGCGTGATTTTGGCATCTGACTGGATAACGCTAGGTCTAATGCGATACGTTCTTTTTTACTTCCCGCTGAAAGACTGGCCTGCATTCTTCCGGTCCAGGTCATCTTCACCTCAGCAACCTCGTACGGTGATGGATGGAATTCAATACGCGATGGCGTATCACGTTTGGGTGGGGCGATCACCATTTCGCGTGGACACACTAAGACACCCCAGGCGCGCTGCACATCTGAGCTACTCATAGCTGGCACAGAAAAGTACATCCCAGCATCTCGAAACCCCGCGAAGAATTCGGTCCGCGCAGGCGATGGTTTCTGAGGATTGTATTCGGCTGTCACTCCGAGGCGCATCGCCTTCCCTTCAGCAAAAGGGTGGATAATTGTCAGACTGCGCGGAGTAACTCGCAGCGTCAGGTCAAAATACTCCGCAAGGAGCGGTCTAGCACTCTTTGAATCGGTTGCGCGCTCTAGCCGTGCCTTATCTGTTGGCTTAAAGCGCAGCACAACTTCCTGGAGATCGGTCTCAATGCTGGTTTCAGTACCTGCCCACATACCTGAGGTATTCGCATCAACTGCCTGAGAAACCTCTAGCGGTGGTGGGGAAAACCCAGATTTTGCGCGCAGGCTATCAAAAAAGTGATCGACAAATTCTCTACTCATCGGGGGAAATGTCACCGTCGTCCCTGAAACGCTCACGGAACTTTTTGGTTCAGACTGGGCTACTGCAACACGCTCAGTAGAGAGCAGCAGCGCTACTATGACAAAAAGAAGTGCGACGAATTTTTTATACCGTGACATGCTCATCTCACCTTCTAGAAAACAGTTCGACGCATACTAACTCCCTGCACGATTCCCAATCCAAACAGGAGCGAGAGCAGCGCTGAACCACCATAGCTTACAAGAGGAAGCGGAATACCTACCACCGGCATCAAGCCTATCACCATGCCGACATTGATAACCAGATGGGCAAAAACTTGGGTTGTAATTCCGATTACAAGCAGGCACGAAAACAGATCTCGACTGCGGTGAGCCACACGCAGCATCTGCGCAATTAAACAGAAATAAAGCCCAATCAACGCCGTACACCCGACAAATCCCCACTCTTCGGCTAACACTGAAAAAACAAAGTCGGTAGTGTGCTCCGGGAGAAATTCAAGCTGCGTCTGGGTGCCCTTGCGAAACCCTTTGCCAAACAGCTCACCCGAACCCACAGCTATCTTTGATTGAGTAATGTGGTAACCACTCCCTTGAGGGTCGGCTTCAGGATTTAGCAGTACCATGATTCGTCGCTGTTGATACTGGTGAAGCGAATTCCAGGCCGGGTACGCCAAGACGCAAAATGCGAGCACAACCGCGAGCAACACCCTCGGCCGCACTCCGACAAACAGCACCTGCCCTACTCCGACGATACACAGCGACAGGGCTGTTCCTAGGTCAGGCTGCTGCATAATAAGAGCCATCGGACCAACTATCCAAAGCGCAGGCACGATCAGCTCCTTCCAACCGTAACAAACCGCATCCTTTGGCGGAGACTTTGAGAGCACTCTAGCCATCACCAAGATAAGTCCCAGCTTCATAAATTCAGCGGGCTGAAGCTTAAATGCTCCAAAGTCGAGCCAGCGTCGTGAACCGTTCACAACAACCCCAAAACACGCCACAAGAATAAGCAAACAAAATCCCAGCGCATATATCAGCCAGGAGTAACGGTGGAACCACTGTGTCGGGATCATCATTCCTACCAGCATGACCCCAACTCCAACTAGGAGATACAGCGCCTGCTTCACGAAGGCCGCACTCTTTAGTTCAAGATTAAACCAGCTCATAATGTTTATCGAGGTATCCGGGTCGTACCCCGCACTGTACAAAACCAGCAATCCAACTAAGGGAATAACCAACGAGAACGTCAGCAACGTCCAATCAATATGAGTCAAAATCCGACGATCGACCTTTAGCATGCTGTATCTACTTTTACTCCCCGCTCGCGGCCGCCAGCGCCGCGCTGTGCTGCGTCGTTTGCTCAGCCGCTGACTGTGCAGGTGCTGGAGCCTTCACTACTTTATTTTTGGGGGTCTTTACCGGTGGCTCTGGCTCCTTTAGACCGAAGTACTTCATCAGCACCTTACGAGTAACTGGCGCTGCGACTTCACCACCGTGTCCACCATTTTCAACCAGAGCAACAAAGACGATCTCTGGGTTAGCTGCCGGAGCAAAACCTGCAAACCAGGCATGGTCCTCAAAATCACCCGAACCCTCGCGCGAGATGACTTGAGCTGTTCCTGTCTTTCCGCCGACACCGATGCCACTCTCCTTGGGCAATGCTGACCTGCGCCCGGTTCCGCGCTTATCTTCAACAACTCCAATCATAGCATCGCGCATCTGCTGTAGAATCGTCGGCTCCATGTCGAGCACCCGCATTACCTGACCAGCACCAGATTTCTGCTCAAGAATCCGCCCATCTGCGGCTACTACCTTAGAAACTATACGAGGCTGAATCAGCTTGCCGCCATTTACCACTGCGGCCATAGCACGAACGATCTGTAGCGGCGTGGTTGAAACTGCTCCTTGCCCGATCGCAACTGGCAGAGTTTCGCCTGGGTACCAGCGCTTATTCTGCGGATCCTTAAAGTGCGTTTCCTTCCACTTCGTCGATGGAATCAACCCAGCGCTCTCCTCAAGCCCCTCAAGATTGACCGGCTCGCCAAAGCCAAATAAATCACGAGCATAGTGATGAATTCGGTCAACTCCCAAGCGCTGTCCAATCGTGTAAAAGTAAACATCGCACGACTGCACGATCGCTTCATGCATGTTTGTGCTTCCGTGTCCTGAGTGTTTGTGACAACGGAACGGCCGTTCTCCAAACTCAAGCACACCTCGACAGAAGGTTCTCTCACTCGGCACTGTCACCCCTTCGGCAAGAGCGGCAGCCGCCACAAAGATCTTAAACACAGACCCTGGAGGGAACACTCCCTGCAACGACCTATTTGTCAGTTTAGAAGTGCGCACGTCGGTCAGGTCGCTCCACACATCTTTAGGAAGCTCCCCAGCAAACACGGCTGGATTAAATCCGGGTGATGAAACAAGCGCGAGCAGATCTCCCGTATGCGCATTCATCACTACAACAGATCCCTTGCGACCTGCCAGCGCCTCTTCAGCTACACTTTGTAGCCCCTGGTCCAGGGTTAGATGCACATCGCTTCCTGGTATCTCTGGATGAAAAAAAGCTTCGCCAATCTTTGTACCACGAGCATTAACTATAACCGCTTGAGCCCCGCGCTCACCCCTCATGTAACGCTCAAAAGAGGCTTCTATCCCAGACTGTCCAACGGTGTCGCCAGCTCGATACCCTTGATAGGCAGGAAGCTTTAGCTGCTCAGCCGAGATCTCACGCACGTACCCAAACGTGTGCGCAGCCATGGGACCAAAGGGATAATCGCGAACTGGAGCAACACTTACAATAATTCCCGGCAACTTATGGCGCTGACTTGAGATGCGTGCCACAACCTCACGAGAAACGTCTCGCAGCAGAATTTTTGGCTCAAAACGCCTACGTTTATTCTGATTACTTAAGCGCTCCATCAGAGCTGTTGGCTCTTCTCCAACAATTGCAGCAACCTCTGCCACGACCTGCTCAACATCCGGGGCATCCTCAACTACGACCTCGATGTTAAATGAAGGACGATTCCGCACCACGGCTACTCCATTGCGATCAAGGATCACTCCCCGCGGCGATGGTATATATACTGTTCGCAGCCGATTGTTCTCCGAACGATCGCGAAAGAAACTTCCCTGTAAGATCTGCAAATACCACAGACGCCCAAGTAGCACGCACAGGCACAGCGCACACAAAACCATGGCGCCAAGAACGCGCGGGGTGAGATTAAGTTGTGTACGATCACTTCGAGGCATACAGTATTATACAACTGAAACCACCGAGCCACGCTTTAACGACACTGCTCCTGCTCTCTTCCACATCCTCCTTAAAACCGAAAAAATAGCAGGGGTGCACAAAGCTGAAAAACAACCTTGTCCCGCCAAGGTAAAAAAATCATCGTGAGCAATCGATTGAAAGCGTACAGCGAGTAAAAGAAAAACAGATCCCGCACACAGTGTGGCGCAGATAACCACGAGCATCGCAACTAACTTTGATTCAACAAAAAGACGCTGTGACAAGAATGCAAACAGCACATACACCAGCACATACGAGCCAGACCAGGGACCGAGCACGACTCCGGAGCTCATATCAAGTAATAGCCCAAGTAAGAACACGGTCAGCGCTCCGACCACGCTGAACTCGTAGCACGCCAAAAACACCACGCAGATTAGCAACCCCTGCGGAATCGCCCATCCTGGCACACCCACATGGCGCAAAAGCCCCTGTAAGGTAAGTAGCACAAGCCCGAGCATCAGACACAACAGTATCCTCATCGCACCCCTCCTAAAGCCTGTGGCCCTACCTGAGAAGGCTCTGAAAGAGGCCGCGCTGAAACTATCAGCACCTCCTCAAGCTTTGAGAAATCAACTGCTGGCTTAACCTCTATGGTCTGAAATAAGGCTCCCTGGGCCTGGGCTATCTGCGAGACCCTACCCAGCACTATCCCCTTAGGATAGACAGAATCCATACCTGAGGTGATCACCACATCGCCCTCTTTCACTTTGACATCTTTGGTCACGAATTTGAGTTCGCACACCTGATCCCCGGCTCCCTCAACAACACCGTGAGCTCTACTATCTTGCAGTAGCACATCAACACCACTGGCGTGATCGCTCACCAACAGCACCCGCGCTGAATCCGAGGCCACAGACACCACCTGGCCCACGACACCTTGGGCATGAATAACCGCCATGCCCTCTCGAATACCACTTGAACTGCCTTTGTTGACCACAACCCCGCGGACCCAGCCACTCGAATCACCACCGATGATCGATGCCGCCACTCCTTGCACCCGATTTTCAGCCCCAACCTGAAGAAGTGCTCGCAGCCTAAGATTCTCACGCTCAAACTCTCCAGCGCGAGCTACGTCTCGTTCAAGCTCGCTCATCCGCCCTCGCAAAGCCTCATTTTCTTTAGCTGTATTTGCCAAAAATACATAGCGATGCCACCCTGAGGAGATCCCGCGGGCGACAAACTCAGCAGCGCTAGAAATTGGTGTTACGATCTCTAGCACAAGCGCATTACCAATTCGCGCTATCGCTGGATTGCGTGAGCTATAGGCGGTCAGAAACAGCGAAGCCAAAAAGAGGCTCAGACATGCAACCGCTACCTGACTGGTTGAAGATATTTCGCGCCGCATCAAAACTTCTTCGCACTCGTTTCAAATTACATCACTACATCTTTAAGGATCTGTAGCTGATCAAGCACTGCACCTGACCCGACCACAACAGCTGACAGCGGATCCTGCACCACTGTGGTTGCGATGCCTGTATTGTGCGAAATAAATTTATCAAGATTACGCAGTAGCGCGCCGCCCCCCGCCATCACGATGCCACGATCAACGATGTCTGAGGATAGCTCAGGCGGACACTTCTCAAGCGCCATTTTTACAACTTCCAAGATCTGGTGAATCGGCTCGTGTAACGCTTCACGCACTTCCTCTTCGCTTAAAACAACAGCCTTGGGAACACCTTGCAAGAGGTCTCTACCCTTGACCTCTACGTGTAGACCATCTCCCGATGGATAGGCGTTTCCGATCGCTATCTTTACCTGTTCAGCGGTGCGCTCGCCTATTAAAATATTGTGGCGTCTGCGCACAAAATTGGCGATGGCCTCATCCATCTTGTCTCCACCGATGCGCACCGAGCGTGAATACACGATTCCCTTGAGCGAGATAATTGCAACTTCTGTTGTTCCGCCGCCGATATCGAGGATCATACTTCCGCAGGCCTCAGTCACCGGTAAGCCCGCCCCGATTGCAGCAGCCATCGGCTCCTCAATTAAATAAACCTCTCTGGCCCCCGCTGATTCGGCTGACTCGCGCACCGCGCGCTTTTCAACCTCGGTGATTCCGTGCGGCACGCAGATAATGATGCGCGGCTTTACTAGAGCTCTCCTGTTGTGCACTTTGCGAATCAAGTGCCGAAGCATCTCTTCGGTGATCTCAAAATCAGCGATCACCCCGTCTTTCATCGGTCGAATCGCTGAGATCGAATCAGGCGTCCGGCCCAACATATTCTTGGCTTCAGTTCCAACCGCGACCACCTTACGCTTGCCGTTGCGGCCAACTGTTTGCACCGCAACAACCGACGGCTCGTTACACACCACACCACGACCCTTCTGGTATATGAGCGTATTAGCGGTGCCGAGATCGATCGCTAAATCGTTTGAGAAGAATCCATACAATGCGTTGATGAACATACCACCCTACTCCAGTCGCTTTTAGCGCTTCGCCACATCTTAGTACGGGGCGAAATTTTTTTGCGTGCAGATGCCTCGTGCACCCAAACAGATAAATTAACTCGTCAGAGTAAAGATCATAGCAGTAATAGGCACGAAAATAGATAGCAAGCTGGCCAGGAAATCCACATTTTTGCGGCCCAATAGCGCGCTGGCCAGTAAGGGTCTAAACAGGTTTTTTTAAGATGCGTACGTGAAGCAGCCTTTTAAGCACTCAGCTAGCGCAAAGGACACGCTTGCAATGGTCATTTCACCGCTTTTTGTGGACTTGGGGCGTATAGCTTAGTTAGGCGGCTTGCGGCACTGGACTTCCCCCACTTAGCCCTTCCTCGATATCAAGCAGCTTATTCTCAAGAAAAGCCACCTGATCCTGGGGAGCTAGACGGCTGTCGACAAAGACAAAATGCTGTGACAGCGAGCGACAAACGCCGCTCACTACCTTCCAGCAGTGACCCCTTTTTAGCTCCTCGCGCCTAACAATGTACCCGTGCACCTCAAGTCGCGCCAACAGCTCCCGATACCTGTGCTCCTGCTCCTTGGTCCAGGTTGGCCGGGAGGATCTCTTGCGCTTTGCTTTGCGGATTATTTGGCTGGTTCGGGTCACAGAGTTATTCCAATAAAATCAATGTGTTAGTCGGCATACTGGACACTACAATTCAGTCCAGCACGGTGGCCCATAACACAAACTAGCTACCAGGATATACGACTCTGCTCACACAGTCGAGACGCTTCGTTGCTCTGAATAAGGCTTTGGGTGCCGATTTTTAGCCCTGGGAGTTGAGTATAAAGTAAGCAGCGAAATCCGGGTGCTTGGAAAACGCTACCCGTTCGTGGACGCGAATCAAACCCCAACGAAAAGTGGTTTTTTTGGGGGGTCCCGGACCATTGAACTTACCCCGGGGCTATGATAAACTGCTGGGCCACCGCTGAGTTAGCCACGTTTGCTCGCGAGATCAGGGTGTTACGCCACTAACTAAGATTTTCTAGTTCGCTAAGAGGTACTATGACAACTACAGACGAGACAGGCACTCAAGAGTCGACTACTCCAGACACAGATTCACAGGAGACAGCTCAGCCCAAGACTCCAACAAAGCGCGAGCCAACTTCGCTAAGCGAAGCTCTATCTGCTTTAAACAAGACCGTTCTACGCACTGACATCCCGAATTTCAATGTCGGCGACACAGTTCGCGTTCACGCAAAGATCGTCGAAGGCAACAAGGAGCGTGTGCAGGTTTTTGAGGGAGTGATCCTAAAGCGCTCAAAGGGCAACCACGCTGATGCAACATTCACAGTGCGCAAGGTTTCGTACAACATCGGGGTTGAGAGAACCTTCCCGCTTCATAGCCCGCGTATCGAGAAGATCGAGTTGATGACCCGTGCAAAAGTTCGTCGCTCACGTCTTTTCTACCTCAGACCGCTACGTGGTAAAGCCACTCGCATGAAGACTCGCTATGAGGCAGCTGAGTCAACAGAGGCTACACCAACCCAGGCTGCGTAAGCGCTGGACCTCTGCTGATTACTAAACCCTGCGCGAGTGATTTTAAAAAAAGTCGCTGACGCAGGGTTTATTTTTACCCCGTACTCTCCAAATCTTAACCTTATTGAACGCTTGAGCACATATGAGTTTGTTGTCTTATAAGGCGCAACTTGGCTCTTGTTCTTTATGGGGGCCAAGATTGAGCTCGCCCAGCTATTCCCAGTCATTTTTTTCAACAATGAATGAGGCAGGGTTTAATTTTCGCTAATGCGCTTTAGTCGCGTCCGATATTCAGTTCGGCTCCTACTAGCTTAGCCCCGGGAAGAACCCTGACTTGGGCGGCATTAACCACACCCTTGAGCTCACCGAGCGATGAGACATCAACAACGCGTGCGCGGATCTCCCCTTCGACAACCCCAGCAACCTGAACAGTATCGGCCCTAGTATCGGCCCGAACCACGCCTCCAGGAAGCACAGTAACTAATTGAGAAATTAGCTCCCCCTCAACCACCTCTCCTTGAATACTTATCGGGCGTGACGAAACCACACGCCCCCACACCCGGTACGATCGCGGAATCGCATACCTACGCTGTGAGGCCGGCGCGACCAAAGTCGACTGAAATTCTAGGTTGTGTGTTGATGGCAGGGTGTCTGAATTACTCGGCACGCCCCCCTGGTGGACGGGGCTCACGACTTCTTGCAACGTATCAGCGACGCCTTGCTGCGCCCCCAGTGCTGCCAGACCACGATCCAGTGACTGGTCAGCGGCAGCCTGAGAAACGTTACTTTTGCGCCTTTTGCCCCAGACCATCGTCTTTATCCCTCTATAAATGGTGTTCCGAACGTAACACCATAAATTTACTACAGCGATGCTGATTATTCTACCAACAATTACCACCCATAGCCCGCAAATTTCATGAAGCCAGGTGCTGCGAGAGCCGATAACGGCGCTTTTTCGGTTCAAAAACCTATTTTCAGACCGGAAGGCATCTCGATACGATTGAAGCCCTGAAAATCGGTTTTTGAATGCACCCTCCGGGCCCGAAAAATCACCATTCTGGACACTCTCGCGACGCAGTTTCATGAAAAATGCGGTCTAGAGGAAGTCAGCGCCAAAATTAGTCCCCAAACGGCCCCAACAGGCGGCTTGGCAGAATACCCACGCGCCAGACGGGTGTATGCTGTGCAAAGGCCTCAATTTGGGCGAGATTCCTTAGCTAGCATCGAGCACAAACGTGATTTCAGGGGGTTGTAGAACGGCTCAATATCGGTCACATTCAAATGATGTCGCGAAGTTTCCAAACCTTAAAGGTAAATTGGGAAACTCCCGATAGCTTTAACTTATCAGACAGGGCGTAGAGCTTCAGCCCCTAGCGGGAAGAGGGCGCTCACGGCAAAGAGGTGGCAGGTGGTGCAAGATCTTGGGGTGCAAAAAGTTATCTGCAAGAAACCAAAGCCTACTCCCGAAATACGCACATGTGGCATCCTAAAAGAGTGCGGTGAATGTGTATGTTCTTGGAAGAGTTGCGCAGGCATAGCGCGGTTAAAATGTTGTAGGTAGGTTTTAAAGCTTAATCATGTTTCGACGGCTCGCCAAATACAGTTTCAGTCTCGCTTTTATTTGTGGCGCTGCTATTGTTTCTCTATTCGTGTTTAATCAGCTCGCTCGCGCTGCTGACTCTCCAAACGCAGGCCTACAAGCTGCGCCAGAGATGCTTCTCGATGATCAGATCGTAGCGCGCGATATTAAATCCTTACAAGACGAAGCCCTGGCTCTAAACACCGGCAGCCGGATCCGCAGTCGCACAGATCTCTCGACACTCGATGTAGTTGAAGTTCGCAACCAAGCTGACGGCACCCTAAAGCTTAATCAAGCACCACGCTTTACAAGTCAGATCGGGGGGCGCTTTGCCAGCATCACTCGCAATAATAATATAGTCTTTTACACCCTTGATCCCGACCTGCAAGCGCTCGCAACTAGGCTTGTTAATGATGCCTCAGCCAGACATATAGCAATCGCGGCCATGGATCCAAAGACCGGTGCAGTGCTGGCCATCGCCGGTAAGTCTGCGACCATACCCAACATTGAATATCAAGCAGTGTTCCCCGCAGCTTCTCTCTTTAAAGTAGTTACAGCAGCCGCCGCGGTTGAACACGCAGGCATTCAACCCGATTCTTTAATCCCATTTCGGGGAGGGACATACACCCTTAACCGCTACAACTACCTGCCCAATCCTCGGGCCGATCGAAGATTTATGAGCGTTGAAGAGGCGCTGGGACGATCGTGCAACCCTGTATTCGGTCGATTGGCAAGTAAACATCTCGATGGCTCTATTCTGCTGTCATACGCCAGGAAGTTCGGCTTTAATCATCCAGACCTTGGCTTCGAGATTCCGCTTGAGCCAAGCTCAGCGCAGATTCCTACTGATGACATTTTTGAATTAAGCCGCACAGGAGCTGGCTTTGGTGACGTACGCACTAGCTCCATCACTGCCGCCCTGTTTATGGCAGGAATAGCTAACAATGGATTGCTACCTCGACCGCGTATCATCGAGCGGATTGCCTCCGTGGATGGGGTTACACTAGAAAAGCCCCAGCCTGAAATCTTACACCGCATGGTAGAGCCGACAACGGCGAATACACTACTTGAGATGATGAAGAGTACAACAACGATCGGCACGTCAAGGAAGGAATTCATGCGTGGCTCTCGTCCCACCTTGGGCGATCTTGAAGTAGCCGCAAAGACTGGCACGCTATCGAGCTCGCTAGGATTAAATCAGCTCTTTATAGCAGCCGCACCGATTAGCAATCCACAGATCGCGATTGCGGTGATGACAGCAGACCCGATGGGAGCAAAGCCGTCTAGGATCGCTCGACACTTTTTGCAGAATTTTTTCAAAATTGAACCCTTACCTGAAGTGGCGCAGCCTAGACCTCGTGCTGGCTGGGGCAAGTCGCGGGGATACAAGCCAAAATACTACGCAAAGAAGCCAAGCAAGAGCTCAACAAAAAAGAAATCGAGCTCAAAAAAATCCTCAAGTCGGAAGTAAAAAATCACATTGAGCGTGGAGGTTCTAGCTCCGCTGCATTTACATCTTCAGCTTATCCTATCACGCATATCAAATGCCCGCGTGCACGTGCGCGTGCGTGCAAACCTCTCCCGTGCCCCTCATAAACGGCGCTTAATGCGGAAACAAGGAGCATTTACCGTAGATGTGGTACGAGCAGAAAGACTCGCGGGTGCGGGCAAGCGGAGCTTCCAGCTCCGCGCTCCAATTCTTCGTGCGCGTGCATCTCCCGGCGAGCGGCACCCTCACCCTTCTCCATCTCATGAGGCAACTACGCGGCTTTACCCTGCTGCACTATCCACTCAGCAGCCTCGGTTAAATCTTTTGCTGTGTACGTTGGCTTCACCGATGGCTCTATTCCATCCTCACCACCACGTCCCGTCTTGACTAGGATCGAACCACACCCAGCATTAGCGCCCATCTTGAGATCAGTTGTCATATCTCCAATCACAAAACTCTTGGAAACATCGACTGCTAAGTCTTGTGCGGCACGTTCGATAAAATAGGCACCTGGCTTGCGGCAGCGACAATTATCAGCCTTTGAGTGCGGGCAGAAATAGATCTTATCAATCGAGCACCCCTCTTTTGTCGCCTGCCGCATCATCTCACGATTTACTGCGTACAGATCTTCAAGGCTAAAGTATCCCAACCCTATTCCTGGCTGATTAGTAACCACAATCACACGATACCCATTCTCTCGCAGCTTTTTCATCGCGGCGAAGCTTCCTGGTATCGCCACAAAACGCTTCGGATCGCTTAGATACTCCACGTGCTCATTGATTGTTCCATCTCGATCGATAAAGACCGCCGGAGCAGGCTTATACTCGATCCTCTGTCCAGCATCACTAATCGCTGCAATCTGAATCTTTTCAATCACAGATGAGGTCGAGAGCCCCTGATGAAACGGCACAAGCTCCACACGCCCACCATAACTCTCAACGATATTCTTTGACGACAACGTCTCAGTCGAGTAATCGCCCGCTTTGATATACAGATCAGGCTTGAGGACTTCGACATTAATATTGTTGTTGCGCTCCCCGAAGATAAACAGGTGGTCGACAGATGATAGACCGGCTAAAACCTGCACTCTAGCCTCTTCGCTGTTAATCGGGCGCGATGGCCCCTTATTACCCCGTACTGAGAGATCCGAATTGACCCCGACGATTAACACATCTACAAGCGCTCTCGCGGCCTCAAGATATTCCACGTGCCCTGGGTGTAGAATATCAAAGACTCCAGAGGTGTATCCCACCCGCTTAGCGCTGGATTTGTACGTCTGCCTAAGTGCGGCAGCTTGCTCTCGGGTAATTATCTTGGACTTCATCGGTTTTTTACCCCGCTTCTGTTGGTTGGAGCGATGCTCGCGGTGGTGATTACACGTTCGCCGATCTGTACAAGGAAGGCAAGCAGGGTTTAAAGCTTTTGGAGCTTTCTCTGAGAGCGCTGCAATCCTGTTGCAAGAAGGTGATTTTCACATCCCCCAAAACCCGTGCGCCTGTGCGTGCAACTAAACCTTACCCCTGGGGAAGGGGAACGTTTAAGTGCACGTGTCACGCACAGGGGAGCTTTATCTAGAAGGATAAACCTGGTCAGAGACCTGGGACATAGCCATTCCCGTCCCCCACAATCCATCCTATACTCATTCCAGATTAACCGATGCAGCCCTTAGATCAGATCGAATTACATATCGCCAACCACCTTCTCTCTAAAGAGGCTAAGGCTCAGTACGCAGCAGGCAAAGTTGCTAAGAGAGAGCTTGAACCATTTGTAGAAGCGCTTCGCAAGATCTCTGAGCACTACGTCCACCACACAGTAGGAACTCGCTTAGCCTCCCCGATAACTTCACACACCTACGCTGGAGCGTATGCCTTGTACTACTCTGCCATTAACGCAGCGAAGATCCTCCATCTCCTTCCTAAGATTCCAAGCCTAGAACTTTTAGGCACACACGATCTAGCTCTGCCACTTACTGAGCACCATCCAAGTCCTACGCCGCATCAAATCTCAGTGCTCGATCTAGGCTGTGGCCCTGGAACTGCTGGATTAGCGCTGCTCTCTTCATTAGCTCAATCAATCAATCTTACATGCATTGAGTCGTCTACTCCGATGCGCTCATTGGCTGAGTCGCTGCTTACCTCCTTCTCCTCGGTAGGTAGGCTCGCTTCTTTCTCAAGCGTAGCCTCATTCCAGGCGCTCAAAGCTGGAACATTTGACTTAGTTATTGCAGCTAATGTCTTAGCTGAGATGGAAGAAAACGAAGCGCGCTTAATTGTTGAACAGCTCACCGCGCGTCTTACGCCCCGCGGGGCTTTGCTACTTCTAGAGCCTGGACAACAGTTGCACACCCGACGACTGATGCGGCTGCGTGATCATATTCTCTCAACCCACAAAGAGATGGTGCCAATATTTCCCTGCCTACGTGCTGACGCGTGTCCAATGCTGACTGCATCAGAGAGCGATTGGTGCCACGGCTCGCTCGATTTTAAACAGCCAAAGTTAAACTCCCAGTTGGACGATCTGCTTGGGTTTAACAAACACCGGATAAAATACTCAAGCTTTATCTTTCAGCGCGGTGGTAAGCTTCTTGATGGTGCGCGAGTGCTTACAGAACCTGAGAAAACCCGAGCAGGTGTAGAGGCTCTTGTGTGCAGCAAGGATAATTACGGTCTTGTACGCGTTGCGAAAAGGGATCGTGGGGCTGAAACACGCGCATTTGAAAAAGCCTCTGTCTTCGACAGATTGCTCCTCTCTAAAGCCGGAACTGCTGATGCACCTGAAGGGTTACGCATCCTGCGGGCTGACTAGCGCGAATATTGCACTAACGTGCAATGATCGAACGTGCAATGATCCAAGGTCGGAATTTAGAGCCTACAGTTTGTGTGGGCACCACGGGTCCCACATAAACTGTTTCCGCACATTTTTCACGGCGAGCGCAGCGAGCTGCGTAAAAAATACGAGCTAGATCAATGCTTGGGATTGAGCACCTGTAGCCTAACCCGCTGATATGACATACCTTTAATCATCTCTGAGCAAATTTGCCCCAGATTCTCACTGTTTTTCGTAATCGTGTCGAATTCCTTTTATGTCCACGGGTGGGTCAGGGAAGAGATGCCAAACAAACTCCAATTAAAATTGACCTCTAATTCAGGCGAGCTGTTAAGCCTTGTGACATGTCACGCCGGGCGTATTTCGGTCTTTCGTGCCTCGTCGCCCAGCGACTTAAGGCCTTACCAGCGGGCGCTCTCTGGCTCAGAGGCTAAGGACAATCTACAGGTTGTGTGCGATGGCATCGATTTTCGCCCCGAACAACACATCGCAATCGGATTCGGAGAACCATCGCCTACTGTTGGACTGACAGTAAAGGAGTTTCTGACGAAACATGGAGTGTCGGAATTAGCGATGAACTCGCTACTTCTCTCAATTGGCTTAGAGGCGATTATCTCAAAACACTGCTCGGAGCTCAGCCCCGATCAAGAGGCGCGGCTAAGACTAATCGCTGCTACTACCAATCCTGAAAAAGTTATCGTGCTTAACGATCCATTTGAGCAGATCGCGAATCAATGGCGCGAGCGTGCTGCTGAGCTACTCTGTGCATTCGCTCGCTCTCGAAACGCACTGATTGTTATTCCGTGCCTGACCTATCGTCCAGAATCATGGCTTGATAATCAGTGCGTCGATCGCATCGAAGTTGGGCAAACATCACAAAGAACGATCGGCTTTGGCTCGGCTGGATCGTCAGCTAACGCAGCGATGAACGATCTGCGCGAACAGCTTCGTAACGATCCGCGTTTTGCTGGTCAAATAGAAGGTTCCTCCTCCTCAAGCAAAAAGGCTCCACTCGCGATAGCGGCAGCTGTCGCTGCTGGGATCAGCAGCAAAGATCTAAAGGACAGCACCACTACAGCCAAGGGATCAAAGCTAGCCTCGCTCTCAACCATAACCGGTGTCATCACAGGCGCAAGCGTTTTAGGGCTAGTGACATTCTACATCTCTCGTCCTGCAATAGAGAGGAAGTTAACATCTCAAAAATCCCTTCCTGCCGTGCAGCAGCAAGTAGACTCTGGATCAGCAAAACAAGATGCCAAAAAACCGCAGCCCGACTCACCACCACAGAATACACAACAACCTGCAAAAGGCGCCGAGCCGATTGCGGCACTCAATCGGCCAATCGAGCCGCCTACGGGGTATATTCTAGATCTCTATCCGGTAGCCATTGAAACCTCAATCCTAGACACGTTCTCAGGCAATAGCGCCGTTATGGAGCAGAGTAGCCAAGAGAGCGCGGCTGCACCCCAGAATCCAGCTCAAGTCAAAAACGGAAATCTCTTCTCGTTACTTGAGAGATCTGGACAGGATGAGCCTAGCCGCAATCAAGGTGCAAGAAGTTACCCTGGCGGCGAGTTAGAGCCTGAAGAACCCGAGTATTCACAGGCCGAGGAAGATGAGCGACGCGATGCTATTAGGCAGAGATTTCTCGAAGCGATTCGTGAGGCCGCCGAACGCCGCGCTCAGGCAGAGCAGGAGTACTAAATCCGCCACACGCACAGCTGCAGCCTAGGCACTTTTGGGTTTATAAACTATGAGGGCTCTTCCACCTTTCCGATACGAGCTCGAAACTCTTTGTGGTGCGCTGAGATAATCTCAAAGGCCTCCTCTGGGGTATCAACGATATGAATACAGTCAAAATCCTTCTCGCCCATCAGACCACGAGCGAGAGGCTCTTTACGCATCCAATCGATAATTCCCTCCCAGAATGCCTTTTCAAGCAGCACAATCGGTCGCGGTGCAGCATGCTTGACCTGAATTAACTGCCAGACGAAGAAAAACTCCAGCAAGGTGCCGATACCTCCGGGCGTGCACACAACTGAGTGCGACAGGCGCATAAAGTCGTCTAATCGCGAAGAGAACTTGTGGTGATGTCGCTTAATATCGAGGTGGCGATTCGGCTCTGGCTCAAACTCCAACTGTATAGAGAGCCCGTACGAGAGACTTCTGGTCTTCTTCTCCTCTTTGCCGAGGCGGGCACCCTTATTGGCGGCCTCCATCAGCCCAGGGCCTCCACCGGTCAGAACATCAATACCTTCCCACGCCAGATAACGCGCTACGGAGAAAACCTCGGAGTACTGCGGAGTATCCTGCTTGATACGCGCACTTCCAAAGATACATGTCCTATAGAAACGATCTTCATCGAGCTTACGCAGCTCATTCTCTATCACCATCGCCCGCTGGTAGAGCAATCGAAGCCGCTCGTCTAAGTGGCGCCGCAACTCACCGCGCCCACCCTTTTTCATAACCGGTGAGCCTGGAACGCGTGGGCTGCGGCCAGTCCGGCTCGGTTTGACCCCTGCTCGGCTAGAACCCTTGCCATGCTCGCCACCAGACTTTGATCTCGCGGGTTTTCCTCTAAATTGTAATTTTTTCTTATTTTTTCGCATATGTGCAGGGAGTTATAGCATAAGCGGCCAAGCGCCGCTAAGGTAGATTCTACCCCCAACCCCTTTCTAAAAGCCTAACATAGATCAAATACTGCTCAGCGCCCCTAAGGCCGCTTCCTGCCCATTTTAATTCGCCCCAAACGCG
>Ga0315904_10001909_pt1 | contig 32857 bp, 17 predicted proteins | sample LakEriMetagenome_6_FD_203529 | JGI IMG/M metagenome (GOLD analysis project Ga0315904, IMG submission 203529) | Freshwater fungal communities from buoy surface, Lake Erie, Ohio, United States - Buoy 12 MA120 | ecosystem: Environmental > Aquatic > Freshwater > Lake | place: USA: Lake Erie, Ohio...
TCGAACGATACGAGTTGTTCGAAACCCAAAACCTTACGGTAAAAATCAACCCACTGATTCATTTTGCCTTCTTCGACATTTCCAACGATATGATCGATCGCAAGGAGTCCGGTCGAGTGGTAAGTTGCCGGATTGTATCGGGCAGGATCGATCGCATCGAATCCGGGTGCAAAAGCCCCGTGGTAGCGATCACGATTGACAAAGGTGTGGGTCGTATCTCCGTAAGCTTGAATCGTTGCGTACTCGTAAACTCCGTACTGATCCTCGATGGCTTGAGGCTCCACCACTCCTTGGGCGCCACGCTCGACTGCCATCCGATAAGCGACTTGGACATCGTCGACTTGCAATGCGATGTCCGAGACCCCATCACCATGCTGGATCAGTCGCTTGGACTCAGGATGGCTGGCTCGCAGGGGCGATATCAACACGAAATGGATCCCCCCCTGCTTGAGCACATAGCCTGCCTCGTTCTTGACTTTGGTCTCAAGGCCTGCATAAGCCACCACGTCAAATCCATAAGCATTCCGATAAAAATAGGCCGACTGGCGGGCGTTGCCGACGAAGAACCGTACGTGATCGATCTTACGGAGCGGCATATCATCCAATTTATTGGTCATGAGAGGATTCCCTAAAAATTTTTTTGCGTGAAGTTTTCCCTGCAGATATCAAATCCATCGGTCAAGGCTTCCAGGATTGAAAGAAGCCCAAGCAGTCGGGGTTTGCCAATGCCCCAACGTTGCCTATGTTCATCCCGCATATCGCATTGCGGACAGCGATCTCCGATAGTTTACCATTCATCGTCTTGGGAAGGTCTCTAGCGGCAACAACCCATTGAGGCACATGCCTGGGCGAGCAATGCAGTTTCAGATGCTGTTTGACTCGAGCAACCCAGTTGTCATCAAGCTCGAACCCTGGCCGCAATTTGACAAACAAAACAATCTTCTCGTCTCCGTCTTCCTTCCTTGCTGTGGCGACCGACTCAAGGATTTCCGGGAAGGCTTCGAGTTGCCGGTATATTTCCGCCGTTCCTATACGAACTCCACCTGGATTGAGCGTTGAGTCCGAGCGTCCATAGATGATCATTCCAAGAGTGTCATTTTCCATCGCCCAATCCCCGTGCCACCATACTCCTGGGTAACGGTTCCAATAGGTGTTGCGATAGCGATCGTTTAGAGGATCATTCCAAAAACCCAAAGGCATGCTTGGAACCGAATTGGCGCACACCAATTCCCCCGCCTGGCCTCTTAAAGTTTGTCCTTGTGGATCGACCACCCGCACATCCATTCCTAATCCTTTGGACTGGATCTCGCCAGCCACGACCGGAATCGTGGGATTCCCGAGCACGAAGCATGAAACAATATCGGTTCCGCCTGAAATCGACGCCAAATGGATGTCTGAGTGCACGTTCCGGTAAAGCCACCCAAACTGCTCGGGCAAAAGGGGCGAGCCGGTCGACATCAAGACTCGAATCGAATCGGTCTTGACCTGTTTGCAAGGCTCAAAAGGATGCTTCTCTAAGGCTGCATAATAACGAGCACTTGCACCGAAGTGCGTGATGCGATGCTCCTGGGCAATCCTCCAGAGGATGCCATGATCTGGGTATACGGGCGATCCATCGAACAAATAGATCGTTGCTCCACTAGCGAGCCCGCTGACGAGCCAATTCCACATCATCCAGCCGGTCGTGGTGAAATAGAATAACCTATCTCCGGGATGAACATCGCTATGGAGCTGTTGCTCTTTGACATGCTGCAACAAAGTACCTCCCGCACCATGCACAATGCATTTGGGAGCTCCGGTCGTACCCGATGAATATAGGATATACAAAGGATGATTGAACTCGAATCGCTCGAACTCGATCGGCTCACGACTCTCCGAGTCCAAAACATCGGTGTACCATACCGTCACTCGGTCAGTACGCCGATCTTCCGTGTGTCGATCTTCGATTCGCCAAGTTCGATCGTAGGCCTTACCGACCTGCACTCCCGCATCGTTCTCAACGATCAGCGTTGCGATCAAACTCGGTAACCGAGACTCGAGTTTGCCGATCCGAGCTCGATGATCAAATCGCTTACCGTTGTACCAGGAAGCCGTCGCGTGAATCAGCAGCTTAGGGGTCGTTTGTGCAAAGCGATCGACGATCGCGTCGTCCCCGAATTCAGGGGAACAACAGGTCCAAACACCACCAATCGCACTGGTCGCAAGAAACCCGACGATCGCTTCGATCGAGTTTGGCATGACCGCTGCCACTCGATCACCAGGAGTAATCCCCCGAGCCTTTAACCGACGCGCCATTTGATAAACACGTTGCGCAAGCTCCCGGCGATCAAGGGTTGTACATCCGGATGCCTCGTCCAAGCCACATATCGCTAGGTCTGTATCTTTCGCTCCAGATGCGTTGAGAAGGTTCTCAGCGAAATTAAGTTTGCCGTCGGGAAAAAAACGCCGATCCCAAAGTTCATCGGCTCCGTTGTGATCCCGACCCCCAAGACTTCCAAGGAGCCCGGCGTACTGCCAAACCTGTCGCCAAAATATTCCCGAATTCTCTACACTCCATCGATGCAAACCGGCAATGACCGCTCTGTTACCGCAAGCATCCTCCGTTAACGCCGAACCTCGCCAATGTCCGTCGGCCTGAAGCTTCCTTACAAACCTGTGCAAATGCGAACCCGCGATGCGCTCGCTGCTCGGACTCCAAAGCTCAGGCGGAAAATCTTTTTCGCTCACTGCAAACTGCCCTATCAAGCCATCCTCATCACAGGGTACAAAAACTTGTTCAATAAGTTAAACTTGTTGTTCAATTTCGAGAAGTCGCAAAACGTGCGATCCCGAAGGATACCAAGAGGATTCAAGGAGACCAAAGCGATGACGTCAGTATGGCTTATGGGGGCAAGTAGAACGCCGATCGGTCGTTTTCTTGGCGATTTATCCAATTTTTCTGCCCCGGAGTTGGCAGGAATAAGCATTCGACGCACGATCGAACGAACCGGTATCGACCCATCGAATATCCAAGAATTGTTCGTCGGCAATGTGGTTTCCGCCGGGGTAGGGCAAGCACCGGCCAAGCAAGCCGCAAGGCAAGGTGGCCTGCCTGACTCGGTCAGTTGCACGATGGTCAACAAAGTCTGCGGTTCGGGTCTTCAAGCGACGATCCTTGCCGCGCGGACGATCCAAAGTGGAGCAGCCAGTGCTTGTATCGCTGCTGGGATGGAGAGTATGAGCCAAGCTCCCCATTTGCTCACGCGCAGCCGAACAGGAAACAAATATGGAACGATCCCCATGCTCGATGCCATCGACGTCGACGGATTGCGCTGCAGCCTCGGATCTGTTGCGATGGGATTTTATGCGGAGAAGGTCGCTAAGGAGCAACCCGTTAGCCGCGCCGACCAAGACGCTTGGTCTCTGACGAGCCACAAGCGAGCTTGTGCGGCAGCCGAGCAAGGGGCATTTGAACAAGAAATTGCACCGGTGCTGATCGATCCGCAAACCGCTATTGCCGTAGATTCCTGTCCCCGTAAAGACACGTCGATCGAAAGACTTGCCAAACTCAAGCCAGCTTTCGAGCTCGAAGGCACTGTGACTGCGGGAAATGCATCGGGACTTGCCGACGGATCTGCAAGTCTCCTGCTGGTCAATGAACCTATGCGACAGAGTCTTTCAAACCAAAGCGCTTTTCGGATCGTTGGAACGGCACAGCACAGCCAAGCGGCAGCGGATCTTTTCACGGCCCCTGTACAAGCGATCCTTAAGGCATGCAAAGTAGCCAATGTCTCGGTGTCGCAGGTCGACTTATTCGAAATCAACGAAGCCTTTGCGTCTCAGACGGTCGCTTGCGTGCGAGAATTGAGAATTTCACCCGAGCAAGTCAACGTGCATGGTGGAGCGATTGCACTAGGGCATCCCATCGGATGCAGTGGAACTCGCATCTTGGTAACCCTCATGCATGCGATGCAGCGGCATCAAAAACGACTCGGGATTGCCAGTCTTTGCATCGGAGGGGGCGAGGCCGTAGCGGTCTTGATCGAGCAGGACACTGAAAATTAAGCTATACTGGTGGCGGCTATTGACGAAAAATAGTGGCTGGATCGATGTGCATCCCTATCCGTACTCGTGCTCGTACTCGTAATCGTGCTCGTGCTCGTTCGATAAGACGATAAGGATGGCTCATTGGCATGGAGTATAAGTTCCCGATCGAAAGCATTTTGGCCTAGTTCAAATTTTTTTCGATTACGAGCACGAGCACCGTTTCACTGAGCACGAGCACGCAAAAGCCAGCCTCAAAACCAATGGCCATATCCTGCCGCTTTCCACTGACCCACCTTTACGACTGATGTTTCGTTGCTGTCTTTTGATTTGTCTGCTTGCGGCGAGTGTTTCGATCTACGCTCAAGATTCGGTGGAATCCCCGAAATTCGAATCCGACATTCGCCCGATCTTGAGGGAGTATTGCCTGGATTGCCATGGAGCAAGCGACAAGCCAGAAGGGTCGCTCGATTTGAGACTCGTGCGACTGATGCTCAAGGGTGGTGATTCGGGACCGGCACTTGTCGTAGGCGATGCTCAAGCTTCGCTGCTTCTCCAGCGGATTGAATCAGAGGACATGCCTCCTGGTACTTTGAAAGTATCGCCTGCGAAAAAACGGATCCTGCGAACATGGATTGAAAACGGTGCACAGACGCATAGAGCGGAACCCGAATCGATAGGCCCAGGCATCCCCTTGACGGATGCCGAGCGTTCTTACTGGGCGTATATGCCGCTTGCAAAACCCCAAGTGCAACGACCGATCGACGGAGATCGCATCCGCAACGGCATCGATCAGATACTCGCCGATGCTATGCCGCAGGGTTTAAGCTTTTCGGGAGACGCGAGTCGAGCAAGTTTGATCCGCCGAGTCTTCTTGGATCTGGTTGGATTGCCTCCGAGCAATCAGCAGTTCAAGCAGTGGCTCGAACATCCAGCGAGCGATTGGTATGAGCAACTGGTCGAAACTCTTTTACAATCGCCTCATTACGGCGAACGATGGGCTCGTCATTGGCTCGATGCGGCCGGCTATGCCGATAGCGATGGGGCTACGCTAGCCGATGCCGAGCGAGCTTGGGCATGGAAATACCGCGATTATGTCATTAAGTCCATCAATGACGATAAACCGATCGATCGTTTTATCCTTGAGCAATTGGCGGGAGACGAACTGGCAGGAGATAAACAAGGGGACTGGACCGACCAGCAAATCGAACTCCTGACGGCTACGGGTTTCCTGAGGATGACTGCCGATGGAACCGCAAGTGGGGATAACTCCCCAGAGGCACGGAATAAAACGATCGCCGATACGGTTCAGGTTATCGGCAGTACGTTGTTGGGTTCGAGTCTTCACTGTGCGCAGTGCCATGACCATCGCTACGATCCACTTTCCCAAGAGGACTATTTTGCGCTTCGTGCGGTCTTGGAGCCTGCACTCGATTGGCAACAATGGAAAACCCCCAATGAACGGTTGGTTTCGCTGCAGACCCAAGCCGACCGAAACCTCTCCGCAGAGATCGAAAAAGAGGCTCAAAGTTTTGCAGCAGAGCGTGCGATGAAAGAATCGCAATACATGAAGGAAGCCTTGGACAAGGAGCTCATGAAGTTTGAAGAACCGCTTCGGACAACACTGCGAATGGCTTATGAATCACCTGCCGACAAACGCACGGATGAACAAAAGATGCTGCTGGAGAAAAATCCAAGCGTCAATATATCCCCTGGAGTGCTCTACCAATACCTACCGGCTGCTGCCGAAGAGCTCAAAAAGTTCGATAGCAAGATCGCCGAGGTTCGCGGTAAGAAGCCACCCGAGACGTTTCTTCAGTCGCTAACCGAACCTGCGGGACATTTGCCGATCACCCAATTGTTCCATCGAGGGGACTACAACCAGCCGACGCGCCAAGTCGCCCCAGGTAAGCTCACGGTGTTGATTCCCGAAGGTGCCCCGAAGCACATTCCTGCGGATGATCCTGTGATTCCCACCAGCGGTAGGCGATTGGCATTCGCCAAGTGGTTGACCCAAAGCGACCCACCCAATCCGCTATTTGTGAGGTCCTTTGTCAATCGGATCTGGATGCATCACTTTGGCAAAGCGATCGTCGCGACTCCAGGTGACTTTGGCAAACTGGGCGCACCGCCGACTCATCCACAGTTGCTCGACTGGCTCGGCTTGGATTGGATCGAACATGGCTGGAGCCTCAAGCATCTGCATCGAACGATCCTGCTATCGACGGCTTACAGGCAATCCTCCGTTCGCGATCCTGGCAAGGAATCGATCGATTCAGACAATCGTTATTACTGGCGAAAGGACTTGCAGAGACTCGATGCCGAAGTGCTCCGAGATAGTATCTTGGCTCTTTCCGGCCAACTTAAAGCCGATTTATACGGCGCTCCAACTCCGCTCCAGGAAGACGATGCGGGACAAGTGCGTATCGATCCGAGTGTACCTCGAAGGAGTCTCTATGCGAAATGGCGAAGAACCCAACCCGTGGCGATGCTCCAGGCGTTCGATGCACCTGTGATGGGAGTCAACTGCGATGTTCGCCCAGCATCGACGGTCGCAACCCAATCCTTGATGCTATTGAACAATGAGTTTCTTTTGGATCAGTCCGATAAGATCGCCAAACGGATTGCAGAGCAGGTCACATCGAACGCAACGGCGATTGCCACTGGCTCGGCAGATCCTCCGCTGAATTGGAAGCTTCCACCGCAACCGCCCAAACGCTGGCGTCTGGGAACTGGTAATTTCAATAAGGATACGGGCAAACTTGAAAGCTTCGTAGAGTTTGCAAATTTCAGCGAAGGTCGCAGTTTACCTGGCACACAGATCCCCGATCCGACAACCGGATTCGTCTTTTTAACGGCCAGCGGAGGTCATCCAGGCAATGGCACTTATCCAGCCATCCGTCGTTGGATAGCTCCCGCAGCAGGGGTCGTGGAGATCACTGGCACACTGGCTCATGGAAGTGAAAACGGTGACGGCGTGACAGGTAGGATCAGTTCCAAGCATGGGCAGGCTGGGAGTTGGGTCATCAAGTCCGGATCAGGGGCTACCAATGTCGCAACCATCGCGGTGGAAGCCGAGGATGCCATCGATTTTGTGGTTGAATGCGGTGAGAATGAGACGTCGGATTCCTTTAGCTGGACGACCAAGGTTCACTTCAGTCCGACCGATCCAACGACCGGTGTTGTCGTGTTCGATTCGGCGATAGGATTTCAACTGCAGCAGGAGGACGCTTCGACGCTAGGACGACAAATCGTGGTGGCTTGGACAACCGTTTTGAATCGGCCTCCGAGCGACCAAGAACTTGATGCCCTAGGTCGCTTTGTCCAAGCTCAATTGGAATTAATCTATAAGCAGCCGGAGCGACTCAGCGGTGGCAATAGTGCAGCGAGGCAGATTCTGGTGAACGTTTGTCAAATGCTTCTAAACTCCAATGAGTTTCTTTACATCGACTGAATCGAATAATCCAACCATGAGCGAAGCAAATTCACATCAGCAACGAACGTTGTCCGATCGCCGGCATTGGTTGCATCATGCCGGTATGGGAGTTGGTGCCATAGCGCTGCGGATGTTGTTGGCCGAGGAGACGGCCAGAGCAGAGCCACCGGTATTGAAGGACAAACCCCATCGGGATTTGTTGCCTCGTGCAACGCATTTTGCACCCAAAGCCAAGGCCATGATATCGCTGTTTCAGCACGGTGGTCCATCGCACATGGATTTGACCGATCCGAAACCGGAGCTCACCAAGTTTAGTGGAACCGACTATCAAGGTGAGGTTGGTTTTTCGTTTGTCAATCAAGCCAGCAAGAAGTTGCTTGGGAGCCCATTTTCGTTTGCTCCACGCGGGCAAAGTGGGATCGAATTATCCGAGTTGTTGCCGCACACCTCAGGGATTGTTGACGATATCTGTTTGATCCGTAGCATGCATACAGGTAACAACGGGCACGAGGTATCGATTCGTTATTTCCATGCAGGCATCCCTGGCGTACTGGGACGCCCGACTCTGGGAGCTTGGTTAACCTATGCCCTAGGGAGTGAGTCCCAGGACTTGCCGGCATACATGGTCTTGAGTGACCCAGGTGGTCATCCGGTCGATGGTGTGACGAACTGGTCGAATGGTTTTATGCCCTCGTTATTCCAAGGAACAGTGCTTAGATCCAAAGAGCCGAGAATCTTCAATTTGCAGCCACCTGCGCATTTGGCTGGCCAGATGCAGCAGCAGAACCTGCAGCTTTTGCAGGAACTTAACCGACAGCATACTTACTTGCACCCAAACGAGCCTGAGCTTTTAGCTCGCATCGCCACTTATGAATTGGCAGCAAAAATGCAGCTTGCCGCCACCGATGCATTGGACATATCCAAGGAGACCGAGGCGACGCTGAAGCTCTATGGGATTGATGATCCCGAGACTCGAGAGTATGGAATGCGCTGCTTGCTAGCGCGGAGACTTGTTGAGCGGGGTGTTCGCTTCGTGCAATTGTTCCACTCCGGTCAACCTTGGGACAACCACGATAGCATCGCGAAAAACCTACCTGCGATATGTCGCAAGACCGACAAACCCGCTGCGGGTTTGGTAGCGGATCTCAAGCAAAGGGGCTTACTCGATACCACGTTGGTTCATTGGGGAGGTGAGATCGGTAGGTTGCCAGTGACCCAGGAGCATGGCAGTCCGGATCGAGCTGGGCGTGATCACAACGGCCAAGGTTTCAGCATTTGGATGGCCGGGGGAGGGATTCGAGGCGGGTTGGCTTATGGCAAGACGGACGAATTTGGTCACAAGGCGGTCGAGAATGTGGTCACGCCAAATGATTTCCAAGCGACGGTGATGCATCTATTTGGGCTTGAACACGAGCGAGTTTATTATCCATACAACAACAGCAAGCAGATATTGACATCCGGTAGACCGGCACGGGTTGTCAAAGAGATCCTGTCTTAGTTCACTGACTGGAACCCCGGTTTTGGGCCTGGCTGTTGTGTGCTCGTCCTCGAAAGGAGTTTAGCAGGCACAATCATTCAAGTGCTTAGGAACGTCAACTTCATTCCGCAGAGCAATTCCCATCATCCGATTACGAGTGCCTGCTTTAGCGCTGCCAGATCGCCTTTTGATAGCGATAAGCCGGTTTGATGGCTTCGTCCCGGAAAGGCTCCTGATAAAGCGGCGTGGCCGATGATGAAAAGGGAGGAACCAGCCACATCCATTTCCCATAAGGCTCCCGGCCAGCGGCTTGCTCGTTTCTGCAAAACTCCAAAAACTCATGGCACACATTGTGATGGTCCGCCATCTTGACCCCAGCCCGATCGTACGAATGCAAAACCGCCTCGTGGAGCATCAACATCGCTTTGTCCCGCCATAGCGCGCGATCATTGGAAATATCCAATCCCATCGACTCGGCGATCTCGGGTAGTAAGTTGTAGCGATTGGTGTCCGTTAGATTTCGAGCTGCAATCTCACAATCCAAATACCAACCATTGAAGGGCGCAAAACGGTAAAGCATCCCACCGGCATCCAGTGCCATATCCGATACGGCTGGCAATGCATACCACTTGAGCCCTTTTTGCAAGAGCCACGGATGCTGAGGATGTGTCAACTCGACCTCTCGCCTACAATCCTCTGGCAACTCGTAGAGCTTGGGACCTCCTTGAGCCGTTTGGATCACCAAAGGCAATAGATCAAAGTGAGTCCCCTTGGGCTCCCAACCCAGCGCCATGATCCTTTGAGTCAATTCGTTCTGAGCCGGATCGCCAATCTGCTTTCCAGACCTAAGCCTTACACCCGCATAGCGCAACAACTGAGGATTCCAAATGCGAGGCCCTGGAGAATTGCTGGTTCCAGGCGAAAAAACCGTAATCGCCGGTCTTAAGTCTCCTCCATTCCATGCAAACCTCATATGCTCAAACAAAGACTGGGCAATCGCATCCGATTCGTTGACGTCACGGCAATCGCGCAAATGCAGACCCTTCCAATACAACCTCCCGACACATCGCGAGGCATTTCTCCAAGCTAGCCTTGCGGCAAACCCAAGTTCTTCGACCGTTTTGATCCACACTCCTTGCTCGTGCAGTTGCTGAGTGGCTAACTCTATGCGTTCCTTGAGGTTGCAACGCCCCGGTTGCTCGGCATCAAACTCCTTGAGAAATGCAATCGCTTGTTCGATGGCACTCTTGTCCGTCTTGATCTGAACCTGATGCTCCAACGGACACTTCGGCTTGAAATCTTTCTGCCTCCAGGAACCGGGTGTCATCCCACTACCTTGCCCTCGCTGCGAGTGCAAGAAACTATCGGTTCGAACTCTAATCCGAGATACTCCTGCGAGACCCTCGAGAACGATGCGGTTAAAATCTCCTGGGCCGCATACAATCACTTCGCAATCGCCCAAACGTGCGATTTGCCCTTGGACATCCTCGATCGAAAGCCGCCTACCACTGATCGAACAGTACTCGTGAAGCCCAAGTCGCCCTTGGGTTGATAACTCACGCAGTTCACTTAGGTATGGTGCAGAATCCTCCTTGCGGTATCCATACATGATCGTGATGGCTCTTAAGTCGGATATGCGTCGGGCTGCTGCGATCGCTGGTGTGACACCAATTCCTGCTACCACGTACAGCAGCGGTGCATCCTCAGCCGGGTTCGGGCATACATCCCCCTCGGGCGCAAAGACCCTCAGGAGCGTTCCGTCGGTTGCCTGATCAAGCCAATTGGAAAAGAATCCACCGTCTTCGATCTTGACCCCAATCTCATAGCACTCTTGCTGACAGTCCGTAAGCGTATAGGGTCGTCCGATCCAAACTCCATCGATCAATCCCTCAATGCGAATAAACTGCCCTACCTTGGCCGAAGGCAATCGCTCATTGGATACCGACTCCAAGAAGGCCCGAAAGGAGCCATCGGCTAGCGGCATTTTCTTGAGTCTACAAAGTTGCATGTCCTGCTTGCCCAAAAACATCGGCAGGCGACCTCGACACCCACCGCAAACCCCGCCGGCTCCGGTCTGCTTGATCAACTCCTCGACGGTCTTAACCCGTTTGGCCGCCTGAGATAGCATGGCACAGGTGGCATTCGTGCAAGCACAGACAATCTCGGCACTTGAAGTAGTCCTCAATGTCGAGGACTCCAGGAGCATTTCCCCGGTGCTTGCGAATGCCCTGCGCTGCAAGTCGCTCAATCGGCCGCTTCGAAGCACCAAACTCATGGCATTGGCAAGGCCATTCCAAGTCGAATGACTACGCAACCCGACGAGTTCTCCAGACGGGGATACCATCAATACGACCTTGCCATCGGCAGATACCAGTGGCGTCGCGTCAGCCAAGGCAACCTGTTTGGCCACCTCGATTGCGGATCGATTCGGGAACATCCGAACACGAACCCTCGCTCCATTGAGCAAGCGGTAATCGCTTACCACACAAGGCTCCCCTTCGACATGCGCCAAGCTTCGATAGACAGTACCAAATTGGGGCAACTCGTGAGCCGATTCCAAAGCCGTCAGAATCGTTCCGCTGGCTCCTTTGCGCTCGATGAATCCTTTCAGCAGACCCGCATCGATCTCCATAATCTCTATGTTGCTGGCACTCACGGCCCTCTCGGTTCTGTTCCTAGAGGCCATCACATCGGCTGCTCCGAGAATTAATCCTGCCCTGATCGTTTCGTGCGAATAATTCGATCCAGGCCGAAACAGACTGATGCTTCCCGATAGCAGGAAATAGGCGCAACTGGATTGATCACCCACCGAAAAAACGGTCGTGCCAGGAGGATGTTGCCGAACCTTCGCCGGATCTATCGGATGTAACTTGGCGAACTCTTCGATTTCTTCGGCAAGTGCAAGGAGTTTGTTTTTCGCATAACGGGCGGCCAAAACCCCGAGCTTTTCGCCGGCAGAAGTATCTTGTTGCAACATTTCGCCAAAGCACTCACCGGACAAGACTCCGACTTGGCAATCGCCCAAGGTTAATATCGTAGCGCTTCGAAACTTTCGATCCTGGCGGAATACCTGCTCTCCCATCAAGGTTCCCATCTGATCGACCGTCTCGATCAAACGCAACCTCCCATCGGATTCCTGCGTGTAGACGCCACATCGACCACTGCATAGAACATACAGTTCTTTTGCCGTCTCACCCTCAGAGCAAAGAACGGCCCCGGCTCGATACTGCCGCAACTGCAGAGTTCCCATGAGCCGATCAAGCTGCTGTCGGCTCGATCGCTCAAAAAGACCCGCCATCGACTTGAGCACCGTCTTGGTCAAACCACCTACTGCTCCGTCTTCCAACTCTTCCCAACCTTCAGCTCGTGACATGATCAACCTACCTGAGAACGTATCGGATCGAGATCCAGCACCCAACCGCTAGCCACCAATGGATACAGCGATGATTCCAAGTGCGATCAAACCCAACAAAAGAAATAATAAAATCCAAACGATAATCGACGTCTTGTACCGGATGTGAGGCGTTGCCTGAACGATCTCCTTGTATTGGGGAGAATAGATCAACTCACCCTTGGGAGATAGCAACAAATAAAGTGCAAAAGCCGAAATCAATGTTCCACATGGGAAGGCCAGCAAGCCGATTGCCGAAACGATGATCGCGGGTATTTTGCCCTTGGCGTTGAGCGTCTGCATTGTTCTGCCAGCATACAACTGAAAACACGAAAGACCTAATACCACCACTCCAAGTCCGACAAGCATGAGTCCAGGTACCATGAAATCCACCGGAGCTCGGCCTGGTCGCTGGGGTATCATGTTGGTGGCCATGGAGATGCCTGTACCGCAATAGAACAAGCCGATAAAAAGACCTAGGATTCCACCCAAAATGTACAAGCAACCGATGCTCTGTAAATTGGCTTCGTGACTCAGGTGGCTGGTTCGAATCAGCTCGGCTTGCGATAAATCGACATTCACCTCTGGGAAGATGTTTCCATAAGCCGATCCTGAGGGTTCGTAGGGGTTCTCTGACATGACGGATCCATTCGTGTAACGAATAGCAATGATAAAAAGGACCGGTGTATCATAGACGAAAAAAAGGTGCTTAGGGTATTTCAGTGGGTGAAAGCCGGGCTGCTTTTTTAAACCGCTGATGAACACTCATGCAGCGCTCATGAGAACCGGACCGCTGATGAACGCTAATGCAGCGCTCATAGGAACCGGACCGCTGATGAACACTGATGAACGCTAATGCAGCGCGCAGGGCTGTTTGGCTGTTCCCTAAAGCCTAAGACATGCCCCCGCTTGGCCCCCTTTCTCCACCGGGGCTTTGGCCGGGGGACGAAAGGGCGGGGGGATAGAGGGGGGGACCGCGCGTGGGGCTGTTTTTTAAACCGCTGATGAACACTCATGCAGCGCTCATAGGAACCGGACCGCTGATGAACACTGATGAACGCTAATGCAGCGCGCTGGGCTGTTTTGCTGTTCCCTAAAGCCTAAGGCCTGCCCCCGCTTGGCCCCCTTTCTCCACCGGGGCTTTGGCCGGGGGACGAAAGGGCGGGGGGATAGAGGGGGGGGACCGCGCGTGGGGCTGTTTTTTTAACCGCTGATGAACACTCATGCAGCGCTCATGAGAACCGGACCGCTGATGAACGCTAATGCAGCGCTCATAAGAACCGGACCGCTGATGAACACTGATGAACGCTAATGCAGCGCGCAGGGCTGTTTGGCTGTTCCCCTAAAGCCTAAGACATGCCCCCGCTTGGCCCCCTTTCTCCACCGGGGCTTTGGCCGGGGGACGAAAGGGCGGGGGGATAGAGGGGGCTGACCGCGCGTGGGGCTGCTTTTTTAAACCGCTGATGAACACTCATGCAGCGCTCATAAGAACCGGACCGCTGATGAACACTGATGAACGCTAATGCAGCGCGCTGGGCTGTTTGGCTGTTCCCTAAAGCCTAACGCCTAACGCCTAAAGCCTAACGCCTAACGCCTAAAGAATTACCGATAAAACTAGAATCGAAAATCATCGCTCGTTTGACCGTATACGGGCAAATAGCGATAGTAAACCTCGAGGATCAGACAGCCCATGCATGTCGAGTAAATACGTCCCCCGACTTTGTTGGAATGGTCTCCCTCGAACATCCAACTCCCTCGCAAATGACCATCGGTCCTTTGCGTGCGAATGAGCAGATCTCTCATGTAATAATTCCAGTTCTTCCAATATCGTCCGCCAATCTGAAACATCGCTTGGGTCGCATAATAGTTGTAGTACATGTCCACCCCCGATGGCCCCTGCTTGGACAGATACTCGATCCCACCGGCGACACTTCGTGCATCCTTGGTCTTACCCCTGAATATCTGCAACAACACACCAATGGCCGTCATGCTCTTGGTCGGCTTGCCTCCCCGATACCGAAACATCGACTCGCCGACCCGATTCAAATCCAAAAAGCGATCGATCCCCTGGACCGCCTCCCGGGGAACCACCAAGTCCGTGGCTGCCGCACTCTTGAGCGCCAAAACCTGCCAACCCGCAATCGATAAATCCCCCGGCCTGCCGGGATGATAGTCCCATCCACCATCCCGAAACTGCGCCTTGAGAATGAAATTCACCGCCAGTTGACAACTCTCTTTGAGCTCCCCAGCCTTGGTCATCTGATAAGCTTCACACAGAGCCAAAGTTGCGATCCCATGCTCGTACATCTGCGCCGAGGCTACGCTGTCGACCCAATAACCTGAGTCCGATGTTCGACGCAGATTCTGTTGCAGAAAATAAATCCCCTTCGATACCACTTCTCCATACTGCTCATCATTCTGCGTGTGACCCGCACCCAGGAAACACATCAAGGCCAGTCCCGTCGCGGCGAAACGATAAGGGTCAATGCCATCGCAACTCGGCGAACATTGGTTCCCACAGGAATGCTCGTAGTTCATGCTCCAAGAACCATCGTTGAGTTGATGGCGCGCTAGGTAATCCAAAGCCCACGCCACAGCAAGCTCGCTTTGCTCGTTTCCACCGTTCTTCTCAACCAACGCCGCCCGAGACGCCTTCGAACGACCAGACAACGACATCTCGGCAAAGCCCAAGGCGTTTCCACTTGCAGAACTCGCCGCCGCTGCCGCTCGCTCAGCCATCTCCGATGTCCCAAGGGGTGTATCGGTCAGGTCGTTTTGCTCCTCGACATACTCCGATATCTTCTCGATCACCTGAGGGCTCGCCAGTGAACTCGACGATTGAACCGAATCGCTCTGCGCCTCGGTGATCTCCATCGAGTCGATCTGAAAACTCTCTAACTCTCCCCCACCACTCTCACCAGACTCAATCGTGATCCCATCCCCACGACCCGCTCCCAAACCCACCGTCCAAACCGCAAGGCACAAAAGCAATCCAAGATGGATCACGAAACTCGCTAGTACCGAAATGCTGACCCTACGACCACCCGGAACTACCGCCGATGATTCCTCCTGGTCGACGGGCTTATCCTCGAGCTCAACCCCGCCTGCCCAACGCGTTCCCATCCCCGACTCAATCGGAGGAACCTCCATTTGCATCTGCTCGGTCTCTACCATCGCAACATTTCCTCTTGCCTGTGCCTACCAAGCCAAATCGCCACCGAGCCTCTCTATGATCTTGTTTCGTCACTCGGCAGTGTCAATCTCCATCGAAGCTTGATTGCTAGCATTTTCAATCGGGAGGTTTGACGCAAGAAGGGGGCAAAATGCCCCTAGGATGCGGGTTTTGCAAAGAGCTCCACCGCAAAACCGACCATCGCCATCGAGTTGAAAAGCGCATGGATAATAAAGCAAGGCAGAATACTGCGCTGGAGTTGGTAGACCCTCCCAAGCACCGTACCAAGTACCACCAATGGAACCCAACTGACCCCATACTCGAAATGAGCTAAACCAAACACAAGCCCACTGACCATGGCAATCCACCACGGAGGATAGGCAGCCTGCATGTCGCTTGGCAACTCCTTGCTCTCTGGCTCTTGGGAGCTTGCAATCGAGGCCATACCGACGGCGTTATCGAAAGGGTTGGTGTCCTGTGAGTTCACTGCGTACGGATCGTGCGCTTGAGTGGATGGCACAAGCTGCTTTCGATCGTTTCCGAAAAAAAGATGCTTGAGATTCAGCCCATGATGCCGCAAAGTATCGAGCCAGTTGACCAGCAAAAAACGAAATGCATACTCCTCCCAAAGCGGAGCAAAGATAACGGCACTTGCAAACAGGAGTGGATAGCCCCACGCCTTGGCTCTTAATGAATCGATCACAGGATGCTGATACTCGATATCGGTCCATTGCGAGACTCCCAGATTGACCAGTATCACCATCGGCGTGATCCAGAAAAAAACCAAGACTCCGACCGTGACATCGCGAAAAAACTTGCCGGATGTCATCCCTAAAAGCCTTGGCGTGGTCTTTGTACGTTGCCAGGTATAAATCGCCGAGGCTATCGAACCGACGACAAGCGATAAAGCCGCTGCAAACATAAACCAAGGGGACTCGGTGATTGGCCCACTTGCGGCTTGCTGGCTCTCCTGAGCCAAAACCATTGGCTTGATCCAAGCTGGATCCGGGACTCCGATGGTCGTATCGGAGGGAATAGGCACGGGGCGCTCGGGTAGACTCCTGCGAAACTCCTTGTAGAAAACACCTGCAAGTACAAACTGGGCCAGAACGATGAATACAAAACAACCCATCAGGTCGACCAACCCAACTCGGTCATGCACTTGATCCTTGAGCCAACCGCTCCAGGTCATGATTCGCCGCCAGGCGATCAAGACCCAGGCGTGCACCATAAAGATGCCGAAGATCAATCCCATAGCAAATAAACCTGCCACTAAGGTAATGATCTGTTGGGTAGGGCTGAGCTCTTGCGGTTGCATCAATCGGATTTCTATTTAATGTCTTGTGTTGTCTCTAGTCGGGCCCCTTGGACGACCATCAAAACGTATTGGATCCCCGAGACAACTGTTAAAAGGATCGATCCCCAAAGGCAAATCGGTAGAGCGAATTTCAACCAGTTGGGAACCTCAGATTGCAATCGGAGATACAGCAGCGATGCAACAACGGCAGCGCACTGCAAGACCATCTTCCATTTCCCCAACTGTTTGGCAGAAAAGTCACCCCCCTTGCCTTCGACCATCCCCCGAAGGCTCGTGACCAAAAGTTCACGCGCCACGACAAGGGTGGCCATCCAAGGTGCCATCGGAGAGCCTTGGGCTCCCACCAGCGCGATCATCGCGCCGCAGATAATGACTTTGTCAACGAATGGATCGAGAATCCGCCCCAGCTTGGTAACCTGATTGTATTTCCTTGCCCACCAGCCATCGATCCAGTCGGTCGAAGCAGCAACGATAAATAGAATCAAAGCAGCTGTCCAAGAGTTCCATTCGATACAAGCGCATACCACAAGTGCCATCAACAGACGGATCGAGGAAAGTGCGTTCGGGACATTCCACGGGTTGGTCGATAGCGTTGCCTGTGTGGTCATTGCATTACCCGCATGGCCACACCGATCAGATCGTATTCCTTGGAAGAGACAATTTCGCACTCGACCAAATCACCTGCCTTAAGCTGGAGATCTTCCGAAGGCGTCACAAACACGCACGCATCAACGTCTGGAGCATCCGCATAGGATCGACCGATCCAGGAATTCGAAGCTCCATCGACAGGTTTATCCAGCAGGACGCTCAACCGCTTGCCCTGCTGCTTGGCACACCATTCGAAAGCGTTCTTTTGCTGGACTGCCATCAACCGCTTTCTGCGCTCCTTCTTGATCCGCTCTGGAAGATGCTCGTCCAATCGCGCCGCTGGTGTGTCGGATTCGATCGAATAAGTAAACACGCCGAGTCTCTCGAAATGCATCGAATCGACGAATTCCTCGAGCTCGTCAAATTGCTCATCGGTTTCCCCCGGAAAACCAGTGATCATCGTGGTTCGCAGGACAAGATTCGGTATGGTTTCTCGCATCATCGTGACCATTTCAATCGTCGACTCTCGGGTTACCCGCCTCGACATACGCTTGAGAACCGGGTTGCTCGCATGCTGCAAAGGCATATCGATGTAAGGCAAAATACGTTTTGCTTGGCCGATCGTTTCGAGCAACGGCTTGTCGATGTACATCGGATAGAAGTACATGAGTCGAATCCAATCGAGACCTTCAACACCATCGAGTTGCTCGAGCAGTTCTCGAAGCCTCGGCTCTCCAAACATATCGATACCATAATAAGTGGTGTCTTGAGCAACGATGATCAGTTCTTTAACCCCGGTTTCGGCCAAACGCCGAGCCTCGACGAGAATATCTTCCATCGGCTTGCTTGCATGCTTGCCTCGCATTTTTGGGATCGCACAAAAAGTGCATAAGCGATCGCATCCTTCGGAGATTTTCAGATAGGCAAAATGCTTAGGGGTAACCTGCAAACGCATGTTGTCCGAGAGTGCTCGGATCGGAGCCGGGCGAAACACCGTTCGCTGTTCATCCAACCCGTCCATGATCCGATCGACCAAGTTGGCGATCTCATCGCGTCCAAAGACACCGACCAGACCGTCGATTTCCGGACGTTCAACCAAGAGGCTTTCGGTTTGGCGTTCGGCAAGACAACCTGTGATCACCACGCCACGGATTTTGCCCGAGCGCTTGAGTTCGAGCATCTGATCGATCGCTTCAAAGGATTCCTTTCTCGCATTCTCGATGAATCCACAAGTGTTGATCACCACAAAGTCCGACTCCTCGGGCTTCTGTACCAATTGATAACCACTTTGCTGGAGAATTCCGAGCATCTGCTCGCTATCGACGAGGTTCTTGGGGCATCCCAAACTGATAAATGCATAAGATCCTCGTTTGCCTTGGACGTCCTGGCCGGGGAGATTCGAGGAGGAATCAGGGATTTCAACAATCGGAAGACTACGCATGGAATGATTTCGACTCTTGGTCGAGTCGATTCGCTAGTTTGGAATAAAAACACCCAAGCAGGCCAAATAGCCTCAAAAAAGTGCTGGTATCTGATAATACCACCTGCATCGGCCTGCACTAGGCGAAAATCCCGTCAAATAAACGCGCGGCCGGGCGATTTGGGCATCGAACCCTCCGCATGACCGCAATTCCTCGGTGGGGTTCCATTGTGGATACCCCCAGAGGAACCGCTGATTGCATGATCAAATAGTTACCGTTATCCTGGCTTCTTTAGGAATTATTGTGTCTAAAACTAATTGAATTCGTGCTCGTGCTACTCGAAGGGAAGCATTAACACACCCACTAAGGAATCACCCCGATGACGGATAAATCGCCTCCAGTCAAGCCACGACTTTGGACCATGTTTTTGGTCTTCTTCATTACGACCCTAAGCTATCTGTTTGTATCGATCGCTGCAACGATCATTGGTATTAGCAGTCTTGGAATTGACCTAAGGTCGAAACCGGTTTCTGGGCCTGCCTTAATGGACAAATTTACCGATCACCCTGCAGCTTTGGCTCTGTCTATCGTGCCAGGCCATACGATCATCATTTTGATCATCGCAATTGCCGCCATGGTTTCGTCCTTTTCCTTTAGAGATCGACTATCGCTCAAAAAAGCAAATTGGCCAATCTGGGTCAGTGTCTGTGCCGTCTTTGCATCACCCGTTTTAGCAATACTTACATCGCTTGTGGTCTCTCGATTTTTCGAAGTCAACGAGTATCAGGAAATGATGTCAAGGATGGCAAGATCGAGTGTTCGTGGAATCGGATTAGCACTTACCGTGGCATGCCTCTCACTTATTCCCGCATTTTCAGAAGAATGGCTATTTCGTGGTTATCTTCAATCAAGATTAGCTCAGAGGATCAATCCCGTCATGGCGATACTTCTAAGCAGTCTTTTCTTCGCTGCATTCCATTTGAGTCCTGTTCATGCTTTAATCATTCTTCCAACCGGATTGTGGTTGGGTTTTATCTCCTATCGTTGCGGATCGATTATTCCTGCCATGATCGGACATGCTTATAACAACGCAATGTCAGCGCTTTTTGCTTTGAACCAGGATCGTGCTGAATCGTTTGGCAATATCATACTTGGTGTGGGAGTACTAGGACTCCTCGTTGTCGTGTTTTATTCAATCAAATACCCTTCGATGATTCCGAAGCTGGAGGATATCGACCCGCCGAGCCCGGCTGATTTGTCCTAACGATCCGATCGCAGGGAACCTAGCAACGGTTGCCGCATCGCTAAGACTGCAGCCAAGACACAGAAAAACATCCCCAGCAAAATCACCCATAGGAGCATCGTCAAAGGGCCTCCAAGGGAAACCACGGAATTCCCCCGCATCAGTACAGGTGCCGAGGCGGCCAATGCACACAACATCCCAATCCCTAGCCCCCTGAGCAACTGCCAACCGTTCTCTAAAAACAGCGCCCAGATCAGCCTGCCCTTGGGGAAACCCATCGCCCGCATGGCTGCAAGTTCGCTTCTGCGTTCCAAGGCGCTGCGCAACTGAGAGACCCCCAACCCGAGTGTCCCGAGCAAGAGTCCCAGTCCTCCCAAGAGCTGAAACGCACTCAGATAAGTATTCTGAACCGCCAATAGTCGCGCCAAAATCCCTTCGGCCGATGCGCAACTGAGCCCTTCGTCTGACCAGCCTGTTTCCAATGCGGTACGGATCTGAGCGACTTGCTGCGCCGAGGCACCCTCAGGAGGTTTGACCAGAAACTCACGATAACCACCAATGTCTGGGAAGACCTTCTGAAAGTTCACCTCACCAATCCAGAGACTCCCTTGGAAGATGGTGTTCTGTAACACGCCCACAGTCTGAAAATAGACTCTCTTCTCTCCGAATCGATAGTTGAACCTCTCCCCAACATAACCACCTAGATGCAAAGCCCATAAGGCCGTGTTTTGATCGAGGATCACCGGCAAGGGACTCTCGATGGTTCCCATTGCCGAAACCTCCAAACGCTCCCATGGCGATTGACTCGTATCGGTTCCAAACCAAGCCAGTTCCGTTTTTCCATCAGATCCTCGATCAATCTCCTGAATCGATGTTCCAATCCCCATGACCCGAGGCTCCGACGCTTGGTAGAGATTATTGCAACTGGCATCGTCTCCACCTCGGACCCTCGCAGCGACAATCCTTGCATCGACCAGCCCCTGAGCTTTATCGCCAAGCGTTTGCTTTTGCTGTTTAGGATCTGCAATGTTGACGTGAATGCTCTGCGAACTCTTGCCAACCCAAGCGAAACCTCCGGTCCCTCGCCTGTCGGGCTGCGACTGAAACAGACTCATCGCAAGAATCAAAAAACTCGCCATCGCCATCAGTGCCACTGTGAGGATACTGCGTAAGGGTGCCCTAAGGGCATTCGACCGCGCAAGGGTATTGAGATCCACATGGGAATCCTGCGGCTCGCGATTCCTGTTGGTCATGCGAGCGTAAAGCCATAGAACCATCGCGATCATCCAGAGCATGCCGCTACCGACAAACGCCCCAGCTTGGATTTGACCCTGCAACCACTGTCCTGCCAGCAAAATCACAACTCCCAAGACGCCACAAAATACCGCAATGGCCCGAATCGATCGGTTGACCTTCGGGCTCGGTGCCTCGTCATCCATGCGACCTTTGAGAAGCCGAGCAATGCTCGATCGCCGTAGCTGCCTTGTGACAATCCAAGTCGTGGCCAAAGAAACCAGCAAACCGGCTAACCAGCCAATCCATAGACTGCTGGGTCGAATATAGAAATCCAAAAACGAAACGGATATGGCACCTACCCACCAACTCTTTAAGCCAGCCAACAACGCATAGGCGTATCCAACTCCCAAGACAACTCCGATCGCGGATCCAATCGCTGCGACAATCCCAGATTCGATCAGGAGCAATCGCCTCACCTTGGACCTTGTCCACCCCGAAGCCATGAGCAATCCCCAGTGCTCGGCGCGTCTCTCGATGGTCAGTCGAAACAACAACGCCACCAAAATCAAGGCTGCGGCGATCACAAAGAAACTCAAGGACAAAAACAATGCATCGAAGGGGGTCGTCCCACTCGCAGCCCGTAGCTGTTGCTCTCGAAGCGGCAACTCGCGCCAACCGAGAGTGCCGAGATTCTTCCGAGCAATCGTGAGCAACTCCTCGCCACGAGCCTCCCGCATGGAATCGCTGAGTCCATCGAAACGAATCGATGTTTGGGATCCGAATCTCGAACCGAACAACTCTCTGGCTCGGACATCCGAGATGAATAGCTTCGGAGTCAGCCGGTGCGCATTCCAATACTCGTCGTCTTGCTTTTCGATCTTACGGGTCAATGCAAAAGGGGTCTCCCAATTGGAGATCGACTCCTGATCGGTGATACCAGGTACTACCGGAGTCCAAGCAGGATCGTTAAAGACGGTCGGAGCTTGAGAAAATCGAGCAGCCGACTTGCGTCGATAAGGTTGCTCGGGCTGGCTCAATGGGGCAATGGCCACGACGGTCGCTTGAAAACTCTTTTCGATTTCTGTTCCTTCCACGGTTTCGGGCAAAAAATAATCAATCCTCAAGTCATCACCCACCTTGGCCCCAAGCTCCTTGGCCATCCACTGGTTGATCACCACCCAATCGTCGGTCGAGTTGCTCCCGTTAGATACAACACGCTCGGTTGCACTTGCACCGAGCATCGACTCGACAAGTCCCCAAGGCACTCCACTGATGATCGAGTAAGGGACACTGCGGCCTAGATCCTGCTCTTGCGAGCTAGGCGTTTGGGCAGGCCGCACGACTTCGGTGTTGTTGGCAAGATAGCTTAGGATCCGCACCGATGTCGATTCGCTCGAACCCAAGCCGATCGCCTCGGAAAGCGAATCTGGGATCATCATTTGCTCACTGGTGAGCTGATCGTAAGAAAAGACTTTCACGGTCTCTGCGCCCGATTCACCAACGGTTGGATCAGGGAAGCTTCTTTGCACCTGCTGCCAGCGTAATCCGAGATCATCGAGGGTCAGCTTTAAGGCTGGCAGGAGTGACTCTTGGCCGCTTTTGGAGCTAGCGACCGCATTGATTTTTTCATCGATCTCCAACGCCTTTTGTAACGCAGGCTTCGATGCATAAGCGTTCAGAACCGGCCGTTGGTCGCTTCTCAATGAGAATCGCCCTAAGCTTTGATCAGGGATCACATCGACAACCTCCCATCGCGATAACGCGACAACTTGGTTCTCTTTTTTCCCAAGGGCGCTATCGGCCGGCACCACAGCATCGCGGGAGACTTTCAACGTAATGCGATCACCGATCTTGGCCTTGAGCTCATCGGCCAAGGATCGGTTCAATACGATCTGCTGATTCCCGGGAGTCGCCGACGGCTTGATCGTTCCCAACGCCCAGAAGTCCTCTTCGACCCCCAGGAGCGTCAGTTCCGTCACTCTTTGGGTGGTGATCTTACCCTGGTCCTCTTGCGAACGATCTTGGTGCTCGGCGACGACCGATTGAATCCAAAGAAATCCGCAAAGCGACCTGTCGTTGGTGCTCGCTTTGGCTCGCTCAAGTGCCGATTGATCGAACCATCGCGGGGACAATATCATTCGCTGGATCGAACCGATGCGATCCAATGCTATGTGCTTTAGTGAGCCTCGCATGCTGTCGCCCACAAGAAGAGCCCCGACTATCACCGCACTTGAAACGGCTACTCCCAGTGCCACCGGTAAAAGGAGCCGAAAGAAATGGAGGATTGTTCGAAGTACCAATGACAGCATCGTCGGCCTAAACCAATTTCGTGGATCGACCCAAACACTCGAGCAAGAATTCGAGGATTTCGATGTGGCGGCGAGCCTCAGCAATGTCCTTTCCCCAAGTGTACATGCCATGCCTGCGGATTAGATAACCCCAGCAAGGCTCCTGAGGATGTTCGGCAAAGTATTGCTCCACTTGCACAACAAGCGAAGGAATATCTTGCGTGTTGTCGAAGATAGGTATCCAAACGCTCGACTCATGGGTCGTGATCCCTTCAAGTCCTTTGAGCATCTCGAAACCGCTTACACGGATGCCACCCAAAGGCGAAAAATGCTCAGACAAAAGCGTGCACCAAACGCTGTGGGTATGAAGGATCGCACCGGCTCCCCGTTTAGCGGCCAAGCAATGGAGCAACGTTTCGGCACTGCTTTTGGGCTGGTTCTCGAATGCCGGTTTACCTAGCTCGTCGCACACCACAAAGTCATTCGGCCCCAAGTGCCCTTTGTCTTTGCCGCTGGCCGTAACGAGCAATCGCAAGGGTTCCCTACCTACCACCGCAGAGTAATTGCTCGATGTACCCAGCGACCAACCGCGTGTCCAGAACTGATGCCCGGTCTGCCTTAGTCCCTCGATGGCTGTCGCATAAGCTTCGAGTTCGGGTTTGATCGTTTCGTGTTGGCTCATAGGCTCGGAGGAATTCAAAAGTCGCTTAAAAAAGAAAACCTAGCTCTGTCAAACCAAGAGATTACTGTGGTCGCGTACTTCGAGCAACCTCTTGCAGATCCACTCAAATTAAAATCTCGCTGACAAGTTTCCCGTGCACATCGGTCAGCCGATAGTCACGGCCCTGGAATCGGTAAGTCAGCCTCTGATGATCGATCCCAAGCAAATGCAAAATCGTCGCATGCAAATCATGGACGTGAACAAGCCCATCGGTGACGGAAAAGCCTAATTCGTCGGTAGCCCCGTGGATTGTCCCGGCCTTGATCCCTCCCCCGGCAATCCACATGGTAAAGGCATCGACATGGTGATCCCTGCCTGAAGATTCACGGACCTCGCCCATCGGTGTACGCCCAAACTCGCCTCCCCAGAGCACCAGCGTCTCATCGAGCAACCCTCGTCGCTCTAGATCGAGAATCAAAGCCGTTGAGGCTCTGTCGACCTCCAAGCAAACTTTGTCGAGGTCTTCGTTGATGTCTTGATTTTTACCCCCGTGATGATCCCAATCGGTGTGATAGAGTTGAACGAATCGCACTCCGCGCTCGACCAGCCGTCGTGCCAGCAAACAATTGTTCGCAAACGACCCTTTGCCGACTTGGGCACCGTAAAGTTCGAGCGTCTCGCTTGTCTCATCATCGATCCGCATCAACTCGGGAGCCGCTGTTTGCATACGAAACGCTGTTTCATACGCAGCGATGCGAGTCTGTATCTCCGGATCGGATACTTCCTCAAAACGCATGCGGTTTAGATCATTGGTAGCTTCGATAAAGCTCTGCTGCAAACTGCTGGAAACACCTTTGGGATTCTCCAGATGCAAGATCGGACTCCCCTGACTCCTCAGCGGTACACCCTGATACTTCGAGGGCAAAAACCCCGCCGACCAAAGCGTATTTCCTCCCCGAGGGCCTCTTGGGCCCGACTGCAGCACAACGAATCCAGGCAAGCTTGCCGATTCGGTGCCGAGCCCGTAAGTAACCCACGAACCGATGCTCGGTCTACCGGGCGCCTGGAAACCACTGTTCATAAAAATTTTCGCAGGACCGTGATTGAACACATCGGTCTTCATCCCGCGAAGCCAGCAAACTTTATCGACAATTTTCTGGTGAAAAGGAAGCAGTGAACTCAGCTCCATACCGCACTGGCCGTAACGACCAAATTTGCGATTGGTGCCCATGAGTTTCGCATCCGCCGGCAAGAACGCAAACCGTCGCCCTTGAGTCAGGCTCTCAGGGGGTAGCTTGCCATGAAACTCTCTTAAGGCCGGTTTGTCCTCGAAGAGTTCGAGCTGGCTCGGTCCACCTGCCATGAACAGAAAGATCACGTTCTTGATCTTGGGCGGTAGATGGAACTGGTCAAGAGCTCCCAAAGGTTTTGGCCCATCCTGAGCCATCAGAGACTTTAGTGCTACAGATCCAAACCCAACCCCCGCTGATCCAAGGAATGCTCTGCGACGAATCTGCAATAATCGATCTGATGGATTCTCACTCATGACTTAGTCTCGGTTCACAAATTCATCCGCATTAAACAGCACGCGAGCAACCTGAGCAGCAGCGGCTCGCTCGGCAAGAAAACCGCCCAATCGCTGGAGATCATCGGGATTTTGTCGGTAATACTCCAAAGTCGATGCGTGAAAACGACGCAGTCGATCCAATTCCCAATCGCTGGGGTTTCTGCACCAAGCCAGCAAAACCATAAGCTTGATTCGATCGCTGGTCGTATCACTTGTCGAATACAATTCCGTCGAAGTATCGGTCTTGGCACTGATATCGGTGCGAGATTGCTGGAGTTGACGCTCGGCCCTATCGGCCAGTTCAACAGCCAGTTCCCAAAAGACAGGATCATTCGCCAGAGTTAACGCTTGGAGTGGCGTGTTGGTTCGACTGCGACGCGTGCAAACGGTGCTAAAGTCCGGGCTGTCGAAAGTGGTAAACAGAGGATAAGGGGCGCTTCGAAAAAATTCGGTGTACATCGTTTTTCGATATCGGTTCGCACCGGTGTCTTCCTTCCAAGCTTTCACATTTTGAGTGAAGTTGTAGATTCCCGATGGCTGTGGCGGATGAACACTCGGACCACCGATCCGATGGGTTAACGCACCGCTGGCACTCAATGCTCGATCTCGAAGAATCTCGGCATCGAGCCGGATGCGTGTTTGTCTGGCCAACAACCGATTCGCCGCATCGACTTGCGCAAGATCCGCTCGATAATCGCTGCTTTGCTGATAAGTCTCCGAAGACACAATGCGATAGATCAAATGCTTGAGCGACCAGCCCGAGTCGATCCAATCACTGGCAAGCCAATCGAGCAATTCCGGATGACTAGGCGCTGCACCTTGAAGACCAAAGTCGTTTTCGGTTTCGACCAAGCCGGTTCCAAAGAGCTTCATCCAAACACGGTTGACCATCACGCGAGCCGTCAGCGGATTGTCTTTGGAGACAAGCCATCTTGCTAATTCCAGACGATTGCTCATCGGCACATCTTTTCCATCTCGGAAGATCGATGGGATCGATGGACTCAACGGACCGTTGCCTTGATCGGGACTTAGGAAATCGCCTCGCGTCAATCGATACGTACTGGGTGGCTTGGCCTGATCCCTATAAATCATCTGCGAGACGGTTTTACCTTGACTGGGTAACCTTTGGCTCCGCTGGGCGATTTGCGCCTTGAGCGACTCGATTTCCTGCGTTGGAACAAGATTTTGAGGGGGGATCGGTGTCGTGCTGATGTCTAACGCGAAGCGTCCAATCAAATAGTCTTTGTTGATCTCGTGCAGCAAAAGAACTTCCACGGGACTGTTGCTTGCGGGGATTGGATTGGCAAGACCAAAGACCGCCCAATGCTCTGCATTCATCTTTAGGTTTGGATTGGATTTGACCTGGGCCGCATCGGTATTGATTGCCCAACCGGTTTTCGGATCCGAGTCGATCGCATGCTCGATGGGATACTTCGGTTGCGCGTGGTCGGCCCAAGCTTGAGCAAAGGGTTGTTTGGTCTGATTCGCAAGGATTTGAATTTCCGAGAGAACGAAGTTTCCATTGGAGGCTTTGCCAGGCCCTGTTTTTGGTAGAGAGTCGTCGGTCAAGGTTCGCAGGCGAACGGCGGTAACAGGATTGAGGTTGTCGGAGTGAAGGAATTCGAATCTCAAGGTTGCATTGCCGCCAAGACTCTGCGGGACGAGAACTGATCCATCCTTAAGCAGAGATAACGCGACCGAATCGTTCCCATCGGATCCAACCGCATGCTCGATAGTGACTCTTTGCCAGTTCAGATCCGGTGGGGGCGCCTGCGACTGTTTCTTGGTTTGGGCTTCAAGTTGCGATAGTTTTTTCTTGAGCGCCTGCAATTCCGATAGATCTTGCAAAACCGAATCCGGTAGTCCAAAGACTTCGCCTTCGAGCACCTCGATCACGGGGTTTGCCGAGTTGCTGTCGGCACAGGCGTTGAAGAAAGCATAGAGGCGATAGTAGTCGTCGATGCTGATCGGATCGTATTTGTGGGTGTGGCACTGGGCGCAACCAATCGTCAGGCCGAGCCACACCGCACCGGTGGTGTTGACGCGATCGACGATCGCTTCGTGCCGATATTGATCTGCTTTGACGCCCCCTTCCTCGTTGATCATCGTGTTTCGATGAAAGGCGCTGGCGATCAGGTTGTTTTTTAAGGTTTTATCCAATGCAGACTTATCGGCGTGGCTATCCTCGAGCAGATCGCCTGCGAGTTGCTCGAGGGTGAACCTGTCAAAAGGCATATCGGCATTGATCGCGGCGATCACCCAGTCGCGATAAGGCCACATCGAACGTGCGCCATCGATGGTAAATCCATTGGAGTCGGCATACCGAGCTTGATCGAGCCAGAATCGACCCCAACGTTCACCCAATTGAGGGCTCGCAAGCAGGGTTGCGATCAAGCGATCGATACGGTCTGGAGAACTGTCCTTTTGGAATGCTTCAAGCTCCTCGGGAGTTGGCAGAGTGCCGATCAGATCCAAGTACAATCGGCGTGCGAGGGTCAGCGGGTCGGACGGAGGGGATGGCTTGAGTCCGACTCGTTGCAGTTCTGTTCGCACATACCCATCGATCGGACTTTGAGAATCCAATGGAGCATTCTCTGGGAACTTGGGGCTTATCAAAGGAACAAAGGCCCAGTGTTTCTCGTAGCGTGCACCTTGAGCAATCCAGCGACTGAGAATCTCTTTTTGTGAGGTCGTTAACGGTTTATTGGTCGATGCAGGAGGCATCACCGAATCGGGATCTTCCGAGAAGATCCGATCGATAAGCTCGCTTTCTTGGGGGGCTCCAGGGACGATCGTCCGAGCCGATCGGTTTGGATCCAGAGCGTCAGCCTCTCGATCGAGCCGTAGCTCCGCTTGGCGGCCTTTGTCGTCAAACCCGTGACACGCAAAGCAGTGGTTTGCCAGGATCGGTCGAACATCCTCCTGGAAATCGATTGCCGGTTGTTGATAGGCCAGCAATCGGCTTGCGCAGAAAAATAGCGAGACTAAGGTCGTGATGTTCTGTTTGGACATGATCCAAGCAAGCAAAAACCGAAGGTGGGGAAGATTCGGACCGGGGCATTCTATTCTACCCCATTCTTCGGGTCGCCTGGAAATCGGAATATTGATTTCAGCGACAATCTCCCTTAGCGCCCTAAAGCAATGAATTTCGAAAGAAATCTTACGCATTGCTCATCGAGGTATCTTCCCAATCGAGCTCGTTGCGCGCACGATGTTTGCATTCCGGAAGGTCGATTCGTCGGAAGGCTTGTCGACTCCGGGATCTACACAGCTCGGATGAACCAGGAAAAACGATTATGAATCAGATCTTTTGGGAAGCCTTCGGAAACCTTACGTTCATCGGCCAAGCTCTCTTTTTCCTGGCCTTGCTGATCGCTTTTGCTTTCGAATTCATCAACGGTTTCCATGATACGGCAAACGCCGTAACAACGGTCATCTACACCAAAACACTCAAGCCGACTCCGGCGGTTTTTTATTCAGGATTCATGAATTTCCTGGGGGTGCTGCTAGGTGGAACCACCGTCGCTTTTAGCATCGTCAATCTTTTGCCCGTCGATTTGTTGATCCAAGGAAGCAGTTCTCGGGCGATCGTGATGGTCATCTCGCTATTGCTTGCCGGGGTAATCTGGAATCTAGGCACCTGGTGGATGGGACTTCCTGTCTCCAGTTCCCACACCCTCATCGGCTCGATCTTGGGCGTTGGACTGGCAAACAGCTTGATGACCAACGGGAACCTCTCGGGCGTCAACTGGAACAAAGCCATGGATGTGGGTAAAGCCCTTTTGCTTTCTCCTTTGATCGGATTTGTTGCGGCAGCCTCCCTGCTGTTGATCATGCGAGTCTTCCTCAAGAACCCTAACTTGTATCATCCGCCTGGAGAAGGGGACAACCCGCCATCGTGGATTCGAGCCGTTTTGATTGCCACTTGTGGCGGAGTGAGCATGGCTCACGGATCGAACGATGGACAAAAGGGAATGGGACTGATCCTGCTGGCACTCATCGGTTTCTTGCCAGCTTACTACGCGATGGATCTTCGGCACCCGAAGCTCGCCGTCGAAGTCCACGATGCAGCCGTCACGATGAAAAGCAAGCTTGAGCAAGCCGGGGTGCAAAACCAAGCCCTCATCGAGCAATTGAGCACCATCGAGGAGAATCTTGAAGGCAAGTCCAACCTTTCCGATGTGCCGACGAAGGATCGATGGCAGGTTCGGCAGTCGATCTACAAGTTGGGCAAGGAGATCGACAAAGCGAAACTTTCGCCAGAGCTTACCAAGGAGTTAGCCAGCCACCGCAAGACGCTCAAACACTCCATCGAGTATGTCCCCTTTTGGGTCGTCCTTGGGGTGGCTTTAGCGCTGGGGATTGGAACAACGATCGGTTACAAACGGATTGTAGTTACGATCGCTGAGAAGATTGGAAAGACGCATTTGACTTATGCCCAAGGAGCAGCGGCAGAGACGGTCGCTGCCGTGACGATTGGCCTGGCCGATATCTTCCATGCTCCGGTGAGCACCACGCAGGTACTGTCATCAGGCATTGCCGGGACGATGTGGGCCAATAAGTCTGGGATACAGTTTGGAACGATTCGCAAGATCCTCATCGCCTGGGTACTGACCTTGCCGATGGCAATCACCCTCGGAGGCCTGCTATTCTTTCTGGGCGTATGGATCTCCGGAGAGTAGCCGTAACACGGGCCTCCGGGTCCGTGGTTAGAGAGCACCAGCACCTCATGTATTTCAGTTCGTCTGCGGGCAAGGAAAATGGTCCTAAAGGAATTATCGTGGCTGAGAATTGATACCACTAGTTCTTTTCGTATTCGTACTCGTACTCGTACTCAGTGAAACGGTACTCGTACTCGAAGGGACGTATTGGGATGTCGTTGATATAAGGGCCCAGTCACGAGGCTCGAAGTTCCTTTTAAAGGTTTTCGACTTGAATCGATTCAGGCGTTTTCGAGTACGAGTACGAGTACGAGTACCGCAAAGCTGAGTACGAGAATGCCGAGCTTCTAACTACTAAAATACTTGAAGAAACAAGAGGGTTCTTCGGGTGTTTTTATGGGTACAGCGGTTTGTTTTGGGCCCGGCTGCTGCGTACTCGTACTCGTATTCGTGCTCAGTGCAGCGGTGCTCGTGCTCGAAAGGAGTTTGGCAGGCACAATCATTCAAGTGCTAAGGAACGTTAACCTCATTCCGCACAGCAATTACCATCATCCGATTACGATTACGAGTACAAGCACGAATTCAAATAGTTTTAGCCACGGTAATTCCTGAAGAACCAAATGGAATAAAGCGTAGGCCGAAAGGATCATGGGTTGATAACTGTTAGAGACTTCGGTGATTCTCTGTTCACCATTTCACGATACCTCTCGTAACCTTAATCCCCCCGACAAGGGTCGAGCCTCCGTAGTCCTTGGCTAATCGCATAAGCGACTGATGAAACCCAAGGTTTGGGAATACTGACTCGACCTTCGCAATCGAGGATCGACTCAGACCTTTGCGAATCCATCCTTGTGTTGCATCGATCCAATCGGCCTTGCGACAAGCTTCGATCACCTCCTGATGAAGCCCACGATAGCGGAACAGCTTGTGGTGCCAATGGATCGCCCCACGCAAAGCCTCCGGGTCTAATCCCCAACCGTACCTCGCGTTATCCTCAAGTGCCACCGCTTCGGATGGCTCGAGGTAGGCCAAGGCTCGATCGGTCCAAAGTCCAATGTCATGGTAAACGAATGCGGTTTCCACTAGCGCTTCGTATTCTTGCGATTGCCCAAGCAAGTGCATCGCGTAGGTGATCGTACGGTACACATGATTTCGGTAACCGTCGTAATCCTTGCCAATCGTTGATCGGTAAGGCTCGAAAAGACTTTCGACTCGCAAGCGATGGGTTTTGATGATGATGTCAGCCATACCCGACTGATTCTAGGTTGTACCCCGATGGATTCAAGATTCATCGGGTGGTGTACGAAGCTTTTTTTCGGTTTTTCAGGAATGTTAGTGGGTAAAAGCAATTGAATTCGTACTCGTACTCGTACTCGTACTCGTACTCGAAGAGAGGGCATCGAGTACGAGTACCATTTCATTGAGTACGAGTACGATAAAAGACAAAACGCGCAACTTCAAAGCCGTTGGCTGCGGGTTAAACGAAAAGACACCGCCCGAACCGTTTTTCCTGCGCGCTGCATTAGCGTTCATCAGTGTGCATCAGCGGTCGGCTTTGGGCTTTATTAGCGAATATGAGTGTCCATCAGCGGTTCTTCCCCCGGCCCGGTTTATACTTTCATGATGAGCCCTATTGATTTGAGCGGGCCGATGCCACTTCCTGGCCGTTGGCTGCGGGTTAAACGAAAAGACACCGCCCGAACCGTTTTTCCTGCGCGCTGCATTAGCGTTCATCAGCGTTTATTAGCGATCCGGTTTGGGCTTTATTAGCGAATATGAGCGTCCATCAGCAGTTCTTCCCCCGGCCCGGTTTATATTTTCATGATGAGCCCTATTGATTTGAGCGGGCCGATGCCACTTCCTCGCCGTTGGCTGCGGGTTAAACGAAGAGACACGGCCCGAACCGTTTTTCCTGCGCGCTGCATTAGCGTTCATCAGTGTCCATCAGCGGTTTTTCCCCCGGCCCGGTTTATATTTTCATGATGAGCCCTATTGATTTGAGCGGGCCGATGCCACTTCCTCGCCGTTGGCTGCGGGTTAAACGAAGAGACACCGCCCGAACCGTTTTCCTGCGCGCTGCATTAGCGTTCATCAGTGTCCATCAGCGGTTCTTCCCCCGGCCTGGTTTATATTCTCATGATGAGCCCTATTGATTTGAGCGAGCCGATGCCACTTCCTCGCCGTTGGCTGCGGGTTAAACGAAGAGACACGGCCCGAACCGTTTTCCTGCGCGCTGCATTAGCGTTCATCAGTGTCCATCAGCGGTTCTTCCCCCGGCCTGGTTTATATTTTCATGATGAGCCCTATTGATTTGAGCGGGCCGATGCCACTTCCTGGCCGTTGGCTGCGGGTTAAACGAAGAGACACAGCCCGAA
>Ga0315904_10001910_pt1 | contig 32850 bp, 23 predicted proteins | sample LakEriMetagenome_6_FD_203529 | JGI IMG/M metagenome (GOLD analysis project Ga0315904, IMG submission 203529) | Freshwater fungal communities from buoy surface, Lake Erie, Ohio, United States - Buoy 12 MA120 | ecosystem: Environmental > Aquatic > Freshwater > Lake | place: USA: Lake Erie, Ohio...
TCGGTGACCCGCGCTCACAGGCGATGCAGGCCAACATGAACCTTAAAATTAAGTTCCGAGAGTCCTTTAGGCCCTTTGCTCCAGCAGTTATGCGCGAGCATGTGTCGGATTACTTTGAGTTAGACTATGACTCACCGTATATGTTGCTGGTAGCCCCAGTGAAGAAAAGTCGCCGTGTCCCGATGACCCCCGATCAGGAGAAGCTGTTCGGCATCGCGAAACTCAACGTGCCTAAATCAGATATCCCTGCAGTTACGCACGTCGATTACTCGGCGCGCATTCAAACTGTTACACTCTCGCAGCACCCAGTATTTTACAAACTGCTTGCTGCCTTTAAAGCCAAGACCGGCTGTCCGGTTTTGGTCAACACCAGCTTTAATGTGCGCGGCGAGCCGATCGTTTGCACCCCGGCAGACGCCTACGCATGTTTCATGAGAACAAATATGGATGTCCTCGTAGTGGGGAACATCGTCATGCTTAAAGAGGAGCAGCCAAAGTGGCAGGAGCGAGAAGATTGGAGAACGAAATTCGAGTTGGATTAGAGCAACAGCAACAGCCGGAGACGGTATCTGCGACAACTGTTGTCGCAGCTCCTGATCCTTTGGCCGTGATCTCATTTGGCAAGCCGGTACGGCGCCACGTGCGAGATTTTGGTACTCTGTTTGCGCTAATCTGTTTCGGGATAGCTACCTGGCAGTGGTACAAAGGTCGGCCGATCTCAAGCTACAGCCTGTGGCTTCTACCCGGAGTTGTATTTGGAGTGCTTGGATGGTTTATCCCGCGAGCGCTCCTGCCGATATGGCGGGGATGGATGAAGTTCGCCCACTATCTCTCGATAGTGATGACCGCTGTGTTGCTCACACTGACGTGGTGTATTGGCTTCCTACCGATGGCGCTTGTGCTAAAGCTTGTAGGTATACGCAGAGTGAACCTCGCGTATAGAGATGGCAGTGAGTCGTATTGGGAGAAGCGTGATCCCAAGTACGACGACTTCAAGCGGCTTGAGCTACAGTACTAATAGAGAAGCAGCACTCGGTCGGCTCTCTTGGTAGCGCTATTTTTTAAGATTGTACTCTTTCTCTATAGGTGACAACCTTACTACAGAACAAATACCTTGTTCTTGCATAGCTTTGCAGATATGAACTCGTCGCCCTCTGTTTTTGACCCTGGCCTTAGGTTTATAGTCGAGCCATCTTCCACAACCCTTTCGGCTACCGAGTTTTCGCAGCTTGCTGATCTTCGCCCGGCTGGAATTATGCTGCGAAAGCGGAATCTTTTGCAGGATCAACCCTATGAGGCCTGGCTAGCAAAGCTAGATCAGCTGCTTGCGGATGTCAGGAAAGCCATCGGGCGTCCAAACATTATCGTTTCTATCGATCACGAGGGAGGAGCGGTTCATCGTACTCCAGCCCCACTTACGCGCTTTCCCTATGCAGCAACCTACGGAAGCTCTCTTGAAGCGGTCACTGAGGTCAGCTCGTTTATGGCGCAAGAGCTCACATCGATCGGAGTAAATATCTCATTCTGGCCGGTTGCTGATATACATTCTAACCCCCGCAACCCAGTTATTAACGAGCGAGCTTTTGGCGTAACTCCTGAGCAGGTAACCAGCGCAGCAATCGCCTGTGCTAGGACCTTGCGGTCACATGGAGTCATCCCCTGTGCAAAGCATTTCCCCGGCCATGGCGACACATCAGCTGATTCGCATTTCTCTCTGCCGATAGTTCCTCATACTCGCCAAGAGTTATTGAGTCGTGAGCTTGTTCCATTTAAGGCATTGATTGACGATGGAATCGAGATGGTGATGACTGCGCATCTAATAGCCCTTGATCTCGACGCCGATCGCCAAGCCACTATCTCGCCCGCAGTGCTGACTTCGCTCCTGCGCGAAACGCTCGGATTTAAAGGAGTCACGATTGCTGATGCCCTAGGAATGAAGGGTATCCATGATGTAGTGATGTCGGGCACATTCGCTACACGCGCACACCAGGCAGGGCTTGATCTGTTTTTAATGGCTGGCGATGCAGTCACATTAGGTGATGCTATATCGTTGCGCGATGAACTACAGCGCGGAGCAGAGCAGGGAACTCTTGTAGAATCATCTTTCATGGCTTCTCAAGCGCGCATTGAGCGCTTGTTGAATACGCTTCCACAGTATGCAGTGAAGCCGCTTTCTGCCCAGACCCTACAGACACACAACAAGCTGGCTGAAACTTTAGCTAAAAACGCCCCCTGGAGCAGCTTTGTTTTTAGCCCAGCGGGTTTTGATTAAGTACTCTGTTTTACTAGAACCGGTCTCAAACATAGCTTTTGCTTCGGTTGGCGATATGCGGGCTGCGACTTTGTTAAAGTCCGCGCAAAAATCTTTAGTGTATCCCAGTGGATACACCCCCGGTTTTTTCGCTCGGTTTCCTCGTCTCGCCTCTCGTCAACCTCGCGACAAAGCCACGTTTGAGACCGATTCTGGAGAAAATTGACCTCAAGAAAGCCCTCGAGCAAGACGAATTACTGGTATGGGCGAAGAGCCCACTCCTGGCGCAGTACCAGGACGTCATCAGTGCACAAGCCGTGTAAAAAAATTGAGCACGCTCCCGTTTATGGAAGAGGGGAGTCGCATGCAGTGAACACTACTTTCTAGGCAAGGACGCCATGAAAACAGTATTTATCATAGATAACAATTGCGAGTATCGAGAGTCGTTAAAAGCTGTCTTAGAAGATGAAGATGTAGAGGTGATAGGATCCGACTGTCCGGATTCGGCCTACAAAACTCTAGCAACTATGGACGCCCCAGATCTAATTGTGTGTGACCTGTACATGCCGTTTACTACCGGAGCAGAGATGAATGACTACAAAGTTTCATACGAGGTGGGCTTGCGCACCATGCATGAGCTGGCGTGGGTCTTTCCTGATACTCCGGTGATAGCGCTGGCAGGGCTAGAACAGGCCGAGCTGAATAGGCTACGGAAATTTCTCTGCCCAATACCAGCGTTCTCAAAAACGCATGACATTAGCGATGCTGCCACAATTGTCAGAGGCTTCTTGGAGAGCGAAGATTTAGGCGGAGTGCAGTAGGTAATACGCTAGTTACGCTGCTTGGAGGGCTTTGCCAAGCAGCTTCATAAAATCCGACCGTGGGATCTCGCGGGCACCGAAACTTTCAGAGAATGGAGTTAGCACCTGACAGTCAAACCACGAGATCCCCTCTTTTTGAAGGTACTCAACTAAGGTAATCATCGCCACCTTTGAAGCATTCGACATGCGGTAAAAGCTTGATTCAGCCGCAAAGAACCCTCCCAGTCGCACACCGTAGAGTCCACCAACCAGCACATCGTTGTGATACGTTTCAAATGAGTGAGCGAACCCGAGCGTGTGTAGCTCAGAATACGCGCTTATAATCTCAGGAGTTATCCAGGTCGAATTCTGACTGCCTCTGTTCTTCACCTCGGCACACCGTGTAAGCACCTCGGTAAAGTCGCAGTCGATGCGAATTGAGAAATCCGATCGATGCAGTTCGCGTTGCAGCCGGCGTGGGATATGAAACTCATCGAGAAAGATAACGGCTCGCTCTGGCGGGGCGAACCAGGCCAGAATTCCCTCGTTAATTGGCCAAGGAAAGATGCCACTGCGGTACGCCAACAGGAGCGACTCGACCTCAAGGTCGCCTCCGATAGCGAGGAGCCCGTCATCGTCAGCCGTTTCAACAGGTGGAAAAGCAATTATAGCCATAGATACCTTCAGATACCGTAACATATACCGCATAAAAAGGCGTTTTTTTGTTGTGGCTCAACTTTTCAGGTGAGAAAATTGCCCTGTGGGCCGATATTAACCCTGTGCGCGCTCCAGGCAGGGGCTGCCACTCGGGTGGTTACACTAGCTGCACTATGGCCAAGAGCAACAATCAATACGAATCAGAAACCGCCGTTCAGGAGCGGGTGAAAACTCAGAAGCCGAAGATGTATCAGGTCATCCTGCTTAATGATGACTTTACTACCATGGAGTTTGTGGTTCATATCCTTGAGACGATTTTTTTAAAGAGCCCTGCGGAGGCCATGCAGATCATGCTCCAGGTACATAAGTCAGGGAAAGGAGTGGCTGGCATATTCTCTAAACAGATCGCAGAGGCTAAAATTGATCAAGTACATCAAATAGCAAGAAGCGAGGGTTTTCCGCTTCGATGCACGATGGAGGAAGTGTGATGTTTAGTACTGAGCTGGGATTGACACTAGAGGCCGCGTTTCGAGAAGCAGCGTCACGCAGGCACGCGTTCTTCTGTCTTGAACACCTTTTGTATGCCCTGACTTTTGATGATCAGGTTGTTGAGGTTCTACAGAACGTCGGAGTTAAGGTTCCGACCTTGCGGAAAGATCTTGAGGTCTTCTTTGACCGCAACATGGAAGTTGTTCCCGTGCGCGGTAAGAGCTTGGCAGCCGAGCCATCCCAGACCCCGGCTGTGCAGCGAGTCTTACAACAAGCGATACTCCACGTACGCTCGGCGCAAAAAGATGTGATTACCCCGGTAGAAGTTCTGGTGGCCCTGTTTTCCGAGGAGGAGTCGCATGCCGTGTATTTTCTGGCCAAGCAGGGAGTCTCTCGGCTCGACATCTTAAACTACATATCACACGGCGTACCCAAAAATAGCCATGAGAGCGAGACGCTGCTTTCGGAAGTTGAAGAAGACTTTGATGAAAGCGAGGAATCTCCAAGTGTTCGGAGCGGATCGGCTTTAGGGCAGTTTACGGAAGATCTTACGGCTATGGCGCGTGCTGGCAAGCTTGATCCAGTCATAGGACGCGACGATGAGATTGCGCGAACTGTGAAAGTGCTGTGCCGAAGGCAGAAGAACAACCCACTTTTTCTTGGAGAGCCAGGAGTTGGAAAGACAGCGATGGCGCACGCTGTTGCGTTAAAGATCGTTGAGAAGAATATTCCTGAGCAGCTGCTCGATGCCGAGGTTTTTTTGCTGAACATGGGAAATCTTGTAGCCGGTACAAAATTTAGAGGAGAGTTCGAAGACCGAATTAAGAAAGTGATAGCCGAGGTCACCAAGCGCCCAAAAGCAATACTGTTTATTGACGAGATACACACCGTTGTTGGTGCAGGCGCAACTGGTAACGGCTCACTTGATGCGGCTAATCTGTTAAAACCAGCTCTGGCATCAGGAGCTATCCGGTGTATGGGCAGCACTACGCACGCCGACTACAAAAAGACCATCGAAAAAGATCGTGCGCTTAGTCGTAGGTTCTCCACGATCGACCTACCTGAGCCCTCGATAGAAGAGACAGTCACGATCCTCGAGGGGCTGAAAGCAAAGTTTGAAGAGTACCATAAGGTTTCTTTTTCAACCAAGGCGCTACGCGCCGCGGCGGAGCTTTCAGCAAAGCATATTACCGAGCGTTTCTTACCTGATAAGGCTATTGATATAATTGATGAGGCCGGAGCGGCTAATTCTCTACTGCCGAAAAATAAACGTAAAAAGACGATTGCTGAGGAACAGATCGAGGCGGTAGTTTCAGCGATAGCACGAGTCCCCGTAAAGAGCGTCAGCGCAACTGACGAAGAGGTTCTGCGTAACTTGGAAGGAAACCTCAAGAAACGAGTCTTCGGGCAGGATAAAGCGGTAGAGGCGATTGCGCGAGCGATTAAGCGCTCTCGCGCGAGCTTACAATCGGTAGCGAAACCTATCGGTAGCTTCTTATTTGCGGGGCCTACGGGTGTCGGTAAGACTGAGTTGGCGCGAGCCCTAGCGGTGGAGCTTGGGGTTAATTTTCATCGTTACGACATGAGCGAGTTTCACGATAAGCACACGGTTTCGCGCTTTACTGGCGCTCCTCCTGGATATGTTGGATACGAAGAGGGCGGATTGCTTGTTGACCTCGTGCGCAAGCATCCGTATGGGGTGATTCTGTTTGATGAGATCGAGAAGGCACACGTTGATGTGTTCAACATATTTTTGCAGATCATGGATGATGCCTCGATCACTGACTCTCAGGGGCGCAAAGCAGACTTTCGAAATATCATAGTGATTTTCACCACCAATGCCGGCTCTGAAAAAGCTGCATCGCTTGGATTTGGTAGCAAGCAAGTCAATGATTTTAGAGACGCTGCGGTAAAATCTCTCTTTAAGCCTGAATTTAGAAACAGGCTTGATGATACGATCTATTTCTCATCGTTACCGATTGAGGTGATTGTACAGATAGTAGATAAATTTATTAAAGAGCTGGAGTCGCAGCTTAAGGAGCGCAATATCACATTTGAAGTCAGCGCTGCGGCAAAAGAGTGGCTTGCGAATAAGGGCTTTGACCCCGTGTATGGCGCGCGGCCAATGTCTCGCCTGATTCAGAAGCAGATTAAGGACCCACTTGCAGATGAGATCTTATTTGGCAAGTTAAAGACAGGCGGCACAGTAGGGATCGACGTTAAAGATAATGAGCTAGTTTTTAGTATAGCGATTGACAGAAAATCAGAGCGAAATGCCACGGTCCAAGGGTAGCGAAATAGCCAGGATCTTTCCTTAAAAAAGCCTCAAAGCTTTTGCCCTTTATCTGGTGTACATCGCTATGTATTACGCCTACGCCAGTTCGAATTCGTATTCTTTCGTGTGTAGGTTAAATCCCCTAAATACCCCAACTACGGGAGCCCCGACCTCAAGATTTGAATCCGTGTCTACGCCACACAGAGTTGCAAGCCTTGAGAATCCCGCCATAGAGACTACAACTTTACCACGCGCAACATCGGCCACTGTTCCTGTTGTGATTGAGCCTACGAGTGAAAGCTTGTGATAGAGCGATTCGAGTAGTATCGCTGAAAACGTTCTTTCATCCCTTGTCCCGCGCTTTTCGTTTAATACATTCGACCGTCTTGATATCTCTCCGTACGATAGCGGAGCGTGCAATCCAAATGTGGCGGCAAGCTGTAGCTGGTTAGCGACACCGGCAGCCTCGCGGGGCTTCCACGCTGCATAGGATTTTAATCGAAGGCCATAGTGTCCATGATTATCAGCCGATAACAACGACCGCAGCAGGAAGTGATCGATGATATCTTTCTTGAGCGCTTCGCTAGCTGCCCCGCGCATGCGCTCCAGTTCATAAATAATTCCGGTCAGCTCACTTGGTGTATCAAACTGCTCAACCCGGTTGGGCACTCCTAATGACTTAAGCTGTCGGTGTAGGCGCTCCTTAGTCGACTTAGACGGCTTCTCGTGCACGCTGTAACACAGAGGCAAACTATTATGTGTGCCGACGTATTCGGACAGGAGGTGATTTGCTTCAATCATCAGCTCTGCAGTAATCATATCCAACGCGCCCGTACCCTCAACGCGGATTGGAGTGGGCTTAGAAGCTCGGCGGTGGCGCAGAATTCTAGCCACCTCTGAAAGAGCGCTTAGCGATCGAGCTAAAGGAGAATTCGCCAGAAGAGGTGGAATGTCTGAGGGGTCTATGCTTTTGTGGTTGCACACATACGCCCGGCGAACCTGATACTGCAGTCGATAGTGGGTGCCGCGCTTAGTCAAGAGAGCCTCATTCTCACGATCGGGAATAAGTCTACCTTCAAGTACCCATGCGGGTCGGATCTCTCCCTCACGAAACGAGACTAAATCATGGGCCAGCTCTTCCGGTAGAGTGGGTATTGAACGTCGGCGTGCTCGAACCGTTGAGCCTACTCGCATAGCCTGTGAGTCGAGTGCGTTACCCGGCTTGACGTAGTCGGTGACATCTACAATCGCCGTGCGCCAAACGTAACTCCCATCTGGTTTACGTTCTGCATGGATAAGATCTTCGATATCCTGCACACCCGGTCTATCCGGTGCGATAAACGGAACGGCAGTCAGGTTTTCGCGAGTCATATCCCAGGGGACTCGGTGAATTGAGAATTGTGGACGCTCTCCGCACACAGAGTTAAAGATACTCTGGATAGTGTGGCGATGCTCATCAGTGAGCAGAGTAACGCCCGGAAATCTGTTCCTTAAATTATTCCACAGATGTTGTGTGCCACGTACAGGTAGAACGAGCATCACTACTGGGTCGATCTCGTCTGCGATTTCAGCGCGCCATTCGTTAAAGCGCTGAGCGACCTCATCTGGACAGTGGATCTTGAGAATCAAAAGGTCTAGCTTCTCACGTTTACCAAGAGGGATCACGTAGTGATACGGCCGATGCAGCTCAACGCCAGCCGGTAGCGTCCGATAGATTAAGTTTAGAGCCTCTCCCGGAGTCGGTATACGTTGTTGATCATGCCGAGTCACGTGCTCGTTATCTATTGACTGAGCGAGGTCGGCGGATTGAGTGGCTGGAGGAAGAAAGGCGCCATCAAGCGAATTTGCGAATTCGGTGGGTAGTAAGGCGGCGCGAGCCTGCGAGAGGCGATTAGCGTTCATCTACTCTAATTATAAACCAAATGCCATTTTGCGACACCCGCTTTCTTACTATCACAAGCGACATCGATTACTTATCGCAGCCCATTGAGCTTAGAGATATCCCCTACAATAGGGGCTATCTCCATCGTTAACAGGTGATTCCGCATCCTATCAATTTAGAAACTGATTTGGCCCGCATTCAAAAACCGATCTTCAGGACGGAATCGTATCGAGACACCTTCCGGTCTGAAAATCGGTTTTTGAACCGAAAAAGCGCCGTTATCGGCGCTCGCAGCAGCTGGCTTCATGAAATATTCGGGTTAGGTTAGGAGCCCTATGGCGGAAGCATCGCAATCTAAGCAAGACAACCTAAAACGTGCTCTAAAGGAGTTCTCGCACTCGCCGCGCTATCCCTTATTTAAAGGAGTTACAGTGGGGCGCTTGCTACCCGAAGGGACGGAAGCGACTGGGCGATTGTCTGAAATAACCTTTGAAGATCTGACTCGTCTCTACTCCAGCTCAAGCGATTTAGAAATGGCCTTCTCTGCCGAACAAGAGCAGAGTTTGCTACACCTTGTCTCGGCTTTAGTTGAGGAGGGGCAGGATGAGATGGCAAGTGTGGGTTCAGAGCAGGTGATAGAGCCTAAGGTGCGTAGCAGTGTGCAGACAGAGCTTGAGTTGCGACAAATCCTAAAAACTGTCACGTCTCATCCCCAGTACAACACCGTCAGAAACCGCACACTTGGTGAGTACTGGAGGCCTGAATGGACTCCTGCACCGTTTGAGGAAGCGATGACGATCGCGCAGTTGGCTGCATTTGATATCACAGTTTTATTCAAAAAGAAGATGGTCTCGGATACTCGGGTCCACAGCATCTACCAAGCTTTGGAGGCAGTGTTGGCTGAGCTATCAGGTAGTGTTGCTACTCCTTCAAGAGTGAGTGAGGTATCGACCAAGGCGGCAAGAGGCGTGGCTTTAAGCCAAAACCAATCGCTTAGTGCAGCCGCATACTACGAACTTCTGCATCAGGCGAAAATAGGGCAGGCCTACCCAGAGCTGAAAAATATAGTAAGCCGGTTTCTAGATACCTTTAGCTTTGATGAGTGTGCGCAGATTATTAGTCCTAAGTCGCTTTCAAAGTCGTGCATGAAGCGACTTGCTGGGCTTGTCAAAGAGGAGTTGTCAGAGGCTACGCGCGATCTTCTTCAATCGCTCTTACGTGCACCATCTGTGCGGGTAGATCACATAGCGCGTATCTTGCACGGCTCAAATCAGCCTATATCAGCGCTTTCGCGGATCGTTGCCACCATTGTGGCACGTGGCTTAGGTGCTTCAGCTGTGACAATCAATAACGCGGTGGTAGACGGATTATGGACCCTTAATCCGCAATTACTTTCGATAGCAGTAGCTGCGCTACAGAGGGATAAAGTTTCAGCAGGTCGCTTTGACCTGGACCCGATCTTGCAAGACTTTATTAAGCAGTCAGAGAATTCCCATGGAAGGTCAGTCCCTAGACGCAAGGATCGGCGTAACAGGCTGAAAAGTCGTCACCGCAGCGGAAAGTAGTTCCCGCGAGGTCGGAAGCTTTTGCCTGTATGGTGATGATTTGTAGAGCCCTGGGAGATGTACAGTGTTAGCCCTCGGCACTAACTGCATAGTCCGCATTCTCAATCTCGTTGAGGGAACTAGAAATGGCCGCGCTCACTTTTTCCGGTATCGCTTCAGGTCTCGACACCCAAGCCTTAATTGATGCCACCACCAATGCTTCGAGACAGACTCGGGTAAAGCCCAACCAGACTCGCGTGACCGAGCTGACCGCTACGAATACTGCATTTGAGGATCTGACAACAAAGCTAGAGAATTTACGGAGTACGTTGAGGAGGTTCAGTACATTAGAAGGTGGTGGTGTTAATAAAACTGGAACGAGTAGCAAGGAATCGGTGATTTCTGCCACGGCCTCAGCTGCTGCTTCAAATGGTAGTTATTCAATCACAGTTAATTCTCTAGCTAGTAATCATACCTTTAGCTTTGATACCACGTTCTCAGCGATGAACGATCCTATTCAGAGCAGCCTCACTGGAGCCGAGCCAGCGGCTGATCGAACCTTGACTTTCACGGTTGGAACAGGAGCTGAGCAGGAAACGGTCAGTGTTGAAGTTACTGATGGGAACTACACCATACAGTCCTATGTTGATGCGTTTAACGCGGCAAGCACGAAAGCGCGCGCATCACTAGTAAATGTTGGTACAGCCACCTCGCCTAGCTACAAGGTTGTAATTTCCTCTCTATATGAGGGCACGGAGAAAGGCAGCATCACTCGAACAGCGCTTGGTGCCGGGCTAACGAATTTGACTGCATTTGCTGAAAGTGCAGCATCGAATGCATCGATCACCCTAGCTGGTTTAGGGACCATTACTCGCACCAGCAATAGCATCTCTGACCTCATACCTGGGGTAACTCTTGAGCTAAGTTCGCTAGGCTCTGCTACAGTCAAGATCGCAGAAGATGTCTCAGCAACAATTACGCGAGTACAGGACTTTGTCGATCAATACAATGAAATTGTAACTTTTCTTGAGGAGAACAACAGGATTACTACCGAGCAGGATGGTAATACTGTTGAAGCTATATTCGCACCACTAAGCGGCTCCAGGGTTGACGATAACTTGATGTTTGCTCTGCGTAATGAGATCGCAGCGACTGTCGCCTCAGGCGGCTCGGCTGTGCGTGTATTTGCAGATCTTGGAATAACTACAGAAAGAGACGGGACTCTTAAGTTCGATCCGGCGCGCTTTCAGACAGCTGTATCAAGTGAGGTGAGTAGCGTATCGGCTGTACTTCAGAACTTTGCGAATGCTACATCACTTACTACTGGAGTTATTGATCAATATACCCGATTTAATGGACTTCTCGACACCACCGTCAATGCAAATAAGACAACCATAGATGATCTAAACAGGCGCATCTCCGAGGCAGAAGCCCAAATTCAGCGCCAAGCAGATCAACTTAGGGCGCGCTATGCTCGTCTTGAATCTGAGATGGGTAGGCTTCAGAGTCAGCAACAATCGCTAACGAGTGCACTGGCTGGATTGGGATAGGCGTGACTATGCTACACGGCCTCTTATGAGTAATTTACACAGACGTTCCAGAAAGAGATGGCATAGAGATTGACAGAGAATCGGAGCGAAATGCCACCGTCCAAGTGTGGCGAACTAGCTAGGATCTTTCTTTAAAAAGCCTAAAAGCTTTTGTCGTTTATCCAGTGTCAATCGCTGTGTGCTACCTTCTGCGCGCTCTGATTAAAAAGCTATACGAGGGAGTTTGCGGATCGTTGCTGGTTAGGTACACCAGCGCCCTGTGTGAGCCGCGAGGAGATGCTCTAAAGCTGATCTGCATCGGGTAGGTCTGGCCTGCCGACAAAACTGAGGGTAGCGTGTTCATGTGACGGAAGTAGCGCCAACCTCTCCCAAAAAATTGCGCGCGTCGATTGGCATCAAAGCGTAGGTCAGCAGTGCCGTAGTTATACAGAGTGAACGTGCGAGTCAGTGAGCGGCGGCCTGTGGCTGTGCCAAATTCAGTCATATCAGTGCGAGTCGTAGAGCTCTTTCCGCTTGGGATGTATTGCGAATTGCCGTATATGCCTAGTCTCTGACCTCCGCTAGGAGCAGGCGTTGGAGTCGGCGCTGGCGTATTGCCCGGTGGTGGGGTGTTGCCAGCTCCCTTTAGCGCCGAATCTTTAGCGGCATTGATGACACTCCACTCCTCGGTTCTCATCAGGTTTATACCACTTACGTCGAATGGATCGCCCCGTTGCCGTTCTAGTCCTGATACAAGGGTACCGGCGTAGTAGTACCTCGAGTCTGCAGAATCCATAACAAATACGGGGCCCCCACTATTTCCGGGGCCAGTTGAAACTTCGTTGCATACTACGAATGAGTTGTGCTCAGTTCGACATGCAGCTGTCCATGGACCGTTATGATGCATTAGAAACTTATTGGAGTGTTGGGCAGGATAGTTGTCGGAGGGATATCCGACTGTCTGTTTCCATGTTTGGCTCATAAATGCTTGGTAGCCGTCGTCCCAATAACCAGAGGAGAATTCTGCCAGCGGTTCAAAGGCGTACGCTGTGTGGAAATCCAGGTCAAAAGACTGACTTGAATTAACGCCGGTGTTGCGTACGGAATCTGCATAAGTCGAGAAGACCCAAAAGCCCCTAGTCTGCGTCCCAGAGCCTACCGTTGGTACAGTAGCAGCGTGATAACGTAGAAACCACTCGGGCGTGGGTCTCCAAGGATTTTCATTTGCTTGGGAATCTCTCTTAAAGACACAGTGGGAAGCAGATAAAAGCAGACGAGTATCGAATACAACGGCGCCACTGCACGGAATCCGATCGCTCATGGCGATGCCGGTAAACCTATAAGGCTCCGCCATCAAACTCCCCGCATCAATCGGACGAGAGGTGTACTGCGCCCATCCAAGCACCGGCATATAAACAAGAGCCGCAAGAACACTCAGCGCTTTCCTTACAAACCATGCCCGTATCATAAGTATCCCCCTCTAACAGCAGATTCATTTAGTTTTACAAGTCGGTCATAGATCTGAGTGAGCTCCGAGCGACGATTGGCAAAAGCTGGATCGCTAAGCCAATTCTGAACCACGAGCAAAGCTTGAGCGTCTCGTTTGGCAAGCTCAGTTAAAGGTTTGGGTTGAAACGTAGTTGCCAGTGCGTGTCCAGCAAACTGGCCTCCATGCGGAAACATCGAGGCAAAAATCTGAAATTCCTTGGAGTCGATCTGAGAGGAAAGGAGATAGTCCTGAACGATCTGTAGATCCGTGGATTGGCTAAGATCGGCGCGCGCCATTGTATCGGCTCGTAGAGGAGAAAATGCTTCGGCTGTTTCAGCTTGCGTAATCGCCTCAAGCCCAGCGGTTGTCTCTTGAGACACAAATCTCTCCAGCGCTAAAAACGCCGCACGACGAACAGAGCTGGATTGTGTCTCCTTGGTTAAGTTTACAAGGGGAGCGATTAGAGCAGGATCATGTGTATACGGAACAAAGTCAAAAGATTCCAAGAATCCCGAAGTTGGTGCGGCAATCCAGGAGGAATTTGTCAGAAGCTCAAACACTTTTGAACGCAAGAACGGGTCAAAGGCGGCGTTATCAACTCCCCAGGCGTAGTTGCGGAGTGCGATGGCCCACTCGTCACTACTTGATGAGCTCTGTAACACGTGACGCGAGTACTCAGCAGCACGTTCGGAGTCCAGCTCCCCCAAAAGATCCAACATCGCCACGCGAGTAGTTGGAGCTGCGCTTAACTCACCCCCAGCACCGACTTGCATAGGACTTTCAAGCGCAGCATTGTGCCCCTGTTCAAGGAAATTAACGAGCGCATCTGTGGCTGAAGCTCCATCTTTATGTTTAAGGAGTTCGCTGCGAGCGGCCTTTACAGCGGAGCGCGCTTCTTCACTAGTTGTGACCGAGGCGAGTCGCGAGAGTGCAGGAAAGTGCGGGGTATTTATCTGTGAATTTGCATGTTGCCTTTGCCGTGGAGTAGCAAGAACTTTGGGAGATAAATTTGTAGTTATTGCGGAAGTGGTGGTTGGTTGACCGGTGTCGCGTGCGGCAAAAATAATGAAGAAAAGGCTGACGGAGGCCAAACCAAACAGAGCTATTGATAGTGTGAGAGATCTTTTCAAATTTCCCCCCAAATCCTGGCTGTCTCTTAGGGCAATAAACTGGCAGCCACTGCATGGCAAGGTATGGCGGATGAAATCGCTAATCAAGGAAATTTAAGGCGCTGGTGCATTCAGGCCATCGTTGCGAGTGCTAAATCCGATATAAGAGCTTGATCTTAAGGCTTTTATTGAAAATTCATTGGCCTCGGAAGAGAATTCAGAGTGTTATCAGGCCGACCTGCCACAACTGCTTAAGTGCTTACCGCAGCACTCAACGACCCTCCGTTGGCACAACAGCTGCATTAACCCCTAGGGGAAAGGAAACCCAAGAGTAGCTATGAAGATTGATTTTGCAGCACGATACAAGGAAGTCGCAGGGCTACTTCAGGCTTCTACTAAGCCAAGAAGCCAGGCTATCGATCCTGAGTTTGAGCGCGACCTTGGTAGCCTTGTGTTACAACAACCTGAAAACACTAAAGATAACGTGTCTTCTGTAGGCACTTACAACAATCGTCAGTCTGCCCGCGAACAGGCTGACGATATTCGGGCCAGCCTTAAATTCCCCGAACCGGACATGCAGCTTATGCCGCTTGACCCCCTGCCCCCTGAACAACAGGTGTCGGAACCCACTACACCCCAACCCCCGGCGGTCAAAACTCCGACAGTGTTTGAGGTTAAGCGGGTTGAGCTAACCCCTGAATCGGAGGGTATCTCTGGGGTAATTCCTCAGCTTGATAAAGACTCGATCAAAAAGCGTCTGGCGGCGGCCAGCGCCAAACTAGGTTTAGACCCAGCTCTGACCCACTCTGTTGTAAGCGCTGAGTCGAGCTTTAACGTTAGGGCAGTAAGTAGTGACGGCCATGCCTCTAAAGGTCTGTTCCAGCTGCTTGACTCAACAGGCAAGACCCTTATGTCGAGGTCTAACACTGTTAGCCAGTCATACGATCCATTCAATCCAGACCTTAATATAGATCTGGGCACTTCGTATCTGCGATACCTGCATGACATCTTCAAGACCGATACTAAATTGCCGCAGAAGCTCCAGACTCGTGCCGCCGCTGATTCGAACTCATTAGAGAAATTTGCCGTGGCTGCATTTAATGCCGGGGAGGGAAGGGTAGCTTCTGCCCAACTGCGTTCAGAGAAGTCGGGTAAAGATCCCGCCCATTACGATCAAGTGGCACCATTTCTTCCGCGCTCAACACGTGAGTATGTAGCCAAGGTAGTTGGCGGGAAGAAGCAGTTTTAGTCTCTCGGTGCACGTCATATCTATTCTAATCAGCGATTTAGCGTGTGATTAAACAAAAGCCCTAGTGTCACACGGCCCATTGGCAAGCTAATTGCTCATACTCGGCTATACATCGGAAAACGGCAAAGTTTGCCGTTGGGGTCGGAAGGATTCGGCCTGAGTTTAAAGGAGACCGTCGATCTTAGTGCAGTCTTTTAAGGTCACGTCAAGGAGAACATTATGGCGATTAATTTACGTACAAACCTGCCGGGCCTAGTGGCGCAACGCCACATCGGCAATTCAACAGATCGATTGAATTTGTCGTATCAACGCTTAGCGAGCGGCGTGCGCATCAATAGAGCTGGTGATGATGCAGCGGGCCTGTCAATTGCTGAGCATCTCAAACTAGACTCAACTCTGGCGACAGTTGGTATCCGAAACGCGAACGATGCGATCTCCGTGATATCGATCGCAGACCAAGCCATGGGGCAGATCGGAAATATCTTGCACCGCTTGGCAGAGCTTGCCCAACAGAGTGCTAACGGCGTCTACGACACAGTTCAACGCTCAGCTCTCCAGAATGAATTCACTGCGCTCTCGCACGAAATTGAGCGCATAGCGATTACAACAACATTCAATGGAATCTCTCTGCTCAGCAGCAGCCAGAACCTGACCTTCCAAGTCGGATTTGATGGCTCGTCGCTTTCGCAATTTGAGTACATTGGAGTTGACTCGACTCTACAAACGATGGGACTGGCTGCTCCTGGTAGTGCCACACCGATCTACTCAATCTCTGGAGCAACGACTTTGGAAGCTCAGAGCGCGTCTCGACTGGCTCTTGAGGCAGTTTACGACGCTGTGGCATCGCTAAATAGAAACCGCGGTGATTTCGGAGCACTTGAGAGCCGACTCTCTGCGTCGATCAGTAACTTGCAAGTTGCTCGTGAAAACTTCGTCGCAGCGGAAAGCCGTATTAGAGATCTCGACGTCGCAGCTGAGGCAGCAGAGCTCACGCGACTCAACATCTTACAACAGGCTGGAGCATCAGTACTAGCTCAGGCTAACCAACAACCGTCGATAGTGTTGCAGTTACTCGGTAGATAACTCGGAGGCAGGTAGAGATTTATGGGGTTAGGACTAAGAACGAACCTCATCTCCCTTGATAGCCAGAGGTATCTCAAACACACGACCAGCCGCATCGGTCAGACATTCGAGAGACTCTCTAGTGGTATGAGAATCAATCGCAGCTCTGATGATGCGGCCGGTTTAGGTATTGCAGAAGGGCTGCGCGGCGATGCCCGAGTTGCTTCGATCTCGATCCGTAATGCCAATGAAGGCATCTCGATGATATCCATCGCAGATGGCACCCTCCAGCAGATTTCAAATATCCTTAACCGCCTAGTTGAGCTTGCACAGCAGTCGGCATCTGGTGTGTATACAAATGAGCAGCGCTCGGCGATCCAGCATGAGTACCTGGCGCTAACAAGTGAAGTTGAGCGCATGGCGATCGCCACCGAGTTCAATGGCTTTAAGCTTTTAAGCGCTGGTGACACAGTTTCATTCCAAGTTGGCTTTGATGGCACATCGATCTCGTCAGTGGTCTTCTCGGGCGTACAGGCCACTCTTGGGCAGCTTGGTTTAGCTGAAGTTGGTTCTTCGGTGCTGATATACTCCCTTATTGGAGCCACAGAACTAGAGTCGCTTTCAGCATCTCGCCTGGCGATAGAGGCGATTAAGCTAGCAGCAAGTGGGCTAAGTCGGAGCCGCGGCGCTCTTGGCGCTGCGCAAAGCAGACTCGAAACGACAATTCGTAACCTAGAAGTAATTCGCGAAAGCATGCAAGCTACGGCCAGTGTCATCCTGGATGCCGATATGGCCGAGGAGAGCTCAGAGCTGGCTCGATTAACGATTCAGCAGCAGGCTGGAGCTGCCATGCTAGCTCAGGCCAACTTACAGCCTCGAATGGTTCTAGAGCTGCTAAGAGACTAGAGCTGGTCTTTCAAATATCTTCCGCTATTAGTGATGACCCGTATGCAGCGACGTCTTAAACAGCGCCGCGATCCTATTTTTCAGCCCAGTTTAAGCCTTTGACGGATTCATGAGCCATCTCACTTGCTCATATCCCACCCGATCTCCTATAGTCTTATAGGCAGTATACGCCGGCTTACTGCAGCTATCACGGAGAATAATTATGAACATTGGCCATATCGAGGAGTTATTGGGTAGTGAGGCCAAAAGCCTCTTAAGTTACACCTGCAAAGGCATACCATCCACGCAGCTATCGCTCCCCGGGCCTGACTTTGTTGATCGCATCTGGGCTCAGAGCGACAGAAATGTGCAAGTGCTTCGTTCTTTGCAAGCTTTGTACGATAACGGACGCCTACGCGGCACTGGCTACCTATCTATTCTCCCCGTTGACCAGGGCATCGAGCACTCAGCTGGAGCTTCATTTGCCAAGAATCCACAGTACTTTGACCCAGAGAATATCGTGCGACTTGCGATAGAGGGTGGATGTAACGCCGTGGCCACAACCTTTGGAGGACTAGGGCTGACGGCCCGAAAATACGCCCACAAGATCCCTTTTATTTTAAAGATAAATCACAACGAGCTCTTAACGTATCCAAACAAGAGCGACCAGATCATGTTCGCGCAGGTGCGGGACGCGTGGAACCAAGGGTGTGTAGCTATCGGAGCGACAATATATTTTGGCTCGCCTGAGTCGGGTCGGCAGATAGTTGAAGTTTCTAAAGCGTTCTCAGAGGCTCATGCACTCGGCATGGCGACGATACTGTGGTGCTACCTGCGTAACAGCGCCTTTAAAGTAGGCGGCGTGAATCACGAAGTGTCGGCTGATCTTACAGGACAAGGAAACCACCTCGGTGTGACGATCGAGGCTGATATCATTAAGCAGAAGCTTCCAGAATGCAACGGCGGCTTCAAAGCGCTTAATACCGGCTCATCCTCGTATGGTAAATTAGACGAGCGTATGTACTCAGAGCTTGCATCCGACCACGTAATTGATCTTGCTCGTTACCAGGTAGCAAACTGCTATATGGGTAGAATCGGCTTAATCAACTCCGGTGGAGGCTCTGGAAGTAACGATCTTCAAGAAGCCGTCAAGACTGCGGTTGTAAACAAGAGAGCCGGTGGAATGGGGCTTATCTCAGGGCGCAAAGCCTTCCAAAAGCCGATGAAAGACGGAGTAACTCTCTTGCATGCAATCCAAGACGTGTACCTCTGCAAAGAGGTTACCGTAGCGTAAGGGACACATGCGCAATCAACACGTGGTGGTGCTCTCGGGAGCCGGAATTAGCGCAGAGAGCGGGCTAGGCACATTTCGCGGTAGCGGCGGATTGTGGGAAGGAGTCTCGGTCAAAGAAGTCGCTACTCCTGAAGCATGGGAGCGCGATCCACAGAAGGTCTTACGATTTTATAATCAAAGAAGACGCGATATTGCCAAAGCCGAGCCAAACGAAGCGCACCGAGCGCTGCAAGAGCTCGAGGAAATCTTTAAAGTTACCATTATCACGCAAAACATCGATGACCTCCACGAGCGCGCCGGAAGCATGAATGTGTTACATCTGCACGGCGAGATAATGAAGTCGCGCAGTTCATGTGATGAGCATCTGCTCTATCCCTGCTCTGGTGATATCTCAATCGGCCAGACCTGCGAGAAGGGTTCACAGCTTAGGCCACATGTGGTCTGGTTTGGAGAAGCTGTGCCGATGATGGACCGGGCGATTGAAGTGGCTCGAAGCGCTGATTTTTTTATTGTGGTTGGAACCTCGCTTGAGGTGTATCCGGCTGCAGGTCTAGTCGATTATGTGCCTTACGACTCCATAAAGTTTTTCGTCGATCCCGAACCAAATGGCTTAGCCGATGAGAGCTTTAGGGTGATTGCAGCACCCGCCAGTGAAGGCATCCCGCGCGTGGTGTCGCAGTTGCGGGCGTTGATGGCGTAGAGGGTTGGCTTACTAGTGCGGAAAGCCAGACCCTGTAGCTTTACTGAGGGGTTTAATCAGACTATAAACTCACCATGGAAGCATCCAAGCTTGAGCATCAGTCGTTTGACTCTCCTGAAGTTCAGGAGAGCGCCTCAGGTTTGCCCAGCTCTACGCTGAATACCTCCGCTCCCCTCTACCGCAGCCGAGTAGTGATGTGTGTTCCTGAGCCTGATGCGGGGCAAGGCTTGCCGCATAGCTTAACTGAGCGAGCCATACCGCACCGCATCTGGCAATTGACCCCACAGGGAGACTATCCTGGCGGGCTTGTTTCAATAACCATCAAAGTGAAGGGCCAATCGGAATCATTAACCGGGAAGCTATATTACCGTACTGGAGAAAATTTTCTTGAGCGCGATTATATCTGGCTTGCCGCTACCGTACCTACTCGTATAAGAGTCACTGCCCAGATCCCATCGGGAACAAAAGAGCTGCTGCTGGTTTTATATAACCCAGATAAGACAGCCGCTATTGTTTCTGCTCAGATAAAAGAGATCGGCCAGCTGCAGAAGCTAGCTCCGCATATTTATAACCTTATTCGCTATCACATCAGGCATCCGCGCACGGTAGTTTCTAAAGCTAAAAAAGCCCTTCTGCTGCTGCGCCAAGGAGGGATCGGTGCACTAAAGGAGCGCATATTTAAGCGCGATAACTACTTTGAATGGGTGGCTAGTTTCGACACCATCACTGAGTCAGACCGTGAGCAGATGCGAGCTAAGCTTGGCACCCTCGACTATCAACCGTACATCTCCATCCTTTTACCTGTTTATAATGTCCCTGAACGTTTTCTGCGCCGCGCCATAGAGTCAGTGCGGGCCCAGGTATACACAAATTGGCAGCTGTGTATTGCTGACGATAACTCTCTAGACCAGGCTGTTCGAGATGTGATTAAAGAGTATGCAGCGCTGGATAGCCGCATCTCCTATGTTTTTCGCACCACCAACGGCCACATATCAGAGGCAACCAATAGCGCCGCTACCCTTGCTCGGGGAGAGTTCTTAGGCTTTCTTGATCACGATGACGAGCTCAGAGAGCATGCTCTGTATATGGTGATTCAGGAGTTGAATAAGTATCGCGAGGCTGATCTCATCTTTAGCGATGAAGATAAGATTACTGAGGACGGAGTTCGCCACGACCCATATTTTAAGTCTGATTGGAATCCAGAGCTGCTCCTGTGTCACAACTGTGTGTGTCATTTTACAGTAGTCCGCTCCTCTGTATTTCATGGGCTTAATGGTCTAAGAAAAGAGTGTGATGGGGCGCAGGATTGGGATTTTGCACTAAGAGTATCTGAGATAACCACTCCAGATCGAATTCGCCATATACCACATATCCTATACCACTGGCGTGTGATCGAAGGCTCAACCGCCAAGGAAACCGCGGCGAAACCTTATGTTACAGCTGCACAAATTAAAGCAGTATCGGAGCACGTTGAGCGACGCGGTGATGTTGGTGTCAAAGTTGAATCGTTACCGGCGATCTCTATGCTGCGGGTGCGTTATGCAGTGCCTCAGCCGGCACCGCTTGTCTCACTTATTGTTCCAACGTTCAATCAGTATCGACTGCTTTCGCAGTGTGTGGAGGGTCTGTTACATAGAACCCAGTATACGAATATCGAGCTCATCATCGTTGATAACCGCAGCGATGATCCTCAAACGCTTGAGTATCTTCGACGGCTTCCAGAGCGCGACGCGCGCGTTAAAGTGATTAAAGATTCAGGCGAATTTAATTTCTCGCGTATCAATAATGAAGCCGTGAAACATGCCGCAGGCTCAATTTTAGGATTTATAAATAATGATATCGAGGTGATTCATCCCGAGTGGCTTGATGAGATGGTTGCAAACATAGCCCGACCGGATGTAGCAGCAGTCGGGGCTCGACTACTTTTCCCAAACGGCACCATTCAACACGTCGGCGTGATCACTGGAATTGGTGGGGTAGCTGGGCATATGTTTAAGTGTATGCCGATCAATTCGTTTGGTTATTTCTGCCGTGCAATTTTGCCTCAGGATCTCTCAGCCGTGACAGCAGCATGCATGTTGGTGCGCAAAGTCGACTTTGAAGCAGTGGGTGGTTTCGACCAGGAACGGCTCGCCGTGGCTTTTAATGATATCGACCTGTGTTTGAAGTTAAGGCAGCTTAAGAAGCGGGTGGTTTTCACTCCATATGCAGAGCTTTTGCATCACGAATCGATCACGCGTGGGTATGAGGATACGCCCGAGAAGAAGGCTAGATTCCAGCGTGAGTACAAAGCAATGCAGGAGCGTTGGGGCGAGATTTTGCAGACAGATCCGTTTTATAATCATAATCTGTCCTATGTAAGCGGAGACTTTCGTCTTGCAAACAAGAAGCCAGTATGGATTTAGCTTTTAGGGCTTGGCTATAGCTTTTTGCTAAAGCCTAAGGGCCTTTTAAAGAAAGAGCCTCCCTGAGTCGCCATTATTAGACCGTGGCATATCGCTCATTTTTCCAGGCAATTGCTATAAATCACTGCGAGTGAGCGCGTTTATGTGCTGTCTTGTCCAGAGATACTGAGTGCATAGGAATACCAACCAACCCCAGCCAGAGACGAGGCGTCACGACGTTAAGCACCACTGCATCGTGGAGCCAGTGATGCTGGATATTCTGGGTTGGAGTGCCATCTGCAATCGCGATAGTCATTGTGTAAGTGCCTGTGGGCAGAAGCGGTAAAGTAAAGCTGAAATGAGCCGTCAATGAATCACCTGGCGATGCGGGGGTTATTTCTCCGTACCCGTAGGTATTATCTCCAAAGAGAGATTGACCTAGTCTGTCCTTAACTACAAAGCCGATGATCGGACTCTCTAGTTTTTGAGTGATCGCTGCGTCTACTTCAAGGGATACAAAATCGCCACCACGGAACGATACCGAGGTGACTTCATGGGCATCCGATAGGCGCACCTCAGTGATCGATGCGCCACCGGTATGCCATCCAGTTGATTCAGCAAGATTGTTAAACAGTGTGATGGTGGGGAGCTGACTGTCGGGGATAGACGGAATGAGATTAGCGCGAGCAGCATTTTTGTCTCTCAGCGCACTCACTTTCTCGCCGTTCTCATTGCTCTGCAAAGATTCGTAGCTCTCAGCGCCTGCGATCTCTTGTTGGGTATCTTGAAAGTAAGACTCAGCGACCTGCTTTGCTGGGCCGTCCATCTTCACTACGCCTTGGTCTAACCAAACAGCACGCTCGCAAAGATTTATTACCGAATTGATATCGTGACTAACAAAGATCAGAGTGCCCTTTTCTTTGAATCGGCGCAGGAATCGCATGCATTTCTGAGTGAATACGGCATCACCCACTGCTAAAGCTTCGTCAATAATGAGAATGTCCGCATCAACGTGAGCAATAACTGCAAACGCCAGTCGCACGAACATTCCGCTTGAATAAGTCTTGACTGGCTGATCTATAAAGGAACCGATCCCAGCGAATGTAGCTATTGCTTCAAAGCGTTCGTCGATCTCGTGTTTTTTAAGGCCCAGTACGGTGGCATTCAGGTACACATTCTCTCTTCCTGTGAAGTCGGGATTAAACCCAGACCCCAGTTCCAGTAAAGCAGCAATGCGGCCCTTTGTTTCAACCGTGCCGGTAGTAGGGGCCAGGGTGCCGCACAGAATTTGTAGCAGAGTTGACTTGCCAGCTCCGTTTCTACCGATAATTCCCAAGGTCTGCCGGTAGGGGACTTGTAGGGATAGCTCGCGCAAGGCCCAAAACTCGCGATAAAATACGCTCTTTGGCCTGCCCAGAAGGCCTTGCAAGCGGGGAACTACAATCTGTTTGAGGCGGTCTTCTGGTCTGGCGAATATGAGGTGACATTTCGTCACTTTGGAGACGTTAATCGCGAATTGATTTGCGTTATCGACCAGCATGATTGGATTTAAGTTGGGTTACTCCCAGTAAGCTACAACACGTCCGCAAAAGCTCGGCGGCTAAGCTGGAACCAAGCAAAGCAGGCCCAAGCCACCAACACAGACATCAGCAGATAAATAAAGTATACGGTCATATCCGGAGAGGTGCCATGCAGCAAAACGCCGCGAGTCTGCTCGATAGTCTGCGCCAGAGGGTTGTATCTCATAAGCTTTTGAGCCAGTGGTGGCAGCGCTGAAAGTGGATAGAACACAGGTGATAAAAACAACAGCAGGCCGACTACTATAGAGATGATTTGCGAGATATCTCTGACAAAGACCCCAAGCGATGCTAGTAACCAGGATAGACCTAAGGTGAAGATAAGTAATGGCAGTATAACGAGCGGAGTAAGTAGCGCGTGAGACAGAGGCACGCCCTTTACAACTACGTAGCAGCCGAGCCAAACAACCAGGCTTATTAGGGCGTGAAAAAGCGCCGAGCCGAGAGTCACGCAAGGAAGAATCTCGAGCGGAAACACCACTTTCTTGACGTAATTTATGTTGCTTGTGATGAGAGTTGGGGAACGACTGATAGTTTCAGAGAATAAATTGAACACTATCAACCCGGCGAAGAGGGTGATTGCGAAGTCGGCTGTCGCCTCTTCGGTTCCCGCCCAGCGTGCTTTGAAGACGACACCAAATACAAAAGTATACACCAAAAGCATCAAAAGAGGGTGAAAAAACGACCAGCAGATGCCAAAAATCGACCCGCGGTAGCGACCTACAACCTCGCGCTTAATCAGCGCTACGACCAGAGCGCGATTGGTCCAAATGCTCCGGATAGTCTCGAGCGGCGATGTCTTGAATCTTTGCATATTTGGGGTGTAGCGAAGGGGTATAATCTTGCAGTTTTGCGTAGATGGAGTTGCTGAGTCAAGCCCGCGAGGTGCTTGATAGAGGTTGATTTAGGGGGCGGTAAACTCTGGATGCTACTGGGGTAATGATCTAGTATTGGCAGGAACTAGTCTCAGAATTGGTTTCATAGCGAGGTTGACGAGATGTCCGCCGAGACAAGGAAAACGAGCGAAAGACCGCGGGTGTATCCATTCAGATACACTGAGGATTTTTTCGTAAGGTAGAGCTGGGTCCAAGCTCGTATTGCGTCAACAGTCGCAGAAGATACTGATCAGAGCAGTTCTAGATTAAGGTGTCATGTCCATGAGTAGTAACCCCAAGGTCCTGCAATTGCTCTCACGTCCGATCGTCTACCAGATGCCCAAAAGGCTTCTGGCGCCTCCATCGTGGACGATGCACGCGCCTTTAGCACTGTGGATCATCGACATCCTTAAGCCCGGTAGGTTGGTTGAGCTTGGTACATTTAGCGGGACCTCATATTGTGCATTTTGCCAAGCGGTTCGGGAGCTGCGTCTAGATACTAAGTGTTTCGCCGTTGATACCTGGAAAGGAGATTCTCAGAGTCACTTCTATGGAGAAGAGATACTCTCTGACCTGAAGGCCTACCACGATCCTCTCTACTCCGAATTTTCAACTTTCATCCGTAAGGATTTCGATTCGGCACGAGAGGATTTCCAAGATGGGACTATAGACTTACTTCATATAGATGGCCTGCATACGTATGAAGCGGTTAAGCACGACTTTGAGACCTGGCTTCCAAAGCTGTCTAAGCGAGCAGTAGTTCTGTTTCATGACACGCAGGTGCGGCGTGATGACTTTGGGGTGTATCGGTTCTGGGCGGAGGTTGCATCCAAGTACTCACATCTTGAAGTGGATCATGGAAACGGATTGGGGATCCTGCTTGTTGGTAGCGAAGTTTCAAGAGAACTGCGGGATCTTGCTATGCTTGCAGCAAGTTCGGAACAAGAAAAACTTACTTTTCAGAATTTTTTTGAGCATCTTGGACTATTGTGCCTAAAGGAAGTGCAGCTACAAGAGCAGAGACTCGCTACCGACACCCTTAATCAGGTAATTGCCGCTCAGAAGGCAGAGATTCAGACCACGCACAACGCCTGGGCGCTACGCGGCGAGGAGCTAGAGCGCCGAACAGCCGAAGAGCACGCCCTTCGTAACGAACTAGCGCAATATAAAGAGCGCTCTGAGCAGTCGCTTTTTACGTTCGGCGGAAGGGCTCGCTCTGTGCTGGCAGCTGGTCGCTCGGCTACGCTAAATATTTTGCGAACTCGCTCGCTAAGAGCGGTGGGTAGGGGCATGCATCAAATTTTGCGGGCAGCTAAGAGAGTTTATAGCTCAGCTCGTATCGCATGTTGGCTACATAGCAATCGACGCCTTGTTGTTGGTTCGGGGCTCTTTGACCTCGAATTCTACTTGAAAGAGCATGCAGACAAGATCCCGTCTGGAACAGATCCTCTCACTCATTTTTTGCTCCATGGAGGGTACGCGGGCTTAAGGTGTTCAGCGCTTTTTGATGCGGGGTTTTATCAACACCGATATCCCGATGTTCGCACCAGAGGAGAGCATCCACTTGTTCACTACCTAAACCTCGGCAGACGCGAAGGCCGCTCTACCAGCGCCGAATACGCACCTGATATGTTCCTTGAGCAAAGAGATCTACCTCACGCAGACTGCCCCACGAGGGATAATCCGCGCATCCCGGCTCATAGGGCTACACTTTTTGTGGTCTACGGTGTTGGACACGTCGATTTTATCCGCGATATTTTTATTCCTAATTTACGAGCGACAGCAGCTAGGCGTCCGGTTGAGTTGCATCTGCTGAATTACGCGGGAAATACAGCGCTACTTGAATCGATTGAGAGCACTGAGTCGCTAGTCATTCGTGATTGGTCAGCGCATAGAGATGGGGGCCAGATCGGATTTGGCGAAGCGCATAATTTCCTCTTTAATAAGGTTGCGCCAAAAGATGCCTTTGTGATCGTCAACCCCGATAGCTGCCCGCTGCCAGGATGCCTCGATACGCTCTATGAAACATACGCCAAGACCTCAGCAGGAATTGTGGAGGCCAGACAGTGGCCGCGTGCCCATCCCAAAGAATTCGACCTGGCTACTGGCAACACTCCTTGGGCAAGTGGAGCATTTAGCCTGATCGACTCTGAAGTTTTTGCAGCGATAGGGGGATTTGACCCGGTTTTCTTTCTGTATGGGGAAGACGTCGATTTAAGTTGGAGAGTGTGGCTCGCAGGCAAGAGAGTTGTACATGCCCCAAAGGCAATTTGCAGCCATTTTACTGGGTTATATTCGTATCGTAGCGATCGATTTTATTATGAGAATTTTTATTCTATGCGTAATTTTATTGTACTGGCCCGTAAGTTTTTCGGGGACCAAGGAGAGAGGTACGCTAAACGTGAGGTGGATAAGTGCAATCTACCGGTTGAGTTTAAGCGGGCTATTTTGGATTCGTATGATGGCATTCGATCGTCTATTACCGAGATACCTGCGGCACGGCATCCAATGATAAAAATTTTAGGGATGAATATGTACCATCTCTATCAACCAGCACACCAGGTTACTCAAAATGTTGAAGATAACGTAGTTGTAGAGGAGGCAATTGCGCATGTCGGTTAACAGCGTGCAGATACCATTATTGCTTTTAGGTCTATCAGCACAGTCTCAGAGTAAGCAGATTCCTGGAGACTTTGTCAGGGTCCCTAGCCCATCAGAGACTAAGTCTTTGTCGGATCAAGTGAATGCGTTGATTAAAGATGAATCGAGGCAATTTGCATTGATAGCTAGACCGGGAGTGATTCTTGATAAGGCCTTGAAGGATGCCACTCAGGAGCTGATAAATGATCTTAATCGCGATTATCCCAACTGGGGTGTGTGTGGGGCCACAGGAGCACGCTGGGACGGCCAGAGAACGTATTGGTATCTGCGCCGCCCACCCATGAATCCAGAGGCTGGCGTGGGTGGGCGGCCAGTCGTAACGGTTGGAAGCGAAGTGCTTCTTCTTAACCTTAAGCAATTACGCGCCGAGGAATGCCTCATCCAAGAGCCTACTGCCAATTGGTGGGAGATTGGGCCACTGCTATCTCTGGAGTGTCTAAGGCGCTCGCTTTGTGTGCTCGTGGACCCACGGCTTATGGTTGTGGATGCGGGCAGTGAGCCTGAGCAAAGGGCTACCGATGCGATCAAGAATTTAGTGCGTCGCTTTTTTTTAAACCACCGAGTGCATCTGCCTTGGGGGACAATGGAAGTAGCAGATGTGGCGTATAGAGAGTTCTTGAGTCTGCCGGCTGTCTCTCACGACAAGCTAGATATAGTGGCATGTTATGATGCGGCGATGGCACGAGCTCGGCAGGCTAGGCCAGTAACTTTGACGATAGCGTGTCGCGCCCAATTTAACAGGCAGTATCTTCTGGAGCGGGCGATGCTCTCCTTTGCTGCAGCGCAGCAAGAGGCACCAGCTGGCTGTGAAGTAAGAGTTGCGCTAGTTAGTGACGTTAGTCCCGATACTCTTCAGTTAGAAGTTACGCGTTTGAGGTCGCGCTTCCCATCTCTCTCGCTTAGCGGCTTACATGTTACATCTCGCAGCCGCGAGACTTCTAGAGTAGACCACCTGCTTTCCTCAATAGCTCAGATTGACTCTGACTACGTGTGGTTTGTTGATGATGACGATTTTGTGATGCCCGGGGCGGTTCCAGCACTTGCGCGTGTTTTTGTGCCACATGCGCCGCTACTCTTAGTTGGCAGCTCTGAAGTTCTTGAGGAGAGTTGGACGGATAGTCGTTTGGTTGACTTTAATCCGTGTGGTGCACACGCCAGCAAGCACGTTTTTGATGTCTTTCAGGGAGAGAACTTTGTGCCCATTTGTGGGATGGTGATTCCCGTTAAGTTGGCACGTGAGCGTTGCGCACACGTTGAGGCATCTGGGGAGTACCTCGAAGATTACTTTATTTTGATGCGGCTTCTTACAAGTCCAAGGGTTGAAGTTGAAGTGTTAGGAGCCCAAATCGCCGGGATCTCGCTTAGGGGACAGGAGAACACCGTACGGCAGTCAGACAGAGATACCTGGAATCGCTCTTACGCCCAGTTTGTGGGGGAGCTTATGCGGAGTGCGGATTCATCAAACCCGTTGTTATGGCAACTGGTGCGCAATTCGCAGTAGGAGTTAACCCGCACAGAGTTGATTTTTACCCCCACACTCGCCGAATCTTATACATGATTGAACGCTTGTAGCGATTCTTAAAGAAAATCGTCTTATACAATTTATTTTTTCCTTGGCGGTGCCACGAGCGATTCTCTGATTTTAAAGCGCCGATTCTCAAGCTTCTTTGCTAACATCAAGCAGTACCGCGTGAGAGCTGGCCCGCATTTTCCATGAAACTGCGTTGCGAGAGTGTCGAGAATGGTGATTTTTCGGGCCCGGAGGGCGCATTCAAAAACCGATTTTCAGGGCCGAATCGTATCGAGATACCTTCCGGTCTGAAAATCGGCTTTTTAACCCAAAAGAGCGCCGTTCCAGACGCTCTCGCTACGAAGCCTCAAGTAAGAGTGGCAGGGGGGAACAGCAATAGAAGCAGATAATCACTGCTTAAAGCTCCTATTGCATGCAAGCTAATCCTAAACAGCCTTCTTAACGGGTGCGGATTCCTTAGTGATCTCTGTCAGGGTGTCATTGGCCTCACTAAAGGTTCGGTCGCAGCGAGTGCACGAAACTAATCCTTTAGTTGGAGTATCAAGAATCTGCCCGCATTCACACACCCAGCCTTTTCGACGAGCTGGGACTCCCATCATCAGAGCGTAGTCGGGCACATCCTTGGTGACCACCGCCCCTGCTGATATGAGCGCGTGTCGCCCAACGGTATTTCCACATACGATAGTCGCGTTGGCTCCTATGGAAGCTCCTTCTTTTACCAGGGTCTTTAGATAAAACTCAGACCCACGCTGAGGATATTTCGAGCGTGGAGTGTTGATATTTGTGAAGACCATCGAAGGACCACAAAAAACAAAGTCCTCAAGCTCCACTCCTTCGTACACCGAGACGTTATTTTGGATCTTAACGCCATTCCCAATACGCACATTGTTTCCGATGTTGACGTTCTGGCCGAGTGAGCAGTTGCTCCCAATCTTTGCGTTCTTATGAACATGGCTAAAATGCCATATCTTGGTGCCTGACCCAATTTCGACATTCTCGTCGACAAAGCTTGTGTCATGAACAAAGAAGTCTTTAGCCGGCTGGGGGTCGGGTGTATTAGCTGATGAGGGTGCAGCAGCCGCGCTGGCGCCCAGTAGGCTAGCAGACGCAGTCTCTAGCACCTCTAATACCTCAACTGCATTGCGGGCGCTGGCTATCTTAATTTCGCCACCATCGAAATTAGACATAAAGTACTTAAGCTCTTCAGCCAGCGGCTGAGACTTTTCATACGGGATTACCTCAGTCGAACCATCACGGCTAACCGGTTCGCCGTTAATCCAATCGACTCCCTTCTCGTAAAAGAGGATGTCTTTGTTCGCTGAAGAGTCTTCAAACGAGAGCATGCCCTTGGTGCCGATAACGACTATGCGGTGCTCTTTAAACGGATGTAGCCAGCTGACGAAGATGTGCCCAACGATGTTGTTAGGATATGTGAGAATGGTCATCGTTGTGTCGTGCAGGTGCGGTTGAATGAAGGCTCCGCCTCTTGACACCACTTCAAGCGGATAGCTGCCGATCATGTGCTGGAAGATTGATATGTCATGGGGAGCGAAGCTCCAGAGGATGTTCTCTTCTTTACGAACGGTGCCCAAATTCAGACGATTGCTGTAGATGTATTCAAGCTTGCCTATCTTGCCACCCGAGATCAGCTCTTTCATCTTCACAATCGCCGGGTGAAAGAGCATGACGTGTCCGACCATCAGGCGCACATTCTTTTTCTCTGCTAAAGCCTTCAGAGTTCGAGCCTGCGCGGACTCTAAAGTGATCGGTTTTTCGACTAAGCAGTGATGGCCCGTCTCAATAATTTTGCGGGCAATGTCAAAATGTGTCTCTGCAGGGGTAGCTACGGTGAAGCCGTCGAATCCCTCAGTAAGAGCCAGGTCCAGGGTGGTAAAAGTCTTGATGCCAGGGTATTTCTCTTCAAACCAAGCTAATGTGGAGGGATTGGCATCGACAATGCCTCCGAGACAATTCAATTCGCCCAAGGTCTTGACGTGGTTCTTGCCCCAGCGACCGGCTCCAACGACACATATCTTCTTATTCATACTGCGCCCTATTTACTGAAGAACTCCCCCAACTTCTCCACGACATACTGCTGCATGTCGCGATTTAGTTCGGGGTAGATCGGGATAGCGATGCTGTGCCGAGCGTTACGCTCGCTAATCGGGAAGTCACCCTTTTTGTAGCCCAGGTACTGGAAGCACTCCTGCTCGTGGAACGACACCGGGTAGTAAACTTCGTTGCCGATATCGTTCTTGCTTAAGAAATCTCTGAGCTCGTCGCGTCTGTTCTCAACCAGCAGGACATACTGATTGTAGATGTGATGCTGGCGCCCGTAGGCGAGTTTGGGCTTCTTAATCTGAGCTACGTTTAGAGTCTCGTCATAAAAGTGAGCGTTGTCGCGCCGCATCTGGTGCCACTTCTCTAGGTGAGGCAGCTTAACGAGCAACACTGCGGCTTGAATCGGGTCAAGGCGGAAGTTTCCACCGATCAGAGAGTGGTAGTACTTTGGCTTTGCGCCGTGTGTTCTTAGTCTGCGGAGCTTCTCACCAAGAACAGGATCGTTGGTTACCACTGCACCGCCATCACCAGCACATCCCAAGTTCTTGCTGGGAAAGAATGAGTAGCAACCGATTGTTCCCATGCTCCCAGCCTTGCGAACGCCGTCTTTTGTAGGGTACGTAGCCCCGATAGCCTGTGCAGCATCTTCGATCACCGGTATTTTGTATTGATTTGCTACCTCAAGGATTGGCGTCATATCAGCGCACTGACCAAAGAGGTGAATTGGAATGATGGCTTTGACTTTGGAGGTTTTGTCTTTGTTCTTATCGAACCACTCAGCAAGCTTCTGTGGGTCCATATTGAATGTATCAGCATCTATCTCAACAAGCACAGGGGTTGCTCCTAGACGAGCAACAACACCGGCAGAAGCAAAAAACGAGTATGGAGTCGTAATAACGAGATCTCCATGTTTGACATCGAGCGCCATCAGTGCCACGAGCAGAGCATCTGTTCCAGAAGATACAGCAATGCACTCCTTAACTTGGCAGTAGTCAGCTACTTGCTTCTCGAGCTCCTCAATCTTGGGGCCCATGATGTAGTTGGTAGATTCGATGACTTCGATCACCGCATTTTTTACTTCGGTTGCGATCGGGGCGAGCTGGGCTTTTAGGTCTAAGAGGGGTACTTTCACGGTAAATGTCCCTGTAAAAAAATTTGCCTCATATTACAGGATTCGTAGCCGGAATAAAACAGGTTTGCGCGCTAAGATGGGTGAGTATTTGGGGATGCCAACTTGTTAAATTAGCAGATATGTCAGGGGGTTGGGAGACTGCACCTCTGGGCTAGATAGTAGACGGCAGACCGTTAGGCAAAAGATGGGCGTGTCCAAGGATGCAGCAACCGCCCGACCGCCTAGGTTCTATGGCTGTCCGCAGCCGTGTAAAGGGACCGTTTGGAGCATGTTTGGTCGATGTGACCAAGTGACAAGAATGCTTGCGGCGGGTGCAAGGATCATTTCTCTGAAAGGCAGTCGCTTTGATGTTGGGGTTGCAAACCGAGATGAGCCAACGAGCTTATACGGCGATTGACACTGGATAAACGGCAAAAGCTTTTAGGCTTTTTTAGAGAAAGATCCTAGCTATTGCGCCACCCTTGGACCGTGGCACTGCGCTCCGATTTTCTGTCAATCGCTATAGGTTGGTTAGCGCTGTCTTTCCTAAAACATACGAGTGCTACAATCGTGACGAACAAACATGTAGCTAAAGCTGTAAAGGCATTTGCCAGTTTTAACCCTGGCAGTTCGTAAGAAAGTTGTATTGTATGCTCACCGGCTGACACTGGTATTCCCTGCAAAGCATAGAATGCTCGGACGGGCTGGGTGGGGACACCGTCTACTGATACTTGCCAGAGAGTGTCCCAACGCTCCGAAAAAATCCAGATGCCTGGCTGGCTCTGTGAAACCTTCATTCTTATCTCGTTTTCGGCTCTAATGTAATCGAGCTGCTGTGCCTCAAACGGCTGAGTCGAGGCAGATGAAATCAAGCCCCTCAGTCGCTCGACATGCTTAGGCTCAATTACCACTGACTGTGACCAGTCAAAATTCCCGCTCAACAAAGCCGACATATCCTGCTCGTCTTTAGCGACAACCAATTGATTTCTGAATAGCGCAGGCTGAGAGTTTGATGCCCGTTCGATTACAGTGCCGTCTGACAAACGATGAAACTTCAAGCGGTCATCATGGTAAAAACGCCGAGCTTCGCTCTCCAAAAAGCTCTTGCGAGCTATAAAGTAGCGCACGTTCAGCAAATCCCAGATTGTGTGGTCGAGAATCGTAGCCTCGGAGAATAGATATTGAGTAGGATGATTCTTATAGGCATCTGGGTCGGCTTGGCGCAGTAAAACGGCTAGCCCGGCTGAGACAGCCATGCGCCCAACAGCGGTCTCCAAACCATAGGTCTCTCGAGAAATTATCGCCGGGATCGCAGTGCGCCCAAGTCCTTGCACTCTACTGCTATCAGCATTAGCCCGTAAAAAATCTGTTACGGCGGTCGGAGGGTAGCACGAACTGGGGTATGCCTCGGGAAACCACCCGCGCGTATGGGCGC
>Ga0315904_10001913_pt1 | contig 32790 bp, 50 predicted proteins | sample LakEriMetagenome_6_FD_203529 | JGI IMG/M metagenome (GOLD analysis project Ga0315904, IMG submission 203529) | Freshwater fungal communities from buoy surface, Lake Erie, Ohio, United States - Buoy 12 MA120 | ecosystem: Environmental > Aquatic > Freshwater > Lake | place: USA: Lake Erie, Ohio...
CTGTATAACTTATCCACAGTTTTTAAGTTATTCCCCTGTTTTGGCGGGTTATCCACAGGTTATCCACAGGTTTTATCCACAATCTATCCACAAAATATTTTTTTTGTTGCATCATGCTTAGTTGATAACGTCTGGTCATAGCTTGTACCTATTACCTTGTCATATTGGCACATATACGGATGTAGTCATCACCAGTGTATTCAGTGATGCCATGCGCTGTGTAATGTAGGTATTTGCCTTTGTTCTCGTCTTGCGTCTTTAGTGTGTGGCAGGCAGTACATAAGGATTGGAATAGGTTTACTTTGAATGCATCCGCATCTCTACGGTGAGGGAACACATGGTCAACCACATTTGCAGCCGTAATTCTATTTTCACTTTGACATCGAGCGCATAACGGATTTTTGCTTAGTTGCCTTGCACGAATGTTAGCCCATGCCTTTTGACCGTATAGCTTACTGTTAGCTTTACCCTTGTCTGTAGTACCACCGCCATGCTCAACGCAATAGGCAGAACGATTGGTCTTAGGGTTGCGACATTGATACTCTTTGCATTCAGTGTTTAGTGGTGCGGTTGGCATATTGTTATCTTGTAATAGGTTGTTGGTGATCGGTGCTTATCTCCGACATATGAAGTGTCCCATACAGTGTTTGCATCGGCTGGGTTTACCGACTTGCAATTCATGCCCACTGATAAAGCTGCGTATCAGCCTACGCATCCACCAACACGACTGAAGACTAAGATTACAACTGCTTGCGCAAGCTTTCAGGACTTGCCAGTACTCAATCTTCATGCGTCTTGGTGCTACTTAGTTACTCCACGCCATTCAAGCGTTTGAAAGAAACTGTCATCATCCCACGATAATTCTTGTGCTTTATCGGGCGTGAATGCCATTTGCTTCCATGCTTTGCCTGTCCAATAACTGTAATGGCTAAAGCCGTATGATGAACGCCTTTCATATACGCCAATTCGAGTGGGCTTAACTTTCCCACTATACCAATCTGTAAGTGTCATATCTTGTCTTGTCTTATATTGTATTTTATTCAGTAGTTGGTTCTTCAGTTGTTGCAATAGGTTCATTGACCACCTGTGCAGGTTGACTATTCTTTAATTGCATTAGGTTGTTTAATTGCTCCAATGCAACATATTCAGCCGTATCTGGTTTGGCTTTCTTTAATGCGGCAGCAACTTCTTTAGCGTCTAGCGTGTTTATGTATCCGGCAGCCGCTTGTGCTAATGATTGATAAGTGGTTGTTAAATGCTCAATAGCATCATCTAATTGTTTGCTCATAATTATTCCTTATTTAAATCTGCGTAGTTTGTACATTGTTGAGTCGATCAAATCAGCAATCGCATCAACTAAATTTTGAATTTCTGGGTCAGTACCGAACAATGCACGACCTTCTGTTAATTCCATGCTTAAATATTCCATGTAAGCAAGTGGTGTCATTTGCTCATATGATTCCGATTCAATTGGGAAATCACGCAATATGATTGTTGTCTTGCCTTGATATGCTTCAATTACATCATCAATCAAATCAGGAATGTCGCTGTAATACATTCCTAATGCTTGATGTGCAGCATAGGATTCTGTTTGCCAATGCATAATGTGAGTAACTGTTGCGCTATGCAGCAAACACATTACCAAATCGGTTAGCATTTCTTTTTCTTCAGCTTCTTTAGCAATTTTGTATGTAACCATATCAATCCTTTGTTTGATTCAGTATTTCAAGCCATGCTGATTCAGGCGAATTTACCACAGCAACTTGCCCTTTCCAATCATAATGCCAAATGCGTTGTTCAGGCGTTAAATTTTGCGCTGATAATGGTTTTGCACCATCTTTTAATTCTAAAAGTACGTTTTTGCCCTTGTAACCACAGACTAAATCGGGAAAACCTTTGCCTGTCGCACTTGTAATGCTCACAGACACGCCTTTATCACGCAAAAATCGCACAATTTGCTTCTGGTTGTCATCTATTCGGGCGATTCTCATACCATTTTATCCTTTTTTCGATCTTTTCCTGTGCCGTTTCTAAGTACATTTGGCAGGCGTGATCTTTCATTAATGCGTAAAACGTAGCATATCTTTCTTTTTTGCATCTACCTAATCCAACCTGTGCATGGCTAGGATAATCCTTAATTGCTATGTGTTCGCATTTAATACACTTCATTTTTCATTGCATCTTTCGCCATACTTAATTGTATGTGAGTCAATGTTTTATCGCCATCTTTTTCACGTTGCAATATTACCTTTGCCCATCGCTTATGATCGGTCTTTGATTCTTGCTTTTTTATGATCTGTGTTTCTGCCAGATACTTATCGGCAATATCCTTTGTGGCTTGCGTAGCAGGCGCAGGCAAGGCGATCTGTGCTTTGGGTATATCAGACCATTGACCCTTATTTATTTCCTCGTCTAATGCCCTTTCCCATCGCGCTTTGATGTTGCTATACGTCTGGTTCTTCAAATCAAATGAACCAATTTTTACCGATGCCCAAAATATAGCCGGATGTGACCATTCGCCTAACTCGCCTTTTTCCCGCGCTATAACACCGTTTAATGCTTCATAGTAAGCAGCAACAGAATCAATATCTGTACGGCATAGCTTTATGAATTGCGGCAATGTAGGGCAATATTCTTGATTAACTAATGAGTTTGCACCTTTTGCAATTTCATCACGCGATAGCTTAGACAATTCCTGTGTCCATACTGCCTTCACATGGTTAATATCTGAATCACCCCACATCAATTTAAATTTGCTGCCATAAAAATTAGCCATCTTTATAAATAGGGCATCAATCCATGATGTCGGGATTTGATTATTCTGCATCGATTGTAAATTGCTCATCTTTAACGCCCTTTCCATAAATTTGTTCGTAAAATTCCCTTGTCTTTCTTTCTTTATCTGTTTCTACAGGTTTAGATTCAGTAATTTCATCATCCCAACATTTCTGATTAAGCCATGTTGCCGGATGTTTTCTATATTTCTTGTCAGGCGTGTTTCTCACATAAGCATGAACGGCATGAAGTATTGTTGAAAGCAAAACATCATCAACCCCAATTTGCTTCCATGCCTTTTGCGCTAGTGGTTTTGATTTTTTGTGATCGTATGCAGACCAAAAATCCTCAAAGCCTAAAAGACTATCTTTATTATTATTCTTTATTCCTAATTCTTTATTATTAATTCTTAATTCTTTATTAGTTATTAGGGTTATGTCTGGGTTATCAGAAATAACCGACTGGGTTTCTTTTGCTTTCTTTGGTCTGCCGCCCTTTTTACCATTGTTTTTATTGGTATTTCCTTTGGCGTGATACTCGATTATTTTAGTATCGCAATGCTTTTGATGCCAACCATCATCATGCAATTCAAAAAACTCATTAAGAATTTGCACAACTATTTCACTATATTCTGTGAGTCTTAACCTACGAATAACCGATTGGGTTTCTGTTGGGATAGGTGATTCTGTATCGTAATAAAAATTTATAAGCCGGAAATAAACCGCTTCTTCTATTAACGATAAATGGGAAGTATGAAGATGCCAAACGGCAATCTCAAATTTGTAATAATGCATTTTTACCTTTTATCACAGGTTAGTTATCACAGAATAAAATCAGGCAGGGCGGTGATAAATCGCCTTTTCGGGTTGCACTCCCTAGCCTTCATCGCTAATTATATCAAGCAACAACAAGAATGCCTAATTGCAGCATGGCTAAAATTGTTCTTTCAAACCCTTGTTGCCAATAAAAATACTTATCTTCTTTGCTCATCTTGCCTTGATCTATTTCATAATGGCAAGCACTACAAGCCCATGCTATATAACAATCATGCGCTTTAATTCCCATGCCTTTACCATGCAACAATTGGTTGCTATGGGCAGCCACAACAGTATCATTGTTGCCATTGCATACATTAGGAATTTGAACCGTACATGATTGCCCTTTTGCGGCATTTAATAATCGCTTACTGCGAAACATTGGCACGAATAAATCCGGCAATGGTTCTATCATGCTGATCGTCTAGCAGTGATTCCATCTTAATTGCACCATCGCTACCAAATTCAATTGCCGCCGCCGTAGCAAACGTAATTTTCTTTTTGCCAGTACGCAGGCGCGATATTTCAGGTGGGCTTATACCTGATTTATCTGCCAATTTTTTAGCTGCGCCATGCTCTTTAAGAAATTCATTTAAATCCATTTTCATACCCTCTCTTGTTTCTAAAAAGTTTAGCTTCATAGCCCTTCATTTCAGGCGTAAACACATTTCGATATGCAGGTTGCACTACTTCTTTAGGTTTGTAATTACTGTCCATCTTTAACACCGCGTTTATGTGTGCGGCAACATCTAATGTCACTTTGTACTTATCGCCCATCATGTACAAATAGCCCGCATCTAAGGCACTGTTAAAAAATTTGTTCATTTCCGATGGTGTGCCGCGACTACTAATATTGCCTATTTCGTCTAAAACTTCTTTGTAAGTAGCACCGCCCAATTCATAGATACATTCAAGCAAAGTAAACATTTTCATGGTTCTTCTAGGCATAATTCTTGACATATTGTTTCCTTTTCATCAATTAAAAAATGGTTCAAAGGCAATTATTGTGCATTTTCCATCAAAAAAGCAAGTATTTTGTGAAATTTAAATAAATGTACAAAATTAATCAAATAATGCTTGCACAACCCACAATTATCGATTATTGTTCTTACATACCGCAGCGATTTAGCGGGTTCAATGTGAAGGAAATAAAATGCAAATCATCCCAATTCAAATGTCCGGCAGCTACAGAACTGGCACATTATCCAAATACACCAAGCAGCAAATTATCGATATTTTAGGTTTTGAACCTAACTATGAAGATGACCCCGACAAAGTAGTCAACTCATGGGCTTTTATGGTTGACGGTTGCGAATGCGCTATTTGGGATTACAAGGGCAGCCACCATTACAACATTTGGTCAACTTATGACCCGCACAATGTTCTTGGCAACCTTTTCAAACTGGAGAAATTCCCATGCTAAACAAATTACTTAATCCTAACGATTGGTTGGCGCAGCACCCTAAAGTTTTGTTTGCAGTAATTGCTTTATGTTTTTTAATCGTTGCTTATTTTGAAGGAAATTAAATGAAAGCATTTCCAACAAGTACAGACAATGGTCATTCAGAAAATCAAGATGGAATGGATTTGCGTGATTATTTTGCATCTGCAGCAATGCAAGCAATTATTCAAAATTCAGATGGGAAAAGCATTTCTGTAATGGAAGTAGATTTGTGGATTGGGAATTATTCTTACACAGTAGCAGACGCAATGATGGAAGCAAGGAAAACAACAATGGGAGATTAAAAATATGGCATCAAAATCGAGTGAATTTATTTGGACAGGAGCATCTACCGATATAACAATTAGATGGAAGTTGTTATATGGTTGGATACCACCATCGGAAAACCCTGAAATACAAAAAAAGTGGGCAGAAGTTAGAACGTTAAGCATCAAAGGTATTGAAAGTTTGAAAGACCCTAACAAAATCAAAGTGAAGGAAAATACATGAAAATCCACGCAGCATTTGTAAAAGCCCAAAGCCAATTTGGTGCAGCACTTAAAACATCTACCAACCCGCATTTCCGCAGTCGCTATGCTGATTTGTACGCCTGCATTGAAGCAGTAATAGACGCATTAAACGCAAACGGCATTGCGCTTATGCAACAAACATTTGAGTGCGAATCAGGCGTTATGGTTGAAACTATATTTATACATGAATCAGGTGAAACTCTATCGTCTGGAAAATTCCATGTGCCTGCAACCAAGCATGATGCGCAGGGATATGGTTCGGCATTAACGTATGCCCGCCGCTATAGCTTAATGTGTGCCACTGGTTTAGCACCAACCGATGATGATGGTAATGCAGCAACCAAATCTGCGCCTAAACCTGCGGCAGCTAAATCGGTGACGCAAGATGTATTCGATAAACTATCTACCGCAGACCAAGAACAAATCCGCAGCTTTGCAGTTGAAGTAATTGCTATGGCAGCAAAAGATGACATTGCGGGATGTGTCGAATATGTAAAAAGTTTGGAATTGGATGCTGATTGGACAAGTGCTTTATGGTCGCAATTAGATTCAAAAATTCGTAGCGCAATCAAAAAATATAAAGAGGAAAATAAATAATGGCATCCGTAAATAAAGTGATTCTTGTTGGCAATCTTGGTCAAGACCCTGAAGTTAGATATGCCTCGTCTGGTGATGCTGTGGTTAATCTTAACCTTGCCACTACAAGCAAATGGAAAGATAAAGCAAGTGGTCAATATAAAGAGGAAACAGAATGGCATCGCGTTTCTATATTTGGTAAAGCAGCCGAAGTTGCCGGACAGTATCTAAAAAAGGGTAGTGCCGTATATGTTGAAGGCAAGATTAAAAGCAAAAAGTACACCGATAAACAAGGCATTGAGCGTACTGCGTTTGAAATAACCTGTGAGAATTTTCAAATGTTAGGCGGTAAAGCATCGGGCGATAAGCCTGCGCCTAAACAAGAAGCAAAGCCTGCGGATAATATGCCAGAAGATGACATACCGTTTTAATTAGTTTACGGGTGAAAGCGGATGCTGTGAATGCGTAGCCGGAGATCAGCACCGGACATAGTGCAGCGAGTAGCCCACCTTATTCAATGTGAGGAAATATGAAAGAAATTATTACAGATGATGATGTACAAAAAGCCCTTGATTACTTGCGTACCAATGCGCCTAAAGCAGCACAGGCAAGGGCAAACAAAGTGTACATGGAAGAGTATAGAAAAGTTGTCAAAGCAGATTTGATTGTTAGATGTGTAAATATGACAATCTTAGAAAAAGAATCTTATGCTTACACTCATCAAAATTATAAAGCCCATTTGGAAGCCCTTAAAGATGCTGTATATCAAGACGAATTAAATCGTTGGGGAATGGTTGCAGCAACATCAACTATCGAAGCATGGCGCACTTATAACGCTAATAGACGCGGTGAAGGAAAATTACAATGACAGAAACATTTGAAGAACGCAAAGCAGAATGGGAAAAATATCACAAAGATAATCCTATGGTTTGGCAATACTTTCAAAAGTTTGCATTTGAAGCCATAGCCAAGAAACGCAAAAAGATTAGCCATTGGTTAATTATTAATCGAATCCGTTGGGAAGTTTATATTGTGACCACTGGTGAAGAATTTAAAATCAGCAATAACTTTATCGCCTTTTATGCCCGCTTATGGCAAGAAACATTTCCCGCACATAAAGAATTATTTAACACTAAAAAAATGATAGGTGAACTATGACACATGAAGAATTTAAAAAGATGATTGAAGAAATAAAAGGTTTTAGCCCATCCGAAAAAAATCTATTAGTGTCGAGTTATGAATTAGGGTTTGTAGCGGGTTCACGAGCAATGCGGGAATCAATGTGGGCAGACGAATTGCATTCCTATAATGCTATATCGCAAAGGAAATATGATGCGTGATAGAGAACTATTACAGCAATTGTTCAATGCCTTAGAAGATGAAGTGAAGATATATTTAGCAAATGATTTTGCGATACCAGAATGGCTTGATAAAACTGTTGCAACCCTCCGCACAAGACTAGCGCAGCCTGAGCCTGAACCAGTTGCATGGATGGAAGATAATATTGAGTTTTATGCTAAAGACTATAAAACAAATTCTTGCACTATTCCACTCTACACATCACCACCAAAAAAAGAATGGGTAGGTTTAACTCGTGAGGAAATATGGCATATGTCGCAATACAATTGCGGCACAAGAGGTGAATTTGCTAAAGCCATAGAAGCAAAGCTGAAAGAAAAGAATGCCTAAACCGGATAAATATGACCCGCAATGGCAAGCCATAATTGACGGTTATCGCGTAGGCGTAATGCGCGTAATCAACAACATTAACAAAGGCGAAGTTGAAGAAATTGAATTAGAAAAGTTGAACAACTTTGCACAGTTTGCGCTTGCCCTTATGCAAATAAGTGGGCGTGAAAAATGGGAGCGTGCAAAATTAAACGCTGAGATGATGTTATATTTAAAAGGCAATAATGGAACTGATTAAACCTATATATGTTTTGTCTGGCATTTTTTTTGGCATATCATTAACTGCAATTGCTTGCGCTGTTGCAATCATTTATATTTTTAAGGATAAATAATGTCATCATTCAAAGACGTTGAAATGAAGGTTGTTCGTTGGGGCGAGGATAGAGGCATCATTCAAAACAGTACGCCGCTTGCACAGTTTGAAAAGACCATTGAAGAAGTTGCAGAATTAAATGCTGCGCTTCAGGCAAATGATAAAGCAGCAATCATTGACGGCATTGGTGATGTGTTAATAACGCTAACCATGATTTGTGGCATACTTGATTTGGATATGACGCAATGTTATGAAGCAGCCTATAATGAAATCAAAGATAGAAAAGGTTTTTTGAACAAAGATGGAATCTTTATTAAAGATGTATGAGCTTGCAAACACAAGCATGGAAGCAAACCGCTATTGCACCAACTGCACATTAGAACGCCCATCGCTAGGCGGTTATTGGAAAATATCTGATAATCGTAAATCTAGGCGATGGGTTTGCAAAGGTTGTTATGATAAAAAGTTTAAGCAAACGCCCTAGTACCTTTTTTATCAATAATCAAAGCCTGCTTTCTTGGTGCAATGTCTTTACCATTTGAAATACTAACGTGTGTCCATGAATCAAACTCCCGAATCACTTGGTCATATTGCAAACCGGATTTAATAATTGCTCTTACCACTTGATCGGGGGTCATTCCCTTAACTTTAATATCTGCCGCAGTACCTCTGCAATGTTGGCTTGTCTTTTTACCGCCAACTGCTTCATTTGCTAATGGTGAACGATAAGCAGAATTTATATGTATTGGCTTATCTAATAGTTTTCTCACATCCTCTAGGAACAATGCTAACCGTCTAAGATTCATTAGCACATCATTAGATGGTGTTTGGTCAATGTGATGACGTGCTGCCGTTTCACTGGCAATCATTTCTTCTAACGTGAAGTTTTCAGATAGGTTCATTTTTTCAATGCTAATGCGTCTGATTTATCTTTGCTACCTTGCGAACTACCAAAATAAAAACTGATAACTTGCGTTGCAGCACTAGTAAGAAAACCTAAAGCATAAATCACAATGTTTTCTTGTGAATCAGGAATGTTGATAAACATTAAAACACCAACAAGAGCAAACGCAACGCCTACAATGCCTAATGCAAGGATTGGCAAAACAAGTTTTTCAAGCCAATGTACATTTGCATTTGTTGCCATAGCTAAATGTGCTGCCCTTGCATCGCCTCGATCTTTTACTTCTTGCTCAAACATGAATTCTTCATGCTTCATTGCTGCTTCTTTTAATGACGATATCTTTTCATCGGATAGTTTACCGTCTGCATCCGGCGTTAATGTGATGCCTAATTTATCCTCAACATGAGCAACGCCTTTATCCAATACGGAATCAACAACCTTTTGCATACCTGCGCCTGCAAGTTGCGTTAGGATTGGCACGAGTAATGGCAACATTAATAACTCCCTTGTTCTAATATCCAAATCATTGCAAGAATAAAACCGTACAAAATGCCAGTTATAACTATTGCGCCTGTAACCGTATAACAAAAATCATAAATCTTTTGTCGCTTGCGCTTTTCTTTCATTTTCTCGGCAGCAATTTGCAATCTCTTTTCTGTTTCTTCCCTGCGCTTTGCTTCCGCTTTAGCTTCACGATCTGCCCTAAGTTTACTTAGGCGTGACCAAAATTCATCCCATAAACCTGCTTCATCAAAATGATAAATGAAGTAGTGTTTTATTTGATCGTAGTATTGTTTTATTTCCCTATCTATAGACATCATTTCAATGACGTATTCAGCATCGCTGATAGGGTTTTCTAGTGTCATGCCTTGTTGCAAGGCAATATCTTGAGTGTGCTTTGCTTCTTCTAGTTTTGTTTTATTTATTTCGTATGTACCTGCCAATGAAAAAAACTTAGTGATGGGTTTCATTGACGCAGATAATTCTTTGCCAGAATTGACACATTTGTTTATCTCATCAAATGTGCCACGCATTAATTCTGCGGTTTGTTTAATGCCTTCAATCGCTAATTTTGCGCCTTGAATTGCTAATCCTACTGCCGCCAATTCGATCATAAATCACCATTGCATTACCTTTTTTTGTTTCTATGGTGTCTTATATTATTTAACGACAAGCGTAATAAGCAGCAAAATAATTGCACCTGCTGCCCCAATCAATCCTGATTCAATGCGTTTTAATCGAGCATTAACGCCACGCATTTCACGTTCTATGCCTTCATAACGAACACTGCAAATATCAATGTGAGAATCAATTTTTGCATTCACTTCATTCACCGATGCCATAATTATTCAGCCACAGTTTCAACTACAGGTAAAGGTTCATTCATTGATGGAAAGTTTTGATTCATAACAACATCAATAAATGTTTCCACTTTCTTTTTTGAAGCAATGTCAGATTCTAACCTAACACATTCATCAATAACAGCTTTCCTATAGGCAACAATATTTGCAGGAATATCTATGTTACGTTCTATTTTACGAATGACCATCCAATCAGTAGCAGCCAATAGTTTGTTAGTTGTGTCTTTAATTTGTGTAATCCATTGTGATTTTAATTGGTCTAAATCTTTTGGATTATCTGCGCTCCAGTAAAAACGATCATCCACCATTGGCGCATCATCAACTTCAGTTATGCCGATAGCTTCTTTTTCTTCCGCAGAAGATAGTTGCAACCAATTGGCAGGATATTGCTGTTCATTGTGCGTAAATGGTACGCCTACTTGTAATGGATTATTGTCTAGTAAAAACATATTACCTCGCTAAAGCAATTTTAAAAGGGTTTTCTGCAAATGCAGCATAAATATAAGTTGAGCCAGAGCCATTAAATTGAGTGTTATTTGTTCTTAATTTAAACCCATTAGATAAACTATCTAATGTAACAAAAGATGCTTGCGCTCCAGTATCATCTGGTCTTAAATATAAATCCATTACATTATAAGTATTTCGAGAAGTATCATAAACATACCAACCAGTACCCGCAAGAGAACTAGATTTTATTAAAATCCATCTAGCTCTAAATCCTAAAAACACAAATACACCGTCAGCCGAACCATTGCCAACATAACTTCCAAATCTAGAATAACCTGCTATTTCTGAAAAAGCATAATTAACATAAGTGCTTGTGCTTCTATTTACATCGGTAACAGTACCTAAACTCCATACGGTAGAAGTTGGCGCAGTGTTATTAAAAAATACAGCACTAGTTGTTGCTGTACCAGTAGTAAAATTTAAACCTTGAGTTGCACCTAAACTTTTGTGATAAATAACCCAATTGCCAATTGTTCCTGAACGTACTTTCCAAATGCCAAAGGCAGGCGCAACACCTAATCCATGACCAAATGTTGCACCATTTGTACCTGTTCCTGTATAAGTAACAATTGAAAATCCTGCCGTTGTGTTAGCACTTACTTGTGATGATATAGTGCCGGATGTATTAGTTACCGCACTAGCATTAGATGCTTTCCATTGCCAACCAACATAAGTATCACCATTGTTGTTTGAATTTCCATTAGCTAAAACAGTAAAACCATTAGCATTAACGGCATTAACAATAACAGGCGAAGTTGTTGCTTCTGTATTTGTGCTATTTGATATTATAAAATTTGTTATACCTCGAACTTGATCTTGCAAAAAATTTGACCATGAAGCAGAACTTCTTGATTTAATCCATACTAAATCAGGCTGAAAAGAAACACCATTAACAGTATTATTTATGCTTTGACTTGTTCCATTGCCTGTATATAAAGATGCTGCCATATATGCAGAACCATTATCAATAGTAGGCGTAGGTAAGTTATATGTATTAAGTGCTAAAAATCCTGTAGGCGGTGTGTAGCTAAATGGGCGTTGACCAAAGTTAATATTTTGTGTAGTTACGCCACTATTACCGCAAGCAAAGAACCATGTGTTTGTTAAGCTAATGCCTGTAAAAGCTGCATTAGTCCCTGCCGCAGGATCACCACTAGCTTGCCAAGTACCATTCTTACTAAACCATACCCTTCCAGTATTAAGATCAAGAGCTATACCAATAATATCGTTATTCGTATATGAACTTCCATAAGCAGAACCTGCGCCATTAGTATATTTATTACCATCAACATAGTAACCATATCCGTTTGCATTACCACCGGGATAACTTGCTGTGGTTGCATTTTCATTGACAATACCAATTAATGCGGCACTACCTGCCGATGTCATAAAAATTTCGCAATACCATTTGCCCGATGTAACTCCAATTGTTGATGAACAAAAACTATTTCCACTTGAAGCAGCATATTGAAGATTCCCCGCAGACGCAGTAATTACACTGCCCAATCGTAAAGGGTTCAACGTAGCATAATTTGATGTTGTTGCACTAGTCAACGTAGGCACATCCGTCATGCTGTCATACGTTGCACCAGCAGTTACAGAGATATTATTAGGTGTCCAGTTGTTACCGTTACCGCTTGAATCTTTACCAATAGCTGCGGCAGTTGCTGCGCTGTTATCGTTAAAGTTTAAATAAAATCCATTAGTGCCGTATGTGCCACCGTATTTTTTAGGTTGCCATACGCCTGTTAATGTATTGAATTCACCAAATGATGTAGGCGTTAATGATTGACCGTCAATAAAATTTATTTCTGTTAAATAGCCATCAAAATAATAACCTGCATTTGTCGCCAATGAACCAATATAATGGGCAGTGTTCCTGTTTATTTCAGTGTTAAAATTTTGCGGTGGATAAGTTGCCGTAGAAAATGCTGTAATTTGTAGTCCATTAACATACAAGCGCACTCTGTTAGATGCCGTTGCTTGCGTTGTGTCAACTTGCCAAACAATGTGATACCAAGCGGAAGGGTCACGAAACACTTGCGTTGTTATTAAATTATAAGCAGTACCCGCAAACAATTGAGTCCACAAAACATCCGTACCCGGATAAAGACGAATACCATCATTAGAATTATTAAACAAAAACCTGTCGGAAGAAAGAACACCAAGTTTTACCCAACTGCTCCATGTCCATGTTGTTCTATTTCCTGTACTAGCAGGAGTACGATTAAAAAAAGCAGACGCACTTGACCGCAGTCTTACACTACGCTGCAAGAAATAACCGCCTTGTCCTGATGCGCCTGCTAATATATTTGAGCCTACTATCATGAGTAATTTCCAGTAAATACTGTATGAATAGAAGTTGCTGAACGAACTACATAATCAACACGATCAACAGCATTAGCAGCAGTTGATAATGTTGGCGCAATGCCACCATTTGCAAAATCCCAAAAAGAACCCCAAGACAATGTGCGACTACCAGTTGCATCCTGAACTATAAATATAGAACCTGATTGCCCTGCAACTATATTTGTTGGATTTGCTATTGAACGATTGCCACCTAGCGTTACTGTGAAATTACAGTTAGCAGCAAAATCAGGCGTAATAGTTGCGCCATCGGTTAATGTAGTAATTGCCCCACGTTGCCCACCTGTAAATGATTGCGCTACATTAGTGAACGCAGTATTAGCGTTGTATGCTTGCACATCCGTACCAATGACTAAACCTAATGCTGTTCGTGCCGCAGGCGGGTTGCCAGTTAAACCTAGCAATGCAGTTACATATTCCCAAAGCTGTGCAAAGCCTGCCCTTGCGACCGCATTTGATGGGTTTGGGTAAGTGTCAGAAATAGCTGTTTTGGCGGGCGGTGCTGTGTATGGCATGATTTAATATCCTTGCAAAGTAATGTCGGCTTTTGCGCCTGATGTTGCGATTTGACTAGAATTATAACCTGTGATAGTTGGTGCAAGTGGGTTTGTTTTATCAACCCGCAATGTAACAACTCCCACTCCATTTTGCTGCAATGTTGCTTGTACGTTAGTTATAGATGTGAAGTTTTTTGTGTACGCAATTGCACCGCCTGTGACAGTGTAATTAGGTAAAACTTCAATAATGTCTGGCGCATCAACCGCAAAATTAAATTGAGTAACTTTACCAACTGCGCCTGTACCCAAAGAGATTCTAAATTGATAATATCCGTTTTGTACAACTATGCTTGAAGGCATTGGCAAGAATGGCGTATCACCACCACCATAAAATGACGCATTATCATCTATGCCATATTTTGAATCGCCATCTGCACCGTAAAATGATGGGGCATTAACTTGCCTATATTCAACAATTGGATTATTGCCTTCCGCAGTCCAATATAAAACGCCTACTGAACCTGCTAAAGCATCACCAATATAAGTTTCTAAAGTTGTATAAGTTAATGCCTTATAAATGTCTGCATCATAAAAAGATTCTGCATCACCATGATAAAAGGTTTGGTCATCCTCGCCATAAAATGATGTGTTTAAATCGGCAACTAAATCACCGCCAATAACTGAACAATTTACTTTATCGCCTAACCAACCATCGGCTTTAAAATCAATTACATCAATTACATTAGCAATCAAATTACTGTCAGACACATTTAAATTAATTGCCGCAGCATTAACTGATTCATGTCCTTCAGTATCAACTGCTTTAATTAATACCGTTACAATCAGCGCAGTTAAGCCTGTGGCAGCATAAACTGTATCTGTAACCAATCCGCTAAACAATGGTGATGCAGTACCCCAATCGGTATTTGCGCCATATTGATAGCGGATTTTGTATCCTGCTAACCGCCAGTTTGAAACTGGATTCCATGATAAATTTATACCGTTACCAGTTGCGCCAGTAACATCATCAATGTAAGTCGGATTCCAAATAATTTGTGTGCCGCTAGAAAACAAACTTATCTTTAGCGCATTACCTACACGCACAAAAAAGTAATATGTACCCGCTTCAAATGTAGCAATTTCAAATGCGCTTAATGCTGTGCTTAGATTAAATCCTTGTCCATTTGTTGACGTATAAGTTGTAAGCAAACTTAATTGTGCGGTTGTTGGATTTGCTACAGTGGAATACCATATTTCTAAAAATTCAATAATGCCACTTTCACTAGTAGTTGGCACAACATCAAATTTTGGTTTAAACCCTGCATTAACAATTCCGCTAATTACTGGCGCAGGTACAGTGCCAAAAATAGTAGGGTCTAAGAATCCGCTATTAGGCGCAGGCGTAAATTGAGTAACATTAGTATCAGCAAAAACGGCAGGATTAAATTCTGTAAGAATTAAACTTGCTGTAACCGAACCATCATCAGCAAAATTTTCTGTTACCTTTTGAACTCTAAATAACTTGTTAGTAAAGGCATAATTTGTATTTGTTAATTCTACAATATCGCCTGCTTCTAATTGAATTCCAACATAATTAATGACGCATTGAATTTGTAAATCTTCTCGGCATGATTTTAAAAATCTGTTTGCTAATACTTGCGCTCTTACATTGTCATTAACTAAAGGCAGTGTAATGGTCTGTTTGTTTACTGGTTCATTTGGATACAGCAAAGATGGTGCAACTTGTGCAAGGTCAAATATAGAACTTGCAAAAGTATCTTGTTCGGTATTATCAATAAATTTAACTTCAGCAATATTAAATGTATTGGATATGTCTAATGGCGAAACACTAATTGCGCCAATTAAATTTGAATCGTCAATTTGTAGTGCAGTTGTATAAGTTGGTTGCTGAATTATTACGCCCCACTTGCTTGTTATCTCATTATATTTAACTAAACAATCACAGCAATTAGCCATCATTTGAATGTTAGCCATAATTGGTTGATCAGTTAAAATAACCCCATCAAACCTAAATCTAATTATGCTATTTGTGCCGCCTGTATATGGCGTGAATGTTATAACTTGTGAGCAATAAGCATTTAAAGCAGTTAAACTTGTGGTATCTACATTAGCCAATGCTAATGCAGCACCGTATCTTGATGATCTAAAATAATCTAAGAAACAATCTCCCGGATTTGATCTAGGATTAATTACTTGAAATCTTGTTTGTTGAATTCCAGTAATATTTGCATCACTTGAATAAGTTAATTTAATAATTAAAAATGCACAATTAGTCATTAACTTAGTGGCATCCCATTGATATGATAAATTAGGGTCACTCATTACAGTTATTGCAGATAGTGCGCTATTTGTTGGAGTATTTGAACCATTGCGGTAAAAATAAAACTCCATTAACCCTGCAACAGACGTATCAACCAATCCACTAGATTCATCAAGCAAGCCAGTTACTTTATAAGTTTGTCCAACTGTTGTGCTAAATATTACTTTCTTACCGCCCCAATAAACATCGCCAAAACTAAACACATCACCAGTATTTCCATTTTCTGAATTGGTTACTTCAGATAATGCCATTACATAATAAATTTGCTGATTATTATTTGTAATAGATAAATCAACAATAGTGCCGCCAACATAAGCAGAGCCATAAATTACTGGTAATTTATTATCAGTTGCAGGCGGTATCTGTTGACGATTTCCCGGATTAGGATAACGTGTGCCATCAAATGAAGGCATATCAGGCGCAAATACTCGTGCCAAAACTGCTGAAACAACCATATTAATTGCAAAGGCAGCAACAGCAATTGTTGTTGCTGATGCGCCAACAAAAAGTGCGGTTGCAATAATTGTTCCAACAGCAAAAGCAGGCGCAGTAAATGTTAATAGCGCAATAGCTAACCAAATTTTATTGAATCCAGTTTTCATCTATTTTCCTAAACCCTAACTTTTCATATTTTAAATTTGGGCTAGTTGCAATTTTGCTCAAAGTAAAATATTTAATTTTGCCGCTATTTTTTAATTCGTTTGCATATTCTAAATATGCTTTCAATAATTTATAACCTGAAGTGCCGTTTCTATATTGTGGCAATACATACCATGCAATTTCGTGAAGAACAAATGTTTCATGATTCCAAATGCTAGGCAATGTTAAACACATAAAAAATCCAACATTGTCTTTAATAAATATTCTGCCTTGTCCTGCAAAAATGTTATTTATTAAATTACTTAGTTGGGTTTCATCATTGCTTGCAAATAATTCTTTTAATGGGCTTTCATCTCGAAAGCATTTCATAAATTCTATTATCTGTGTCTTATCGTATTTGTTTGCTTGTCTTATCATTCTTTACCAAAAGCATAATTAATAGTTTGAATAAACGCTACTCGATTCATGCTTGTATCATTTGGGGCATAAAATTGCCATGAATTATTATTTGTATATCTACCTGCTAACCTGTTTTGCAAAATCAATTGTATGCTTGACGCACTAACTGTAATAGTGCCAAGATAACCACGCACTTCTTCATACCATTGCTCACTAATACCAAATGAATTGACGTATCCATTAAAAAATTGATATAACCCGCCAGTGCCACCAGTGGTTAATAATTCCCCATTTGCATTAAAAAACCCATGCCACATTTCAAGTTGTGCGCCTTTTATTTCCGTACCTAATACAAGCGCAAGCATTGTTGGGTCAATACCTGTTAATGTTACTGTGGTTTCATTTGCAGTTGATTTAATATCTCTAGTTGCATTCCCAACTTTTACTAATTGCCCTAATGCGGTAAACGGCAATGCATCAACTGCCGGAACTGTTATTGCTGTTGGCGTAGTAGCAAAACGATAAGTTGCAGAAGGCGTAGTCATACGCACAAAATCCGCATAACGAATTGTGTTTGTATTTTGTACTGGAGCAATGTTATTCACAGCACAACCTCATATCCTCTAAACTGTCCATTCCATTGAATGAATGAATCATTGGTCATTGGGATTAATGTGTAATCAGGATAATCACGCAGCACTACTGGAAAAGTAATGCCTGTGTAATTGCTACCACCAATTGGTTGCGTTGTGCCATATTGCCCAATAACCGCTTCCATTGTTGCGCCTAATGTAGTCAATATGGTTCTATGCACTGGAATATTAACCGTTGTATCAACTCCACGTTGCACATCGGCAGTTGCTATATATGAATAACGATCAATCTGCAAAAAATCGCCTGTCTTTACAATGTATGCACTTGCAGAAATAGAAGGCAAACTTCCCAAAACAATAGTTTTATTTGCTGATGCTGTTTGGTATCTGCAAGCTGCAATTTGACCACTAGTCATATCGCCACGATAAGCAATATAGTTAAGCCATCCAGTAGTGCCAAAATTTAAATACTGTTCAGTGATTCTATCCGCTTCACGCAAACTAGATAACAAGCCACGATTTTGCGAATACAGCAAATAATTCATTGGCTTAATTGTGAATTCAAATGGTTGCACCGTTAAAACTTCGGCAGTGCTTATACGCATATTGCGTGACAGCATTTGCCCTGCAAATTTATGGTCATTAATACCAACCGATTCAGCAACAGATAAGATTGTTTGCAGCGACATAATTACCTCGAAATTGGTACACTACGATTGGCAGATTGATATGATGCCCAAATCGCATTTTTATTTGCAGCTAAAAACTGTGTGGCAGATTGTGTGTCTATTGCACTCATATTTGCAATGTAATTGCCGTTCACTGTTATGCCATTATTGCCACCGCCTGCCGCAGCCATTTGTTGCCATGAGCCATTAGGTATAACAGTGCCAGAAGTTTGTGGAACAAATAATTCTGCGCCATTTTCACCAACAATAGTAGGTGAATCAATACGACCGCCAGATGCTTTTTTACCAACACCACTCATAATAAGACTTGCGCTAGGATTTGCACCACCGCCTGTAGGCATTCCACCAAAACTACTTATTATTGATCTTAATATCATGGATGCTTGCGCTCTCATTTCCATGACAAGCAAATCTTTAATTACACTGCCGACAAAATCTTTAAACGCAAATTTACCTGTATCTACAAACCTGCGAATGGCAGTTTCCATATTAGATGTTACTGATTCAAATGCAGCACGACCACGCAATGATGCTTTTTCAGCCGTTTCTGTATATTCCTTCATAGCTTCAGACCAACCTGCCGACCATGATTTTTGTCGCTCAATAGATTTCTGCAAATTTTCATCTTCCATTTGATTCAATTGCAGAAAATAATCTCTTCTATTTGCTAATTCGGTTTCTATATAATAAACTTTCTTATCGTAAATTTCTTTTGCTCTAACTTGTTCAGAAGAATCTGCCCTTTCAAATTCTGCCAATGCAACTGCTTTAGCTTCCGTTGCTCTTTGCTCGATGTCTTTTAATTTTTGCGCTTGGTCAATATTTAATTTGCGAACATTGTATTCATTCTCAGAAATTTTATATCGCTCACCCTCTAATTCAAGCAATTGCTTTTGATTGTCAAATTCATTTGACATTAACTCTGTATTAAGTTTATGCAATTCAAACATTTCTTTTAATTGAGCATTATATTTTGCTTGCCTGTCATAAGCCTTTGCAAGTAATTCTTGAAATGCTTCTTCTAATTCTTTTGCTTTCTCTGCTTCTTTTTTTCTTTTTTCGGCAGCTTTTTCTGCATCTCTTTCTGCTTTTTCTCTTGCTGATTTTTGTGCAGCTAATTGTTTATCGCTTAACTTTTTGTAGTCTGCACTTATGTCAGGAATGCCGCCTGCATTTTGCGGGAAAGATTGACCAACAAAAGATTCTTTTTTTCTACTTGGTAAATTTAAATCTTTTAAAATTAAATCTTGTTGTGCTTGCTGTTTAGCAAACCAAGACATATCAGATTTTTGTATCTTATCTAATTCTTTACCAAATTCTGCGGTGCTATTTATCCATGTGGCAAATGGTTGCGCTAATTTCTGCATCATCAAGCCAATGTTTTTCATTGCCTTTTCGATGTTTTCCCATGCCGCAGCATTATCCTCAATTGATTTAACTAATTCAGGGTCTTTAAATTCTTTGTATTTATCAACAAAATCATCCCAATTAACTGTCTTAATTGATTTGCCTAATAAATCTTGACCAAGAGAAAGCCGTTCGGTTGCTGATCTTGCTTCAGTTAATGCAGAAGCAACACGCCTAAATAATTCATCAAGTTTTAATCTATCAACTTCCGCACCAGATATACCAAGCCGTTCAAATGATTTACGCATTTGATCGTTGCCTTCTCTTGCGGCATCTTGGGCGTTAGCAAGTTTTTGAAACATTGTTGACGCATCTTCAGCGTTACCGCCTGCGCCTTGCAATGCTGCTTGAGTAGCAAGAACTGATTCAACTGTTATATCTAATGCTTTTGCTAAATCAGAATATTCATCTGCCTTTTGAAATGTTTTTGCTAGTGCTGCGGTTGTTATGGTTGCGGCAATGCCAACTTTTGTAAATGCGTCTGCAACTGCGTTTTCCCATTCGCGCATTTGCTTTTTTTGCTGATAAACAAACTCTCTTGTTTTACCAGTGGCATCATCCATGCCTTTAAGAAATTCGGAAGTGTTTATACCAAGATAAACACCAAGACGCGCAATCAATGACATAATTTAACCTGTGTTTTTAGCCCGATATTTATTCAAAGCAATTTGTATTTCTTGCTTTAATTTTTCAGTAACTTCATGTTGTTTGCTTTCCAATGCAGGGCGCAAATATGGTCTAGCTGCCATGCGTACAGTACCAAATTCTCTTTGCACTGCTAATGCTGATCGTTTACTCATACCTTTAACATCAACAGTTTTGTTTTTATTTTTTGTACCAAACTCAACTGCCATTGCTCGCGCATCCGAAATATCACCAACATTCAATTTTGCGGATACAGTAGCCATTATTAAATCGCCTTTTTGCACATACTTTGATCTTAAATCTTTTGGTCTAACTGGTCTTGCTGTTATTTTAAGTGTTCTTTTTAGTTGCCCTGTATCCTCACCATGCCCATGATATAAATTATCTTTTGCTTTTTGCAATACAACTTGCATGGATTTTCTAGCGGCAGGCACTAAAATATTTTTACGCGCATCTGTAACACCAAATTCTTTATTTATTTGGTCTAGCAAATATTCAAATTCTGCAAATCCAACTAAACTAGTTTTTGACATTTGTAAGGTTCTTATGTGAATCAGGCATCATTGAAATAAAAGCAAGCAACTTATTATTTACATCATTGCGTTTTTGTTCTTCAGTTAATGGCGCATAAATGTAATCATAAGCCAGACCAATTACATTTTGTAATTTATATGGTTGCTGATTTTGCGCTCTAATATAATTAAACACACCCGCAGTTAAACTACCAATAGAATTCAATACTTGCTTATTGCCAATAAACCCATCATTTATTGCAACCATTACTAACCTGTAATCATCCTCGCTCATTGCGTCTGGATTTGCACCATGCGCCAACATATATGCCCGCGCCTGTAGTCGCAATGAGCCAATTAGTTTTTTCTTGTTTCCTCATAATTTGGCGAAATTACTTCACCAATTTTTTTTGATATTTCTAATTGAACTGAAAACGGAAATTCAGTTTCAATTTCTTCATAAGTTAATTGCGACAAATCCGCGCCATCAATTACAGGCACTAGCAATTTAAACATTTCAACAATTCGCGCATTTGTTTGTGCTGTAATCTGCGCCATTTCTTTCATTGATTTGTCGTTAAATATTATGTCATCATCTAAAAATTTAAAATTTTCACCTTCTAAAGTGTCTTTTTTTTCTAGCAAAGGCGCACATAATTTATCGTAATGGCTTTGCCATTCAGTATTTTTAATGCGTGTATTCATTTCTTCATACTCTGAAGCAAGCGGAACACGCACCCGCAACTTTTGCCCCGCCATCATAAAGTCACGAATTCTTATGTTTTCAGTATTAATTTTTAGGGATTCTGATAGTTTCATGTCTTATCCTTTTTTAATAATGACTGTATATATTTCATTGTTTAGCCGTACTACATAATCGACTATTTCTTGTGGTGACATCTTATCGGCATGGTTAGCTGCAATTGAATGAGCCAATGCAATGCCAGTAAGTTTTTGCTGCGGAAATCCAAACCAACTTTTAGGCGCAGTTAATGATTGCTCTAATAAATAGCCTAATAAATCATTGCTTGATTGAATGTTTGTTGTCATATATTTTAATGTAAAAAAGCCCCCGAAGGGGCATTGTTTTAGTTGTTAGACCAACCGTATTGGTTACCTCTAGGATGTATCGTAAATACACATTTAGCTTCTGCGCTTGGGTCTGATTGAATCTGGAATTCAGACACGCGACCATTGAACGCATAAGCAACTGTGTTTGCTCCATCAACCGCAGCAATTACAAATGTGCGATCAATGATGCCGCTTTGTGAATCACCACGAATCAGCAACAATGCAGCATCCGATGGATTCCACGCAGCAGTTACAGATAACGAAGTTGGTGCAGATTGCACAGGAATTTTATCGGATTGGCGTGAACCCGCGACAGCATAGTTTACAACGCCATCATCTTGACCAAACGCAGGTATGCTTTCAACTGGAACTAAAACGCCTGCCGCGCCTGTACCGCCTGCGCTAGTGCCAACAATAGTCGCAACTTGTGCAGACCATACAGATAGATTTGCAGTTGTTAATGTTGTTGGGTTTGCGCCTGTTTGCATAAATAGCGAAGCAGCAAAGCCGGGAAGAACTCTATTAGGTAACGCCATGATAAATTTCCTTTATACGTTATTTGACCAACCGTATTGGTTGCCACGAGGATGAATAGTAAACACGCATTTTGCTTCCGCACTTGGGTCACTTTGTATTTGAAATTCTGATACGCGACCATTGAAAGCATAATAAACAATGTTGCTGCCATCTACTGCGGCAATAACGAATGTGCGATCAATAATTCCACTTTGTGAATCACCGCGCATTAAAAGCAGCATTGTGTCGGAAGGATTCCATGCGGCAGTAACAGATAAAGATGTTGGTGCTGATTGCACTGGTATCTTGTCTGATTGACGAGAACCTGCAACTGCGTAATTAACAACACCGTCATCTTGTCCAAATGCAGGTATTGATTCAACTGGCAATTGATTTGCACTAATAGCAATTGCAGCCACATTAGCTAATGTCGATAATTGAGTAACTGTTAATGCAGTAGGGTTTGAAGTTGGTTGTGCGTAAAGTATTGCAGCAAATCCGGGTAGAACTCTATTTGGTAGTGCCATGATTTTTCCTCGAAAAAGTTAAAAGTCTGTCTTATGTCGGAATATCCATTGTGCAATCAAGATAAACTGAATGTAAATTTATATCGTTCTCGTATGAATTATAAAGAAAATCAATATCAAGTTTACTAATATAAAAACCAGTTACCCCACCGAACTGCCCAGAGTATCCATGCAATGCTTGTATTATCGTGTTTGCTATGCCGAACGCATCTTGCAATGTTCCGGCATAAATATTGGTTTGGAATATAGGTCTGTCTATACCCTTCACCGATTGCGTTGTGCCTGTATAAACATCTTGATGCACATTACGCAAATTCCATGTTATAAACTTTTGCTGTGACGCAAAGTTTCTATTGAAAGACGCATACACTGGCACAGGACTAGCAGTAGTAGTTAGCTGCGCTTGTATTGCCTTTGCATAATCTAATACGTTATTTTGTGTAGCCATTTTTTACACCGAAGTTGATGGGTCATTGTGGTAACACAAAAATGTAACGTGCATCCTATCATTTGATTCAATCGCACTATCAATACGCCAATCTAAATTGCGCCATGTGATTGAATACAAATTTTGATTATCGTAAATATCTCTTGTATATGGCGTGAAATTAAAAGTTAAATTAATCATGCCTGCATAAACACGATATTTGTCGGTAATCTTTAAATCGTTTTTTACTTCCTTAACTTCAGCTTTACTATTAAATTTTAAAGTTTTAGTTGTAACTGCTTCACCATATTCATTAGTAGCAAATGAAAGGTCATAAACATTTACATCTTCATATCTTTTTACCATTACATCACCAATGGTTTATATGGTCTTAATAAAGTATCAACGCCTAATGGTATTTGTGCAAGTTGACCAACTGTTTCACCAACTGCGGAACGGTTATTATATAAATGCGTAAACCACAATAAACCTGCTTGTTTAATAACTGGATAAGTTGCTAATGGTGATGCGGCAAGCGTATAAGTTGCAATGACAGGTGAAGTCATTTGCGGATTAATTGCGCTCGGCAAATCTGTAACAATTATCTTTTGTCCAGTTGGGTCATAATAATAAGCAGATGGATTTACTGTAGTTAATACTGTTGGCGTTGAATCATTGTAATAAGCAACTGAATTAATTGTCACTCCACCTTGTGATGTTTCAGGCAAATCAAGTGACAATGGTGAACCATATAAAGCAGACGCACCATAATAAACTTTGTATTGAACGCTAGTAATGGACAATCCTAGATAATCCTCAATAGCCATTCTTATAGCTAACTCTAATGCAGTTAGGTATGTGTCTTGGCTAGTGTCAGAATACAGGTTTAATTGATTTCTAATTTCAGTAAGCGTCAACCACGCAGTCGCAATATTACGGTTGGTCTGTTCAAACCAATCATAATTGAACGGATTGCGTGTAGGCGCAAGCTGTACAAATCCTAAACCTGTTTCTTGGGATGCCATAATTTTTAAGTTTCAATAGAACGAACACCTGCAAATGGGTCACGAACTGTGCTTACCATACGTTTTTCGCCATACATTGTCACAAAACCGGGAGCTGTTTGTTCCATAGCTTGAATAGACATTTCTTCTACATCAGCAATAGATAAGAACCTTGCCCAATCAGCGAGATAAACAGATTTATTTCCTACTGTGCCAATCGGACTAAGGTAAGGATTTGGTATTACAGGAAAACCAAATACATGAGTTAATGAGCCTGCATTATCTGCGCCATTTTCTACAAACGCATAACTTGCACCATTGCCGCCACCGCCATGAACGTAATTGCGCAAAGCAACAATTGCTGTTGGATGCATCATCCATGCAGTAGTTGGTGATGACCAATATTGACTAGGTAGAGCATTAGCCATATCAACTAATGTTTCATGTTCAAGTGCGCCAGTGTTATAACCTACAGTCGCAATAGTATGCCGACCATTTGTAATTGCTGTGCCACTTGTACCAAATGCAGATACAGCACCCGCAGCACCAAGATATGAATTTAAACCACGTAAACCATTTACGCCACCAGTGCTTGTAGTTGTGCTACCTGCTTGATCGTTATTTAAGCCCATTGATGCGCCTTCAATCTGCGCAAATTCAAGTGCTAAATCTTGAATCAATTCTGCTTCTAATCCGTTTACATCCGATAGCACAGCAGTACGAACTGGGAATTGCGCTGTTATAACTCTAGTCGGCAATTGCCAAATGCTAGTGTTAATGTTTGGTGAACCACTATCAGGCGTGAACACATATCCAAAAGGATTTGTGCTATTAGCTGCATTACCTGTCTTTGCTACAAATTGAACGTCAGACATATTTGGCGTTTTAATATTGCGAGCAAATTTTCTAAATGGGTTTGCATAACGATATGCAGCAAACACATCATCAAAATATGTACGACCACCAACGCCTGAACCACTGCCAGTAAGTGCCGATGCTTCACGCAAATCAATGGTGACCTTATCGCCTGTTTCAAGCGTATGTTTAATACCTGCAATGATTTTTTCGTTGGCTTTCATATATTCCATTCCCTAAACAAAAAAACCCCCACCAGTACATTCTGGTAGGGGCAAACCGCTATTAGGTAGCTGTACCAGTTGAACGGTAACGAACACCCGCAAATGGGTTGACTACACTGGTTGCTAGACGAGTTTCGCCAAAGAAGGTTATGAAACCGGGCAACGTCTGATCGTATCTACGCAATACCATGCTTAGACGATCAACGATAGTGTGGAAACGTGACCAATCAGCAAAGTACATTGGGTACAAGCTGTTTGTGCCTGCGCTACCAGTTGTTGCTTGTGATGGATTATCAACATACTTATTAACAACAACATCAAAGCCAAGCAATTGACCAACAATACCATCAGCACGAGCCAAACCATCTACATAGATTGGGCGACCTTGTGTATCTACTAAGCCACGAATCTGTTGCAGCAATACAGGATTAATTACAAACTTAGTTGTAGGTGTCCAATATTCCTGTGGCAGAGAGTAGATAAAATTAACTACGTCTTTGTAAGTGATGTTTGCAGCACCAACAGTATTTGCATTGGTAGTAAGCTGATCATAAGTAGCAAGCGAATGCAAACCACTAGTAGAGCCAGTGCCACTATTGCCAAAAGCTGCGGTAGTAACTGAACCGCCTGCATAAGTAGCTGCCGCACCTGCGTATTGATCCAAACCTCGTAAACCATTCGTTCCCCCAAATGGGTTATTAACACCTTGTGCAACTTGGTCATTATTTTGAATCATTGATTGTGCTTGTGATTGTGAGAATTCAAGCAGCATATCGCTAACAACATTAGCTTCTAAGCCATCAATATCATCTAAAGCTGCGGTACGGATTGGGAACTGTACGTTCAAATCTTGCAGCACTAATTGCCAAATGGTTGTATCTTCAGTGGTTGCTGCACCATTGTTTTGAATAGTGTAACCCCATGCTGCTCCTGCATTACCAGTTTTAGCACGGAATTGATAAGAAGAACCATCGGTTGCAACTTCACGAGAAACGCCACGCATAGGATTAGCTAAACGCAGTGGTGCGAATACAGGGTCATAAGCAGTACGACCACCTTGATTGTTACCGCCACCTGTCAGTGCTGATGCTTCTTTTTGGAAAGCAGCATATTGTTCAGCATCTTCAAATAGCTTAACTTCTTTTTCTACACGAGAATTTGATTTGTAGAATGAAGAAAGTTGTTCAGCAACTTTACGATTTACGTCAACCATTACGCCTGCATTTGCACGAATGATTGAAGGCGCACCAACTTGTGCAACCTTTGCTTCTAGTGCAGCAACTTTTTCTGCGAACTCTGCTTTAGCAGCTTCAACTTGTGCAGTTGCTTCAGCAATTTTTTCTGTTACCAGTGCTTCGGTTTCAGATTTAACTTTAGATTCAATTGAATCTAGCTTTTCAGTGATTTTATCTAACATGATTATTCCTATTAAAAATTAAGATAGACGTGCTTCTAAAGCCTTGAGCAATTCCTTTTGTTCAAGATACTCTAAAAACTCTTTTGCCGCATCCGATTCAGCATCTCGCATTTCGGTAGTCGGTTCGACATTTACAGTTTCAACGTCACGTTTAGCTGTTGCCTTGCCAAAAATGGAAGCGGCAGTTGTCGCATCCTTTTTCGAAATCCCCGCTTCACGCAGAGCTTTCTCAAATACTTTTAGATTGAATGAGCCATCATCCCTAAAAAATTCTAATTTGTTGATGTTGGCTTTTGGATTGTTTGGGTTCATGACAATTGACACTTCAGCCAATCCACCCTTAGTAATGCTGAAATAACCTTCTTCATCGGCATCAATGCCTGCTTGCAGCATATTGCCTTCAGCATCAACCATGCAATATTCGTCAGCGTATGCGCCAACAGAAACACCACCAACCATCATTGGCGATTCTTTCATGATTGTGTATAAATCTTTGCCTGCGCTTGTATTAACAAAGATATTTCCTTTGCCGATCATGCCTTCATCGGTAAATTCAAACTCATCCCATTGCCCTACAGGCATCGACATATCGTTATGTTGGAAATACATTGGCAGTGGTTTACCCATTGCGGCAAATTCTTTTGCCCACTGTTTAAATGCTTCAGGTTGATAATTAAACTTGCGACCGTCTGCGCCTTCTCTTGCGCCCCAAGTGGTAAGCATTGCTTCAATCTTGCCCATTGAATCCATTGATTCATCGGCAGATATGCCAAGCGCAACTTGGGATTCAAAAATAAATGTGACATTTTTAGTCATGGAAAATCACCTTTTTTTGTTTCATGCCATTTGCCTGCATTGGCTTTTTAACTCGCTTATCCGCAGCTTGTTTTATTTTGTCGGCAATCTGTTTTTGCTTTGATTGCGATTGATTTGGTTTCATGCTTTGCCTGCTCTACCAGTTTTACCAACTGAACTAGTATTGCCGCCACCGCCTGTATCTTGTGATGAAGAACCTGATATTGGTTCTTGTTTGCTGCCAGATTTATTTAAACTGTTGGCAATACTATCATCAATTTCTGCAAGCCCCAAATACTTTCTCGCTTCATTTGGTGTAAAAATTCCTGCGTTGACACCCGCCACAGAATAATTCATCTGGTCAAGTGGCGCACCTTTTAAAAAGTTTTCGGTTTGGAATTGAATGTATAAGTTTGGGAATCCTTGCAACAAACTCATTTTTAGTTTTTGTTCTATGTTAGTCAGCAATGGTGACATTGTGCTTTTATAGAATTCATCTAGCATTGATTGTGTATTGTTAAACTTACCTTCACCAACACTAATCATTTGTGGCGGTACACCAAACACGCCACAGATTCGTTTCATGGTTTGTTCTTTAAGTGCTGCTATATCTGCATCCTGAATTGAAAGCATATCGACAGGCATATATTTCATGCCATTATCAAGCAACATACCTTGACCGGGTTTTGATGGGTCAGTTGGTCTTGAGCCTGTCAATTGTGACCAACCTTCTTTTAATCGTGCAGCAATCTCTTTATATTTTGAATCAGGAATTACTTGATCAGTGACAAACAATCCGCTTGGCTTTGCACCATTCTGCATAACGTAGTTTGCATACAAATCAATGTCTTGATCTAAGCCGATCAACTCTGCAAGCAATGTGCCTTTATTCCAACCGCCTGAACCTTGCCAACCCATTTCCATCAAATGTATTACCTGCCAATAATCTAATGGTTGATTCTTTGAAAAACCATAAGTAGGTGATGACAGCACATACATTGGATAACGTGTTTCCGTTAATTGTGTAGTGATTAAAGTTGCATCTAATACATACATTTCTAATGGCGTTTGATCTGATTTGTTTTGATCTTTACGCCACAGCACTGTGTAGCATTCGCCTGCCATATCTAACCACATCGAGAACTGATACCAGAATTCGTATTGGCTTTGGAAGTTGTTTGGGTTGGTTAATAAACTATAAACTTGTCTAGCTTTAATTTTGTCACGTTGCCCGATTGATGGGTCATGGCAAGCATTAACCAATTGGTCTTTATCGTTGTATGCCATGATCTGAATTGGCAGTTGCGAAATTGCCCTTGCTTTAACTGCTAGGCAAGCCATCACCGTACTATTGCGGGACAGCACCGACATATCAACGGTTCTACCTGCTTGCGTTGCGCTAGATGTGGTGACATACAGCATTTGCTGCAATGCTTGTGATGCGCCTGTATTACGCAGCACATTATTACCAAGCGCAGTTTGTCCGAATAACGTATTAGATTCTTTTTGGTTCTTATTTTTTCTATTAAAAATATCTAATAAAGCCATGATTTAACCCTCAAAATGTTCTGAATCCATACCCGCCATGATCAACTGGATGATCTAATGAACAATGCATGGCAATAATTAGCGCAATAATACCATCAACTTTCGCAGATTTATCAGCTTCATTCTTACGAATTTTTATGTTTCCGTTTACATCTTCATACACTTCGCAGTTACTTAGCTGCCAACCGACAAATGGGTTGCCATCATGTTTAATACTTTTGCTTAAAATTAATTTTTCTAAATGCTTTGATGGGTTGCTTAGTACCGCCATGCCCTGTCCAACTTTTTTAACTGGCATTGCTTGATCATGTAATCGTGCAATTAAACTTGCTGCATTATAGGCATCATAACCAATTTCTTTAGGGTCATGCTTTGCTGATTGCTCTCTAATGTAATCGCTGATTTCTCGATCATCCATTACATTACCTTGTGTCAAATGCAATATTCCTGAATCTTTAGCGTTTCTAAATATATCGTGATAATGCTGCGGCACATGATTCAATGCTTCTTCAGGTAAGAAGAATTTAAACTCTGCAAAGTAATCATCTTCTGCATATCTTTTTAATGTACAAACTGCATTTAAATCTCGCGTTGCTGCTAAGTCAAAACCAATAAACACTGCTTCAGGTTCTCGTTCATCTTTGCCTGTTGTGCATTCATCCCAATGTGTACGATCAAGCCATGCTGAATTTGCGCTTACAAATACATTAAGAGTTTTGCAAAGGAATTCATTTAGCGTTGCAGGTTTAAATTTAGCTTCATTTGCCCTTGCAACAATAGCTTCTTCAAACACAGATATGCCATGCATAGGATTTGCCTTTGCCCATATTGCAGGGTTTTGCCAATCATCTTGCGGGTCTAAACCGTACAGCAAACCAAACCATTTAGGGTTATCTGGTGCTTCGCCAGATAGCATGGTTTGAAGCATCAATAAATCCTCATGAAACTTTGTGTCTTTAGTGAAACTTGCGGTAGTAATGTAAATGCGTAGTGGGTTCTTCCTTGCCACCATACCTGAATGCAAAACCTCGATTGAGTTTCTATCTATGATCTGTGCAGCTTCATCAATAATGGCGCACGATGGATTTAAACCATCACCACTCTTTTTGGTATCTCGTGACAATGCTTTAAACATTGATTGCGAATCACCTATTTTTGTAATGTGATGTTTTTGTACGTTATACAATTTCTGCACTTCTGTCGGCATGGATTCAATCAAACCTAATGCGCTAGTAAATACAATGCTTGCCTGATCTCTACTTGTCGCTAGTGTATAAACCTCTGAACCTTTTTCACCAAACATCAATTCATAAAGACCAATGACAGCAATCAAAGTTGATTTGCCTGCCTTGCGAGGAATGAAAACAATCACATCCGACACCATGCGTTTATTCTTATCCTTCTTAGACCAAAAGCCATATATGCCGCAAATTAGTAGGATTTGAAATGGTTCAAGTAAAAGTGGTTTGCCTGCGTCTGCACCTTTAGCGTGTTTAAGCAGTGATGCAAATTGCAGGAAATGATCAACTGCCGCAGGTTGAAACTCCCATTTCCACTCTTTATTTTCTATTTGATTAAGGAATCGTTGACACGCAAGCAGCACATTCCGGCAAACTAGTATTTCGCCCTTCACTACTTGTGTGGCGTAGATAACGCCATCTTGCCACTTCATTGCGGTTGCCAACCTTTTAAGAAATCAGCAAGTGGTGATGCATCCTCTAACTTGTTTGCCGCTAATCTTGATTTAGGAGTTAGCCCCAATTCATTCATTAGCTTAATGCAATTTTCCATAGCCTTATTTGAAATTGCAATATAAGGATTTGGCGCAAGGGTTTTGCCATTATTTATTTTAATAACCAATGGATGTTTGTCTTGCTGTACCTGTGCATCAACATAAACCTGCATTTGATTTGCAAGCATAGCAAGCGTATGACGATCTTGCTCAGAACCTATTCCGTAAACATCGTAAAGATAATTTGCTGTTTCTTTTACAAATTTCTCTTTATTAAATAATTCAGGTTGCGACACCCATTCAGCAAAAGGAATTCTTGCTTTGATTTTTTCAGGCAGCATGATTCCAACATTCATGCCTTTGCTGCCATGAACGCCATGCACCTCTGGCGGTAGTTTATTGTGTGCTGCCATTAATTAACTCTGCTTTCTTGCCGGTAAATTCTTCCCATCGTTTGACTATAACGTCACAATACTTTGGGTCTAATTCCATCAGTCTAGAGTAACGACCATTTTTTTCTGCTGCTAATAATGTTGTGCCGCTACCGCCAAAACTATCCAAAACAATATCACCGCCTTTTGTATTATTAAGCATTTGATATTCAAAAAGCGCAACTGGTTTCATTGTTGGATGTTCGCCATTTCTGCTTGGCTTATCAAACTCAAGAATAGTTGTTTGTTTTCTATCTGTTGCCCAAAGATGCCCCGCGCCTTCTTTCCATCCATAAAGACAAGGTTCGTGCTTCCAATGATAATCCTGCCGCCCCATAACCATTGTTGATTTTTTCCAAATAAGGCATTGGCGAACTTTCCATCCCGCATCGGATGCTGCACCACGAAAGTTATATCCTTCAGAATCTGCATGCCAAATATAAAATACAGCACCAGCCTTCATTACAGTATCAGCGGTTACATAAGCATCACGTAAAAATTGTCGAAATTGATCGTTGCCCATGCTGTCATTTTGAATTTTTAATGCATCTTTAGTTTTTCCTTCATACGCTACATTATAAGGTGGGTCAGTTAACCACATGTCAACAAGTTGACCATCACACAATTTTTCCATGTCTGTAACGCTACAAGAATCCCCGCACATTAATCTATGTTTGCCAAGTTGATAAATGTCACCTAATTTTGTTTTAGGTTCATCAGGCACATCAGGTACGGCATCCTCATCCGTTAAACCTTCATTTATTTGTTCAGGCGTTAAGGCATCAATCTCTTTTTCATCAAAGCCAGTAAGCGCAAGATCAAATCCTTCTAATTCCAATTCTTCAAATTCAAGCGCAAGCATATCGTTATCCCAACCTGCATTTAATGCAAGTTTGTTATCCGCAATAATTAATGCTTTCTTTTGCGTTGGCGATAAATGAGATAACTCAATCACAGGAATTTTTTTAAGCCCAAGTTTTCTGGCAGCAGCCAAACGCCCATGCCCCGCAATGATGCCTGCTTCGCCATCCACCAAGATTGGGTTAGTCCAACCAAACTCTTTAATGCTTGCCGCAATCTGAGCAACCTGCTCATCGCTATGCGTGCGGGAATTCCTTGCGTAAGGAATTAATTTTTCAATTTCAATTTCTTGTATTTTCATTTTTTACCTTGCGTCTTAAAAAAATTTTTCACGTTTAGGGAAATCCTTTTTGCGTTTAGGGAATTCCCCATGACCAATTTTAACCTCCCCATAGCCTAGCTCTATATGCACCAAATTGCA
>Ga0315904_10001914_pt1 | contig 32789 bp, 28 predicted proteins | sample LakEriMetagenome_6_FD_203529 | JGI IMG/M metagenome (GOLD analysis project Ga0315904, IMG submission 203529) | Freshwater fungal communities from buoy surface, Lake Erie, Ohio, United States - Buoy 12 MA120 | ecosystem: Environmental > Aquatic > Freshwater > Lake | place: USA: Lake Erie, Ohio...
ACGGGTTTCGACCTGATAGATCATGCCGATGAGCAGCAGGATGCGCGCGGCGATGCGCGGATGTTCGCCGCGGGTTTCCTTGAACTTGCGCGCGATGTGGGTGAGGCAGGAGACGGGGATGATGGCGGGAGACGCCCGCCGCCGCCGCCTCGTGCATGGTGCAACCTTCATCGAGTTTTGTCAGGATGACCCGGTGCCGCCAGTCCATGCGGTGGGAGCATATCTCAAACGCCACCCGCCGTCCATCGGGCGCGAGGCCGGGCGCGGGGGGCTGGTTAAGCGCGAGAAGAAAATAACTTTCCGGTTACTTTCCGTTTCCCGGTGCGTTTTGGTGCGCTTTTTTTCGCTTTCGGCTGTCTTCCCAACAACCCGGAATTCATCCCAATCCCTTTATCTGCAGTGCTTTAGGATGGAGGCGGAGGAGGGAATCGAACCCTCGAATGACGGTTTTGCAAACCATTGCCTTACCACTTGGCTACTCCGCCGTGCGCGTGGCGCGGGGGCGAGTGATTACGTGCTGCGGATGCGGGTGTCAATGCCGGGGATGGTGGAAATCGCGGCGTCCAGAGCGGCGAAGGCGTGGTCGAGTTCCTTCGTGCCGGTGCAGAGCGGCGGCATGAGGACGAGGGTGTCGAGGATCGGGCGGGTGAGCAGGCCGTGGGCGCGGGCGGCGAGGCAGGCGGCTTCGCCGACGCGGAGTTGGGGTGGAAAACGGGTGCCGTCCGGTTGGCGGAGTTCGATCCCGGCGATGAAGCCGCATTGGCGGGTTTCGTGGATGACGGGATGGGCGGCCTTGAGGGCGGCGAGTCCGGCGCGCAGGCGTTCGGTTCTGAGCGGGAGTTTTTCGAGGGTTTTTTCCTCCTGGAACACGTCGAGGCTGGCGAGGGCGGCGGCGCAGCCGAGCGGGTTGGCGGTGTAGCTGTGGCCGTAATAGAAAGTGTTTTCCGCATCGCCGAGGAATGCCTGATAGATGCGGCCGGTGGTGAGGGTGGCGGCCATCGGGAGGTAGCCACCGGTGAGACCCTTGGCGAGGCAGAGGAAATCCGGCGTGATGTTCTCCCGCTGGCAGGCAAACATGCTGCCGGTGCGGCCGAATCCGGTCATCACCTCGTCGAGGATGAGGTGGACGCCGGTTTCATCGCACCAGGCGCGCAGCGAGGCGAGCATGCCGGGCGGCCACGGCCGCATTTCGTTGACGCCCTGGATGAGCGGTTCGATGACCACGCCGGCGAGGTGGATGGGATCGAGGGCGGTCAGTTCGTCGAGCGAGCGAACGTGCGTGACTTCGTAACCGTTGCCCGCGAAGCGCTCGAAAAACCGGGAGACACCGCCGAGCGAGGCGGCTCCGAGGGTGTCGCCATGGTAGCCGTTTTCGAAGGCGGCGAAGCGGCGGCGATCGGGTTCGCCGGTTTGCATGCGGTATTGCAGGGCCATTTTCAGCGCGCATTCGACGGCGGTGGAGCCGTTGTCAGAGAAGAAGACGCGCTCGAGGGTGGCGGGCGGGAAGAAGCCACAGAGGCGGGCGGCGAGTTCGACGGCGAGGGGATGGGTGAAGCCAAGGAATGAAACGTGGGCGGTTTTCTCCAGTTGGGCGCGGATGGCCGAGGTGATGCGCGGATGGGCGTGGCCGTGGATGTTGGTCCAGATGGATGAGTTGCCATCGAGGTATTTCCGGCCCTCGGAATCCCAGAGCCACGAGCCCTTGCCGTGGGTGAGGACGAGCGGATCGTGGTCGGGCGCGCACCACTCGCCCTGGCGGGTGAAGGGGTGCCAGCAGTGCGCCTTGTCGGCACGGATCCAGCGGCGGGTGTCGTCGCGCATCGCCGGCAAGGATGGCCGGATCGGCCCGGCGGCGGAAGCCCAATGTGGCGGCACATTCCGGCTTTTCAGCGGACGCGGGCGGGCCTATCGTCGCGGCGTGTTGCAGATCGTTTTCAATGAAATCAGCGCCGCCGAGCTTTCGAGCCTCGACACGCTGGAGCAGCTTGAGCTGATCGACGAATTCAAGGTGGGGCGTGAGGATCTGGAGAATCTAACGGGTGATCGGTTTGGAAAAATCGAGCGCGACGGCCGGGTGCTTTACCGTTTCCGCGCGAAAGACCACCGGTTTTACTTCGAGGTGAAGGAAGGCGCGGTGATCGTGCACCGGGTGCTGCACAAGGGGACGTTTTCGGATTTCCTGTTCCGCTCGAAGATGCCGCTCGCCGAGGACGAGGCGCTGGCGAACTCGAAGCACTTCTGGAAACTCATCGACGAGGGCCGCAACGCGCGGCGCGTCTGATCGGGGCCGGGAAATTTTGCTTCCGCTGCGGCCGGATATCCCGCTAGATACGCAGATGATGAAATGGCTGATGTATCTGGTGCTGGCGCTGTTGGTGGGCGGTTCGTGGCTGCTTTACTCGAAGACGGGCGGTGATATCAAAACCAAGACCGAGCTGCTCGAAAAACTCAAGTCAGAGGGTGAGGACGACAAGGTGAGCAAACTCAGCGCCGAAGTCTCGGCACTCGAAGGCCAGAAGACCTTCAACGGCATCCTGCTGGCGTTTCTCAGCGCGGGACTGGTCGGGATTTTCTTCGTGCTCCAGATCCTGCCGGCCATCGCCCACCGCGCCACCCATGCCATCTATGACAGCGCGGAAATGATGGAGCACGACGTGATGCACGACGCGCGCTCGCTGCTCGCGCAGGGCGAGTATCACGCCGCGATCGAATCGTTCAAACAGGCCGCCGCCGCCGAGCCGCTCAACCGCCTGCCGTGGGTGGAAATCGCCAAGATCTACAAAGACAACCTCGGGGATCCGGACGCCGCCATTCAGACGATCCGCTATGCGCTCGAAAGCCAGGAGTGGGAAATCAACGACGCGTCGTATTTCCTTTTCCGCCTCGCGGAGTTGTATGACGAGGTGCAGGGCGATCGTGTGACGGCCACCGCCATCATGCAGCAGGTGATCGAGCAGTTTCCCAACACCCGCCACTCGGCGAATGCCAACCACAAGCTTCACGAGTGGGAACAGCAGGCCATCGCCGCCGAGGCCGCGGCCGCCGAAGCGGAAGGATATGCCGAGGAGCCCGATCCCTACGCCGGCATGAGCGACGAGGAACGCCGCGCCGCCGAGGAGGCCGAATACCTCGCCCGGCTCCAGGCGGCGGAAGCCGCTGCCGAGGACGAGGGCCAGCGTCCGGCCTGATCGAAGTGCCCGCCCATGGCCGGTGAGATGTCCACTGCCCGGCCATGGCTCCACCGGTTTTCCGGGAGGCATCCGCTGTTTGTGGCGGCGGTGGTTTGCGCGGCGGCGGTGGTCGCTTGGGATTTCCACTGGCTTGCGGGATCGGCGATCGTGATCGCCTGCGCGGCGGCCGGGTGGAGATGGTCGGGGGCCGGGAAAGCATCGCTATGGCTGGCCCTTGCCGCGGCTTCTCTAACAGTTTTCCATGGGAGAACCACTCACCGGAGTGAGGCGGAGCGGGTTCTTCTAGCGTCGCCACACGGCGCGGCGATGGCGAGGATTCTCAAGGATGCCGAGGGCAGCGAACGATACTGGGCCGCGCCGGCGCGCCTGATTGGAGGACCGGTTCCGAATGCCAAGGTCTGGTGGGAGGGCCGGGGTGCGATGCCCGTCGCCGGCGCGGTGGTCGGGGCGCAAGGCGTGTTCCAGCCCTTGCCGGAGCCGAGGAACCCCGGGGAGTTCAACCGCGCGAAATGGCATCGCGGCCAGGGTGTGGCGGCGATGTTTCACAGCGATCGCGAGCCCGGCCGGGTGAGCACCGGCTTCTCGGCACGCATGGGCGCCTCGCTGCGTCATGGATTCCGCAATCGCGTCACGGCGGGCATTGACCCGACATCGGAAGCGGCGGTCGTGATCCGCGCGGTGGTGATCGGCGAACAACCGCCGGATGCGGACGCGTTGATCGCAGCCTTCCGGAACAGCGGCACCTTGCATGTCTTCTCGGTGAGCGGCCTGCATGTGGCGATGGTGGGAAGCATCGGTTGGCTGGCACTCTCGTGGCTGGGTGTGCCGCGGCGCTGGGCGGTCCTGTTGCTGCTGCCGCTGATCTTCGGCTACTCATGGATCACGGGAAACAGCGCCCCGGCCGTGCGCTCGGCGTGGATGGCGGCGCTGTTTCTCGGAGCATTCGCGTTTCGCAGGAAACCCGATCTCCTCAACGCTCTCGGCGGTGTGCTGCTCGCCATGACGCTGTGGGATGGACGGCTATTGTTCCAGCCCGGCGTGCAACTCTCCTACGGCGTGGTGGCCGCCATCGCGGTGGGCACCGGATGGGCGATGCGCACTTTCTCGTGGATGGCAGAAGCGGACCCGCTGATGCCGGCATCGATGCTGAGTCGCTGGCAGGCGTGGTGGCTGCTGCTGCGCCTCCGTTTGGCCCAGTCGCTCTCCGTCTCCGTCGCGGCGGCCGTGGGCTCCACACCGCTGACGGTGTTTCACTTCGGTCTGGTCACTCCGGTCTCGGTCATCGCCGGGCTGATCCTCCTGCCATTGGTCTTCGTGGTGTTGTCCCTCGCGCTGCTATCCGCCACAGTCGGCGTGGTGGCCCCACGGGTCTCCGAGACACTCAACCGGCTGAACGCTCTGGCCGCCACCACCTCCGTGCGATCCGCCGAACTCTTCTCCGCGATTCCGGGCGGGCACTTCCGCACGCGCAGGGAAACGGGACCATTTCTGTTAGCCTATGATCTCGGCTATGGCGCCGGCGCCGCATGTTTCTCCGCCGGGGACGGCGCGGTGCTCATCGACTGTGGCGACCGGCCGGGGTTCCGCTATCAGGTCGCCCCATCGTTGCGAAGCCTCGGCATCGAGCCGGATTCGGTGGTGCTGAGCCATCCCGACGGCGGGCATCTGGGCGGCGGGGCGGCGGTGTGGCAGGCATTCCCCGTCCGCCAGGCCTTGCTGCCTGTGCAACTCGCGCGCAGTCCGTCATTCCGGCAGTGGGTGGATGAGGCGCCTGCCGCAGGCGTGCGCCTGCATCGGGCGACAACCGGACTCATCCTGCCCATGCCCGATGGAGCGACGCTCGAAGTGATCCACTGTGCCGATCCGCTCGCGGTCAACTCCCGAGCTGACGACCGCGTGGCCATCCACCGGCTGCATTGGCGCGGCTGGCGCATTCTGTTCACCAGCGACGCCGGCATGGGAACCGAACTCGCCCTCCTCGATGCCAAACGTGATCTCACATCCGATGTGATCATCGCGGGCCGCCATCGGGATGACCTCACGCTGTGCGACCGCTTTCTCGACGCGGTGAATCCGCAGGCCATCATCGCCTCGAATCCGCCGTTTCCCGCTGCCGAGAAACTGCAGCCGGCCACCGCCGCCTATTGGGAATCCAGGGGCATTCACGTCATCGACCAGCGCGTCACCGGCGGCGTCACACTGACCATCGATGACAAGGGCGCGCTGGTGATCGACGGCTTTCTAACAGACAAGTCGCCGCATCTTCGGAAGCGTTAGACCTGATGCCAAAAAGGTTTTCCGTGATTCGAATTGCCTACTGTCGCCATCTTCTAACAAGGAGTGGCGATCTCCGAATCGCCATGCCCATGAGAAGCCGGTGATATGTGGCAAACCGCCATTCATTGGCCAGGCATGGACTTCGGCGGATCGGAGTCCGCCGCTCCCTGATGCCTTGCGTTTCGGCATTTTCTTCTGGCAAATGCTCTAGACCCATTGCCAAAAAAAGTTTCCGTTTTTCGGAATGCGAATCATCGCAATCCGCCAACACGGAGAGGCGATCTCCGAATCGCCATGCCCGTGAGGAGCCAATGATTTGTGGAGCACTGACATTCATTGGCCACCCATGGACCTCGTCGGATCGGCGTCCGCCTCTCCTGGATGCCTTGCGTTTCGGCAATTTCTTCTGGCAGATGCTTTAGATCTTCACCTTCCCTTCACGCATCGCAGCCGCCACATGCGCTTGCCTTCGGCCTCCCACTGGATCTGGAAATCGGTCTTCGGATGGAAGAACGAATCCTCCTCCCACTCCAGCCTCGCGAGGCGGGAGAACTCCGCGACCTTTTCCTCCGCCCAGTGGAAGTATTCCTCATGGTCGGTCATGAACAGAAACTCTCCGCCCGGAACGAGGCAGCGGTGAACGGCATCGAGAAATCCGGTCTGGATCAGCCTCCGCCGGTGATGCCTCACCTTCGGCCACGGATCCGGACACATCACATGCAGACGCGAAACCGATGACTCCGGCAGCAGCCATTCCACCACATAGCGGCTTTCGAGCCGCAACACCCGCGCGTTTTCCAACTGTTGGCGCGAGATTTTCCGGCAGACCTTCCGAACCCGTCCGAGCAGGCGTTCCACGCCGAGGAAATCGCGCTCCGGATGATGCCGCGCCATCTCCATCAGAAACCGTCCGTCGCCACAGCCGAGATCCACTTCCAGCGGACGCCCCCCGCGGACCAGCGCGTCGCGACCGATGCGTTCGAAGTAATGCCCGGGCACAAACTCCGCCGCCATCGCGGGCCGCGGCAGCACGTTGAGATCCTGGTTTCCCATGCGCCGCGTTCTATCGGCGCGCCGCCATCCCGCAAGCCGATAACCCGTCAACCTTCCGCTTCGGCGGGAGATTCGGCATCCGCCGGAACCAACTTGCGGAAATGCACCTGACCCACGCGGCGGCCGTCGGTGCTGGTCACGCGGGCCTCGTAGCCGAGAATCTCCAGGGTTTCCCCGGCCTCCGGGAAACGCCCGATCTGTTGGGTGATGTAGCCGCCCACGGTGGTGACCTCGCCGCTGTCGAGCTCGAGTTCCGGCACATGGCCGCCGAGATCATTGAGAGTCATCGCGCCTTCGACAACGAACTCGTCATCATTGATGCGCGTGAACGGCGATCGCTCGTTGTCGAACTCGTCCTGAATGTCGCCGACAAGTTCCTCCATGATGTTGTCGAGGAACACGATGCCGACCGGCGTCCCGAATTCATCGACCGCGAGGGCGAGGTGGGCGTGCTCGCGAAGGAAAAACTTGAGCAGCGTGTCGAGCGGCATCGTGTCCGGCACGATCTTCAGCTCGCGCTTGATGCGCATGAGGTCGGGATCCGGATCGTTGATGAGCTTGAACAGATCCTTGATGTGAATGAGCCCGATCGAGTGATCGAGGTGGCCCTTCACGAGGGGGAAGCGGGTGTGCTTCGAGCGCACCGCGATATCCAGTGTCTTGGCAAAGGGTTCGTCGGCATCCAGCACGATCACCTTGTTGCGCGGAGTCATCACATCGCGCACCCAAAGCTCGTTGAGTGATAGCGCGTTGATCAGGATCTCGCGTTCGGTTTCAGTGACCTCCTGGGATTTTCCGCTTTGCGTGACGAGCAGCGCGAGTTCCTCGGCGGAGTGGCTGTGTTCGCTCTCGCTGACGGGTTCGATGCGGAGAAACCGGCGCAGGATCCAGTTGGCGGTGCCCTGGAGGAACACGATGGCCCAATGCGCCGAGCGGTAGAACAGGTGCAAGGGACCGGCCAGCGCCAAGGTAGTCTGAAGCGGACGGCGGATGGCTACGGACTTCGGCACCAGCTCGCCCACGACCACATGCAGGAAGGTGAACGAAAGGATGGCGAGGGTGAACGAGATCACCTTGATCCACCACACCGAGAGACCGGTCATCCACAGAAACGGCGAGACCACCGCATAGACGAAAGGTTCGCCGAGAAAGCCAAGAGCCAGCGAGGCGATGGTGATGCCGAGCTGGTTGGCGGAAAGGTAGCGGTCCAGATGGCTGACGATATGCAGCGCCACCTTGTGGTCCGCGCCGCTCTCCTTGGCCTCGGTATCGATCTGGCTGGGGCGGACCTTGACGATGGCGAATTCGGAAGCGACGAAAAAGGCGTTGAGCAGCAGGAAGAAAACGATGCCCGCGATGTAAAGGGCCGCCTTGCCACCGGTGATCAGCTCCTTGGGCGGATCCGGGGCTGCGGTGGCCAGCAGGGTGAGGAAATCGAGGCTCACGGCGTCAGAGCTTTTCGTAAACCCCCTGATCGCGGCGCTCGAGGATGGTGAAGCCGGCTTTTTTCGCGTCGGAGATCGAAAGCGGCTTGGTGATCGTGGGCGTGTTGATCCGCGAAATCACCTTCTTGACCGGGTGTTTGCAAAGCGGGCAAACCAGCAGCGGAGCGCGGTCCACAGGCCGTCTGAGTTCGAAGCCCTTGGAGCACACGCGGCACGAATGGCCGGGATCGCCGGGTGACTCGGAAACGTATTCGTAGATAGGCATAAGAAAGGCGCGGGCCGGGTTGTAACCGTCCCACGCCGGGAAAAGAGCGGAAATCGTGCCGATTTACCAGCTCGACTTGGTGACGCCGGGGATCATGCCGGCGGAAGCCAGTTCGCGGAAGGTGATCCGGGAAAGGCGGAAGCGGCGGAGGAAGGCGCGGCGGCGGCCGGTGATCTCGCAGCGGTTGATCAGCCGGGTGGGGCTGGCGTCGCGGGGCAGCATCGTCAGGCCGACGTAGTCCTTCTCAGCCTTGAGTTTGCGGCGGAGTTCGGCGTATTTCTCGACGGTCTGCTTTTTGCGCTCGTTGCGGGCGATCCAACTGTTCTTAGCCATAATTCGGGGCGCGGGTTCTAGGGTTGGGGCCGGGACCTTGCAAGTCCAAAGTCGGTTTTTTGCCCAAATCGGCCGGATTTTCAAAAAACATGGCAGCGAGGCGGGAATCGGGCCCCTTCCCGCCTGGACCGGAAGAAGCCGATTCCCGGCGGAACCCGCACTCCGCACGGAAAGACGCCAATTCGGGTGGCAAGGCCGGTTCCGGCGGAAACTCACCTTCATCCGATGACGGATCGGAACCACCTCGGGCGGAAACCTCCGCATCCGAAGCCAGTCAGTGATCGTTTGCCGGAGGCCTAACATCCGGGATTGCGGTCGCCGAGCATTGCCTGATAGGCTGCGAAGTCGGTGAGAAGCCGAATTGCGTCCGCCATGGATACCCCCCAGAGCCCCTCGGATCCAGACCGGAGCGACATGCTGCGGCAATTGATGGATCACATCTCCGACAATATCTATTTCATGGACCGTGAGGGAAGGATCGTCCTTATCAGCCAGTGGGGCGCGAGGTGGCTCGGCTATGAGTCTCCGGCGCAGTTGATCGGCAAGACGGATTTCGACCTGTTCACGGAGGAGCACGCCGCCGCCGCGTTTGAGGACGAGCAGCGGATCATCCGGACCGGAGAACCTCTGATCGGTATCGAGGAAAAGGAAACCTGGCCCGACGGGCGGGTGACCTGGGTTTCCACCACCAAGATGCCGCTGCATGACGAGAGCGGAAACATCACCGGCATCTTCGGGATTTCGCGCGACATCACCGCCCACAAGGAGCGCGAGATGCTTGTGAACCAAATGAAGGAGCAGATGGAAATCGAGCTAGCCCGCGCCAGCGAGGTCCAGCGTTCGTTTCTCGCCGCACGGCGCGTCGTTTTCCCGGATCGGCCCGCACAAGGGAATGGCTCGATCGAAGTCATTCACGAATATCGCCCGAGCGGTCCTGTCGGCGGCGATTTCTTCTGTCTGCTGCCCCTGACGGAAACCAAGGTCGGCGTCTTCATCGCCGACGTGATGGGACATGGAGTGGGAGCCGCACTCACCATGTCCGCACTCAATGCGATGGCGCGCAGCGAAGCGGCGAGGCTCGCGCAGCCCGATGCCTTCCTGAAACGGCTGAACGGCCGTCTTCGCGACGTGATCGCCCGCGAGGGATCCTTTGAGTTCATCACCGCCTTCTATCTGGTCATCGACACCGCCGACGGCACCATTTCCTTTGCCACCGCCGGTCACCATGCGCCGCTGATCCTGAAAGCCGGCTCGAACCGCGCCCAAACGCTCTTCGATCACGAGGCGATCAAAGGCCCGGCGCTGATGCTGGTGCACGAGCCGCGGTTTTCAACCGGCGAGAGCCGGCTCAACGCGGGAGATCGGATCCTGCTTTTCACCGACGGCCTGACGGAAATGCCACCGGCTCCATCAAGCGATGAGGATCTGGGCATCGACGGTCTCATCCAAACACTCGATACCCTCCGTTCCGAAACCCTGGCGGATTGGGTTGGCGGGGTCGCGGCGGCGGTTCTCGATCGATCCGGAGCGAAGACTTTCAAGGATGACCTCTGCCTCATCGGCCTCGAATACGGCCATCCGCGTGTCCCGGAATGAAACATTCCGCGAGCACCAAACACAAAAGCGGTCCGACCGATCATCCTCCGGAAAAACCCAAAAACCGGTAGGCCTCTCAGTCGGACCGCCTGTGTCTTGCGACACCGGTAAAACGCCGCGAGGCCGCGGTTTTTTTCAGAAATCATCAGAAAAATCATCGCCCGGTTCACCGCAACTGGTGATGGGCTCCGCCAAGGACGCTGCGGGCGTCGAATCCGTGGTTGGCGAGGATGCGCGCGGCGAAATAACTGGTTTTCCCCATCTGGCAGATGGTGAAGACGGGCTGTGATTGGTCGAGTTCGCCGAGGCGACCGCGGAGTTCGGCAAGCGGAATGTTCTTCGCGCCGGGCACGGGTTTGGCCTTGGCGGTGGGTGCCGGCCGGACATCAACGAGCTGCGGCCCGGCGGACGGGAGATCGGCCACCGGAATCAGCATGCCGTCACGGATGTTTCCCGCGGCGAAACCGGCGATGTTGATGATGTCCTTGGCGCTGCCGAACGGCGGCGCGTAGGAAAGTTCGAGATGGGCGAGATCGTCGATTGTCATGCGGCCGCGCAAGGCGGTGGCGATCACGTCGAGCCGCTTGTCCACGCCGTCAATGCCCACCGCCTGGGCTCCAAGCACCCGTCCGTCTTCCGGCGACCACAACAACTTGAGCGTGATGGTTTCGGCGCCGGGGAAGTAGCTCGCATGGGACGCGCCGTTGACGGTGACGGACTGATAGGAAACCCCCGCTGCCTTGAGCCGGGTCTCCGAGTAGCCGGCAATACCCGCGGCGAAATCGAAGACCCGGACGATGGCGGTCCCGATGCTGCCGGGGTAGGGCAGAGCCTTGTCGCCAAGGAACACATGATCGGCGGCGGTGCGGCCCTGGCGGTTGGCTGGTCCGCCGAGGGGAATGGCGGCGGTCGTGCCCAGAATCGGGTCCGCCGTTTCACAGACGTCGCCCACGGCATAAATGTCGGGATCACTGGTGCGTTGCCAGGCGTCCACGTGGATGTGGCCGCGCGCGCCGAGTGCGAGACCGGCATCCTTGGCGAGACCGTTCTCCGGACGCACACCGATGGAGAGAACGACGAGGTCGGTTTCCAAACGGCGGCCGGACTTCAGCATGGCAGTGATGAGGCCGTCCCGGTCCTCGAAACCATCGATGGCGTCACCGAGGATAAGTTCGATTCCCTTCGCACGAAGGCTGTTCTCCAACGGGCGGGCGATTTCGGCGTCAAGTTGAGGCAGCACCTGCGGCTGGAGTTCGACAACGGACACGGACTTGCCCAGCTGATGAAGTTGCTCGGCCATTTCCAGTCCGATGAAACCCGCGCCGATGATCAGGGTTTGGCGCGAGGTCTCGGCAGCGGCCTTGATGCGGTCCATGTCCTGAAGATTGCGCAAGGTCATGACACGCGGGTGCTCGATTCCCGGAAGCGGAGGGCGCAGCGGGCTGGCACCGGGCGCGAGAATCAGCTTGTCGTAGGCGAGCACGGACTCCGCGCCGCCTGTTAGATCGCGCAGCGTGACGGTCTTGCTGTCGCGGTCGATGCGAATGGCCTCGGTGAGCGTGCGGACGTCGAGGTTGAGGAGCGAGCGCAGGCTTTGGGGTGTCTGGAGCGCGAGTTCGCCGCGATCAGGGATCTCGCCGCCGATGTGATAGGGCAGGCCGCAGTTGGCGAAGGAAACATCGGGCCCACGCTCGATGAGAATGATGTGGGCGGATTCCGAATGACGCCGGGCACGTGCGGCGGCGGAGGCGCCACCGGCCACTCCGCCGATGATGACGATGGTTTCTGCATGCGGTTTCATGGAGGTCGATGGATATCTAACGGGAAGTTGTCCTGCGCGGCGCTTTCGGCGGCTGTGAATGCAGGGTCCGGCTCATCGCCGTGCAGAAACCCTCAAGCGCCTTGTGATCCACGCGGAAGAGAATTTGGGTGCGAACCGTGCGCGATTTCAGCAAGCCCGCGCGAAGCAGCTCGTTGATGTGTCGCGAGCAGGCGGGCTGTGAGAGCGGCAGCTCGCCCACCACCGCCATGCATGGCAACTCTCCCGCCACCGCGAGACGCCGCAGAATGTCGATCCGCGCCGGATGCGCCAATGCCTTGGCAAACCCCGCCAGACGCACCGATGAATCCCCAAACACCTCCAGTTTCGCCCGAGCCATAAATCGAATATCTTAGATATTTGATTGAAAGCAAATGGTTTTCGCGGGGGCGCGCGCTGCCATCCGGGCGTCTTCATCTCATGCACGGGGAGGAACAGCCCGGCTCCCGAATCGAAGGAGTCATGAGCCGAGTGGCCGCAATCGGTTCGCGGGTTCCGACGAGGGCCGGACAAGCTTGGGATCCCCGTGCTTGCGGAGCTATCCGGTGTTTCCGTGGAGTAGGCCTGCTTTTGCCGGTTCCTCTTTGGAAGGGTGTGCGGGCATCAGGGCGGTGATGTTCGGCGCGGCAAAAACCGGAGTCAGGCAGCGCCATGGTTCGAGCTCTCGAGCGAGCCATCTCAGTCCCCACCATTTCCGCAAGGGATGGAGTTGATTTCGGAGGCGTCTTTGGGATTGCATTTTCGGGGCGATGGACGCAAATACCGCCAGCGGAAATGGTAAGCATTTCCGAAATATCCGATGAACCTCCCCAAATTCGTCAGTGCCTCGGCGGTCGTCCTGCTTGGATGGCTGGCAGCGACCTTCGTGCATGAGGTGCCCTCGCAGCGTTACCCACGTCTGGACAAGGTCCGGGCCAGTGCGGCCAACGAGGCTCCCGTTGCACTCCCGCAGCCGGAAAACCCGGCGGTGCTCCCGGTTTCCTTCTCGCGCTGAGCCGCGATTCGTTGCAGGGTGGGTCTCATGCCTGAGAAACCAATCGTTTGTGACACCAAGCCGCTTGCCCTCGAAGTCGAAGCCGGCACCCATTGGTGGTGCTCCTGCGGCCGGTCCGCCCATCCGCCGTTCTGTGACGGTTCCCACAAGGGCACCGGTCTGCAACCGGTGAAATTCGAACTGGCCGAGAAAAAGACCGTCTGGTGGTGCCAGTGCAAACACAGCGCCAATCCCCCGCTCTGCGACGGCTCTCATAAAATATTTTACAAATCTTAAATTTTTGGCATTTTTGGCGGCGTGAAGTCTGTCCTTGTCGCCCTTCTCGCGCTGCTCCCGTTTGTCGGCGGGCTGGTTTCCTGTTCCAGCCAAGTGAAGGCCAAGCGCCCGGTTTCCTACAATTTCCAACACGGCCGCACCGCCATGCTCCGCAACGGCATGGCCATCGCCCCGCGCGGCGCCCCGGCGGCGGTCAAGAAGGCCATCGCCGCCGGCAACCGCCTCCAAAGCAAACCCTACAAGTGGGGCGGCGGCCACGCCCGCCACAACGACAGCGGATACGACTGCTCCGGCACCGTTTCCTATGTGCTGCGCGAGGCCGGGCTGCTCAAGGGATCGATGCCCTCCAGCGGATACTTCGCCTACGGCAAAAAGGGCTATGGCAAGTGGATCACCATCTACACCCGCCGCGGCCATGTTTTCATGACGATCGCCGGGCTGCGCCTGGACACCGGTTGGGGTGCCGACCGTTCCGGCCCGCGCTGGCATACCCGCACCCGGCCTGCCAGCGGCACTGTGGTCCGGCATCCGCCGGGCTTGTGAGAGCCGGTTGATCCGGGTCTGAGCCGAATGGCACGGGATTAAGCGCGTTTTCATCGTTAGGCATTCGATCAAAGCATTGGAATCGCATGGTAGGGCGAACCGGCCCGGTGAGCCGTGGATTCCGCCTCCGGCGGCAGAATCGGCTCCGCGAGGCCGCGTCGCCCTACCGTTCTTGGATGAGGGACCGCTTCAAATTGAATCAGACGAAATCACCCTTAATCCCGTGCCATTCGGGTCTGAGCCTCCATTCCACCGATCGGGAGGATTTCCCTCCGTCTGAATGGCGGAAATCGAACCACGGCGCTCCCCCTCCGGTAAACCTGAGGTTCATCGGCATGGCGTATTCCCAATGACGCCCTTTGGATTGCCCACCCGGGCTTGTCGCGCGAACAAGACGAGGCGATGATTCGGTCATGCCATCGCGCGGACGTCACCGGAGCACTTCGAAGGAATGCCAGCGGGTCTTGGCGCGGATCGAGGCCTTGGAGGGGGTGGTGGCGGTGATCATCGGGCGGTCGTATGGCGGGCGCTCGCTCGGGCAAGGGAGTTCCACGGGCAGCGTGCGGGTCCAGCGGGTGGTGCCCGGCGGGCTGAAGGGAGTGATGCAATCGTCAAAGGGCGTGCAGGAGATTTACATCCGGACGGACGAAGGTGCCGAGGAACGGATCGCCGGGTGGATCGGGAGTGAGTGCGGGGCCGAGTGAGGCGGTTTACTTGCCGATGCAGAAGCGGCTGAAGATCACGCCTAACAGATCCTCGGTGTCGACGCGGCCGGGGATTTCGCCGAGGGCGTCGAGGGCATCGCGGAGATCGATGGCGGCGAGTTCGGGATCGGCGGACCGGTCATCGAGCAGGGCGAGCGCGGCGAGAAGTGAGACGCGCGCGCGTTCGAGGCTGTGCTGGTGGCGGGCGTTGATGGCGACGGCGTGTTCGCCCCAGTCCACCTGGCCGAAGTGCAGGGCCTCGCGGATGGCGGAGGAGAGTTCGTCGAAACCGGCGCCGCTGGCGCAGGACAGGCGGACGGCCTCGATTCCCTGCCATGAGGGATGCTCGCCGAGGTCGGATTTGTTGAGAACGCGGAGATGCTTGGCGGACGAAGAGGGAAAGATGGCCTCGGCGGGTCTGGGCTGCGAGGCGTCGGCGATTTCCAGGAGCAGGTCGGCCCGCTCGATCTGGCGGACGGTGCGCTGGATGCCTTCGGCTTCGATGACATCGGCGGCCTCGCGCACGCCGGCGGTGTCCACCAGACGCAGCGGGATTCCGTGCAGGTTGATGGTTTCCTCGATGGTGTCGCGGGTGGTGCCGGCGACGTCCGAAACAATGGCGCGCTCGAAGCCCAACAGGCGGTTGAGCAGGCTCGATTTGCCGACGTTTGGTTCGCCGAAGATGACGGTGCGGACGCCTTCGCGCAGGACGCGGCCCTGATCGGCGGTGGCGAGCATGGATTCCACCTCGGAAAGCACATGGCGGACGCGGGTGCGCAGGGCTTCGCCGGATTGCGGATCGATGTCCTCCTCGGGGAAGTCGATCCACGCTTCGAGGTGGGCGAGGGTTTCCAGCAAGTGGTCGCGGGCGGCGGTGGTGCGCTGGCCGAGCAGGCCTTCGAGTTGGGCGCGGGCGGCGCGCAGTGAGAGACGGGTCTGGGCGGAGATAAGGTCCATGACGCCCTCGGCCTGGGTGAGGTCGAGCTTGCCATTGAGGAAGGCGCGGCGGGTGAATTCGCCGGGCGGCGCGGGTTCGGCTCCGCAGGCGAGGAAACGGGTGAGCACCTCTCGGGTGACGAGGATCCCGCCATGGCCGGTAAACTCGACGCAGTCTTCTCCGGTGTGGCTGTGTGGCGCGCGGAATACGGTTAGAAGTCCGTCGTCGATGGCCTCACCGCGTTCATCGCGGATGCGGCAGTGAAACACCGTGCGCGGCATGCGGTTTGAAGCGAGTCCGCCGGTGGCGAGATCCGCCACGCGCAGGGCATCAGGACCGGAAAGACGAATCAGGGAGAGCGCACCGGTGCCGGGCGGCGTGGCGATGGCGGCGACGGTGGATCGCGGGAGATCGTGGAGCGGGTGCATCCGGCGGATCGGTCACTTGATCGCGGCGGTGGGTGCCTGGGTATCGCCACCCAGTCCGAGGAATTCCCAGCAGATGAAGCGACCGATTTCCAAGGTGGGTGTCGCCGGATCGCCGGTCCACTGGAGTTCCATGGTGGCGGTGCGGGTGATGGGGCGGGCCTCCTTGGTGCCGCGCCAGTTGATGATGGAGAGGGTGCGGCCGATTTCGGAGTCCACCTTGACGTTCACGCGGGCGGTGTCGGTGGTGTTGGCGGGATCGGCAACGCGATAGGTACGGGTTCCCATTTCCAAGCGGTTCTTGTCCGGCACATCCTCGACGATGAACACGCGAAACACGCCCGAAACGCCGGCTTCGGGGAGTTCGAGAAAACTCTGGAGCGTGCGGTATTTCGTCTGGGCAAAGGTTTCCCAATCGAGCTTGAGCCCCTGCGGCGTGCGCTTGAAGAACGCGTGGACCCGCAGCGGTTCCATCGCGAAGTTGCCGACGCGGGCGAGCGTGCTGAGCAGGAGATCCGCCTCATCGATGCCATACTGGACTTCCAACGAGGCGAGCGGGCGGAAGAATTCCTTCATGTCGAACTGCGGCGGCTGGTCGTAAACCATCATGAACAGCCCGCGGCGACGGTCCTCTTCGGAGAGTTCATACACCGAGAAGGCCTCGGCGGGAGTATCCGAATCATTGATGACTCCGCCACCGTAGAAATCCTCGATCCGCTGTGAAAGGGAATCGGCGTTGAGAATGTGAGGGAGTTTTTCCTCGGCGCTGGTGGCGGCCATGTAGTCGTGAAGCACCTGATAGGCATCCTTTTTCCAGCCGACGCGGATGTAGTTGGCTTCTCGGGCGGCGTTTTCGGATTCCGAATTGGCGACGGTGGGGGGAGCCGGGTTGCGGCCCATTTCCTTGGTGAAGAAGTAAACGGCGGCACCCGCGCCGAGGATGACCAGCCAGAGCACGATCAGGACGGGCATGAGGCTGTTCTTGGCGGCGGCTTCCGGCTTGGGGTCGGCGTGCGGTTTGCGGCGGTGATTGGTGTGCGCGGGGGTCTCGGAGCGCGGGATTTCCACTTCCTTCGCGGCGCGCTCCTTGGGAGTCGGCGGAGGTTCGACCAATGCGGCTTGGCGCGGCGGTGAAATGCGGGCAGGAATTCCGGAAGTGGGCTCTTCAGGACGGGAAACCGGCGGCTTTTCAGCAGGCGGCTGGGGTTCGGGAGCAGCGGCCTTGGGCTCGGGCTCCGTCATGACCGGAACAGCGGGAGAAACCGGCGGGGCCGAAGCCTGAACCGGCGCGGGAGCGATGGCGGGCAGCGGGCCGGTGGTGACCGCAGGTGACGGGGCGACCGCCACTGGCGGCACCGGGGGCATGGCCGGGGTGGGTTCCGGTGGTTTCTCGGCAGGCACCACGGGCACGGAGACCGCCGGCGCGGGTGGCATGACCTGAACGGGTGCGGCGGCCACCGGGGCCGCAGGGATGGGGAAAGGTGCCGGGGCGGGGCTCTCCGGTGGCGGAGAGGTGATCGTTGCCGTGCAATGCGGGCACGGACCGGTCGTGGGCGGCAGGTTGATCGGGATCAGAATGCGGCCGTTGCAGTAATCGCAACGAAACTCCCTCTTGTCGCTCGGCACATTGAAATCTGTCATCGTCTGACCGCTCCCGGAGATTGAAAGTTAGATATTCGGAAACTCCGTGTCAAACCCACGGAGCGGCAAGTTTCGGATTGGGCCGTTCCGCTTGTCAGCGGGCGGAAGCGGCGGCGAGCACTGCGTCCAGCACTTCGACGCATCGCGCGTTCTGAGCGGCGGTGCCGATGGAAATTCGCACCCAGTCCGGCAGTTTGTAACCGCTCATGGCGCGGACGATCACACCGTGGCCGAGCATTTCCCTGAACACGCGGTCTCCTTCGCCGGTCTTCACGAGAATGAAATTGGCGTGGCTGGGCACGTATTCGAGTCCCCGTTCGGCGAAGGCTTTCTGATAGAAATCCATGCCCTCGCGATTGATGCGGAGCGTGGCCTGGATGTGATCCGTGTCACCAATGGCGGCGATGGCGGCGGCCTGGGCGATGGCATTCACGTTGAACGGCTGGCGCGCCTTCTGCAGCAAGTCGGCGAGATGGGTGGGCGCGATGCCATAGCCGACGCGGGTGCCGGCGAGGCCGTGCAGTTTGGAGAAGGTCCGCAGCACGCACACGTTGCGGCCTTCACGGACGTAACGCAAGGTGTCCGGCGGATTGTCGGGAAACTCGATGTAGGCCTCGTCGAAAACGGCGATCACATGATCGGGCAAGCGGTTGATGAAGCGATCGATGGCATCCTGTCCGACCATCGTGCCGGTCGGGTTGTTAGGGTTGGCGATGAAAACCAGGCGGGTGTTTTCATCGATGGCATCGGCCATGGCGTCGAGATCGTGGATGAAATCCGGATCGGCCACTTCCACATATCTCGCACCGAAAAGCGTGGCCATCAGCTTGTAGACGACGAACGCGTGCTCGGCGGCGATCAGGCTGGTCTGACGGTTGAGAAAGGTATGGCAGAGCAGCTCGATGATTTCATTGGAGCCGTTGCCGATCACCACGTTGCGCATCGAAAGTCCGAGCGAATCGGCGATGGCGGTGCGCAAGCGGAAACCGCCGCCATCCGGGTAGATGTGCGCCTCCTCGATGGCGGCGCGCATCGCGGCCTTCGCTTTCGGCGATGGTCCTAACGGATTTTCGTTGGAAGCCACCTTGACGATTTGCGACGGATCAAGGCCGAGTTCGCGGGCGGTTTCATCAATCGGCTTGCCCGGCTCGTAGGCCACGAGATCGCAAACGAAACGGTTGGCGTGGGATTCAATCGACATGCGGCGCAACCTATGCCGCGACCTCCGGCCGGTCAAATGTCAACATGCTCTCCTGCCAATGCGCGGCATCGCATTTGCCTCGACGGACATCCTCCTTCGCCTATCGGATACGGCGGGACAAGTAGTCCGCCGCCACAAGCGTCTCATTCGCTTCGACGGACCCAGTCCACCGCTACAGGGGCCTCAGACTCCGTGGAGAAGCGCCTCGAATCGGCCGAGGGCGTTCTGATAGACCGGCCCGAGCGCCGGATCCGGGGCGATGGCGGAACCTTGCGACTGGCAGAACGTTTCCTGAAGCGCCTCAAGCGGATGGCCGTCCGCAGCGGCGGCGATCAGGGCCGCGCCGAGGGCGGCGGAGTTCGAGACATCGAGGCGCTCGACCGGAGCTTGGAAGACGTTGGCGACGAGCGTGGCGATGCCGTTGTTCTTCGACGCACCGCCGGTGAGACGGATGCGCTCGACCGGCACCTCCATCCAGCGCGAATGAAGGCGCATGTTGAGGAACTGCCCTTCGAGCAGAGCGCGCACCTGCAAACCTGGGATGTTTCCGCCTTCGAAATCCGCCGAGCCCTTCAGGACGGGCGTGGAAAAGTCGCGCCGCGGGGTGATTTCCGGACCGAAGAACGGCAGCATGAGATTTTCCCCGGCGGCGTGGCGGGTGGCCTCGAGCGCGGGTTGATCGAAATCACTCCAGTCGAGACCGAGGCGGTCGCGCAGCGCCTCGCGGGCCAGCGAGCCGTTGCGGAAGCAGATCAGCGACATGAACCCGCCCGCCGGATTGCCGAAGACGTGGCCGAAGCCGTTCGGGTCGGTCTTCGCACCGGGCATCGCGGCGAAGAACGTATCGCTCGTGCCCAGAGAAATGACCACCGCGCCGGGCTTGGTGGCTCCCATGCCGACAAGCGACGCGGGATTGTCGCCGGTGAAGAGCGCACAGCGGCATTCGTCGGAGAACCCGAATTTATCGACAAAATAGCGGGAAATGGCGCCCTGAACCGTAGTCGCCGGAGCCGTGGGCGGCAGTTTCCCGGCAAGCCCGGGCGCGGTCGCGTCAAGCAGACCGGGATCCCAGCGGAGCGTGGAAAGATCGAGCAGGTTCATGCCCGCGCCGTCACCATGGTCGATGGGAGCGATGCGCCCGGCGAGCACCGAGGCGATGAACGAACTGACCAGATGGATCTGCGCCGTCGCGCGGTAGGCATCGGGTTGCAGCTTGTGAAAACGCCGGATCTGCGGGCCGGTGAAGCGCTCGATGGCGATTGATCCGCTGCGGCGGCAAACCTCGGCGTCGCCACCGACGGCGGCGGCGATTTCACGACACTCGGCACCGGTGGAAGTATCCATCCAGATGGGAGAGGTCGCGCGCGTGAGAGTGGGGGCGAGTTGCGAGGAAAGACTGCGGCGGTAGTCAAGCGAGGCGACCGTTTTCTCGAAATCCCCGCCGAGATAGACCGATCCGTGTTGCTGGCCGGAACCGGCGATCATCCGGATCCGGCTGACGTCAATGGTGGTCATCAATCGGCAAAAGAGCAAATCGAGGGCGTCCAGCCACATCAGGGGATTCGAGTGGACTTCGCCGTCTTTGCCACCGGGGATGAAACCGTTGGGACACCCGTAGTCCATGAAGGATTCGCCGAAGTTCACCGAATCCTGATGGACGATCCGCCCGCTTGCGGGATCGATCACAACAGCCGTCAACGATTGGGTGGAGGAGTCGAGTCCGAGAAACATGGGCGGAGTCTGGTGACGAAACGCGCCGCTTCCAAGCCCAAGATGCGGGTTTGTGGGCGCAAAAAAGAGCGGCCGCTTTCGCGACCGCTCTTGGATTGATGGTTAAAACCAGGCTTGGAGCCGATCAGAAACCAACGGCAAGCATGCAGCCGCCGAAGAGTTCGTTGTCGGTTTGATCCCAAGGGCTACCCTTGTCCTCACCGAGGGCGAGGGAGAAGCCAACGAAGGGCGAGAGCTTGGCGTTTTCGGCAAAGCCCCAGTCAAGGGTCGCCTTGGTCACCCAGTGCGAGCACTCCCAACCTTCGGTCATGATGCCGAGGGCGCTGCTCACATTGAGGGTCACGCACTGGTTGAGTTCCCAGCCACGGCTGAGGGCAAGCTCGGTGTAACCGTTGTTGTTGCCGGCAGCGCCGCTGGAGCAGACGTCCCAGAAATAGGTGAGCGACGCGGTGGCGAAGCCGAAGTCACGGGAAGCCTGGAAATAGATTTCCTGGTTGTCCGTGCCGAGGCTGCCCATGTTCCAGTAATAAATGTAACCCACGGCGAGGTTGGCGAATCCGGCGTCATAACCGGCTTCGGCGTAGAAGTCGACTTCCGAGTCGATGTCATCGGCGGTGCCGGGAGCATCGAACGCGGTGGCCCAGACGCCGGCGCTCAGGCTGATGTCATTGTAGGTGGTGGCCGCGTCAACGCCGACTTCAGCGAGGTTGTCGCCAAGGTCGATACCGCGCCAGATGTACTCGGTGGTATATCCGGTGTGGATCTCGTATTCGACTTCCGCCGAGGCAGTGCCGGCCACAAGGGCGGAGGCAGCGGCCAGGGCGCCAATGGTTTTGCAGTAGTTTTGCATCGTGTTGTGTTGGTTTCGGTTGCTGCTTGCGTCCTTGGCTGCGCCGGTTTTGGAACAGACAAGAGCGATTCGGATTTAGCATCCCGCGCGCCATAAGGCAGCCGGAAGCTTTCCGTTGGCAGGAAACTTAAGGTTTCCTAAGGAAATGTCCAGCATTATTTGGCACGGATCAGCGCTCCGCATGACCGTGGACTATCGGCCCGCCGCCGGGATGGCAAGCCAGAATCTGTTATTTCGGGGAAATTCATCGGTCCGGCGGGGATGGTTTCCGGGAAAATCGCGAGATCGGGATCTTGGCACGGTGCTTGCTCAGGGGCCGATGCTCCCTCGGGGATTTGGAATCGTCGGGACGAAGCACACACAACCATCCGATTAACCCTGACCCACCATGACCAGTCGATATCTAAACAAAGTGAGGGCCCTCACGGCAGCGGCCATCGCCTTCGCCGCCATTCCCATGTCAACGCCCGCCTGGGGCCAGGACGCCGCCGCCGCGCCTCCCACCGAGGAGGCCGCAGCACCGGCAACGCCCACTGTCGAGGAGCGCTTGGCGGACATCGAGGCATACATGAACAACGTCGCGCGGCCCGAGAAGGCCAACGGCGCCGAGTCCTTGGTCAAGGGGCCGGGACCGGGGGCGAATGCCTGGCAGATGGTGAGCACGGCGCTTGTCCTGTTCATGACACTTCCCGGCTTGGCGCTTTTCTACGGCGGTTTGGTCCGCAAGAAGAACGTGCTGTCCGTTCTGGCCCAGTGTCTCGGCATTGCCTGCGTGGTGACGCCGCTCTGGTGGCTGTGCGGATACAGCCTGTCGTTCGGTGCGGGCAACGCGTTCATCGGTGACTTCACCTACGCGTTCTTCAAGGGTGTGGAGCCCGGCAACGTCGGTGCTGGCTACTACTGGATCTCGGACAGCATGTGGGCCATGTTCCAGCTCACCTTCGCGATTATCACGCCCGCTCTGATCATCGGCGCCATCGCCGAGCGCATGAAGTTCATCTCGATCATGGTCTTCGTCGTGATCTGGATGTTTGCGGTTTATTTCCCCTTCGCCCACATGGTTTGGTCCACGACCGGCCTGATGTGCGGCCCGCTCAATCCCGATGCCGGCATCAAGGCGATCGACTTCGCGGGTGGCACGGTGGTTCACATGACTTCCGGTTGGAGCGCCCTGGTGCTCTGCATGATTCTTGGCAAGCGCCTTGGCTTCGGCAAGGAGCAGATGGCCCCGCACAGCATGGTGCTCTGCATGGTGGGCACCGGCATGCTCTGGGTCGGCTGGTACGGATTCAACGCCGGTTCGGCTCTCGGCGCGGATGCGATCGCCGCCAACGCCTTCACCACGACCACGCTGGCCGCGGCCACCGCCGGTCTGGCCTGGGCCGCCACGGAGTGGCTGTTCAAGGGCAAACCGAGCGTTCTCGGTTTCTGCTCGGGAATCGTCGCGGGCCTGGTGGTCATCACTCCCGGCGCGGGTTTTGTCACCGCGACTTCCTCGGTGATCATCGGCGTGCTTGCCGGAGTGATTCCCTTCCTCGCCGTCGCCTACCTGAAGAAGATGCTCGGCTACGACGACGCACTCGATACCTTTGGTGTGCACGGCGTCGGTGGTACCCTTGGCGCCATCCTGACCGGTGTGTTCGCCGATGAGAAGGCCAACTCGGTGGTTGCCGGACTCAAGGACGGTCTCCTTGTGGAGCAGTTCAAGGCGGTCGGCCTGACCATCGTCTGGAGCGTGGTGGCCACCGCCATCATCGCCTATGCGATCAAGGCAGTCCTCGGTCTCCGCCCCGATCCGGAAGTGGAAACCGCGGGTCTCGACGTGGCCGAACACGGCGAGCAAGGTTACGAGCACTGATTTTCCTGAGCCCCCTCCCACGGGCGGACCTTCGCGGGTCCGCCCGTTTTCGTTTGCAGGTGGGACGGCCATGGTTTCCTCTCGGCGCGTGGAGCGTCCGAAACTGCGTGCTTTTCTGGTCATCGCGCTGGTGATTTCCGCGATATTCGCCGGGTGGACCTGGCTGCGGCCCTACGAGTGGCGGCCGGATCCCGGAGCGCGCTGCAAAGTGGTGGGCACCCAGGTGAAAAAGGACTTCAAGAACTTCTGGGTGGATGTGCATCTCAAGGTGAACCCCGGCGAGCAACACGACCTGATGAAGCCCGTCCGGCTCGTCACCGGCGCCGGGCGCGAGATCGAACCGGCGGACACCACCCTCGGTGGCGATGCGAAGAGCGGGACCACCGACATCTGGTTCAAGTTCTGGCTGGAGATTCCCGATATGGAGGACTCCCTCACGCTGAAGTTGAACGACGGCGCGCTCGCCATCCGGAAATCCCGTGGGCTTCCCCGCCTCGGATCGTCGAACGTCGAGTTTTTCACCACTTGCCGCTGGTAACCATGCCCTGGCTGCTCGTTGACAACTCCAACTCACGCACCAAGTTCGCCCTTGGTGACGCCGAGCGCCTGCATGACTGGCGGGCGGTGATTCCGACGCCGGAAATCGCGCCGGAAACCCTCGCCGCCACCTTGGAAAACGTGGCGTTCTCCGCCGCCCTCGTCTGCTCCGTGGTGCCCGCCAAAGCCGGGGTGCTGAAGACCTATCTCACAGCCCGCGGCCCGCTTCATTTCCTCGACCACCAAAGCCCGCTCGGCCTCGGCATCGACTATCCCCTGCCCTCCCAGATCGGGGCGGACCGCCTGGCCAACGCCGCCGCCGTCGTCGCCCGCCACGGCGCGCCTGCCATTGTCATCGACTTCGGCACGGCGGTCACCTTCGATGTCATTTCCTCCGCTCCCGCTTACTGCGGCGGGGTGATCGCCCCCGGCCTCGGGGCCATGTCCGGCTACCTGCCGCAGAAAACCGCGCTGCTGCCCGCCATCGAGTTGGAGGAACCGCCCTCCGCCATCGGCAAATCCACCGTTCATGCCATGCAGGCTGGCGCCGTCTTCGGCTACCGCGGACTTGTGCGGGAAATCATCGCCCGCCTGCGCGCGGAGATGTCAGGAAAACCTCACATCATCGCCACCGGCGGCGATGCGGCGCTCATCGCCCGCGGCGTGACCGAGATCGATGCGGTGGATCCGGACATCACCCTCGACGGCCTGCGAAGGGTCGCGGCGCGTGTATTCGGAATCTGATCTGGACCATCGCTCGCCGGTGCGAACGCAGGAAAAGGTGAAACACGGCGATTTCGGGAGCGATGTGATGAATCAAAATGATGGCTGGATGATCGGCGAGTCGTGAGATGGCTGCAATCGCAATGCCAGACATGGTTGCCTTGTCCGGCAGGATCAGGTTCTGAAATGCCCACCCGGCGGATGGCGTATCCCTCATTCGCGCTTGATCGAGCTCGAACCACTCCTGACGCATGAAACTCCACCAACGAACGACGACTGCCCTTCTTGCGTTTTCAGCAGCGATCCTGGTCATCACGGATCCCGCATTCGCCGCGCCACGCGGTGGCAAGCAACCGGTCCCGGATTTCACCAAAGGCGGTAAGACCGACGGCAGCCATGACTGGACTCTCGGCCCCACCGGGGCGCGGGGATGGATGTATGCGTGGAAACACACCGGCGACGCCCGTCAGATTCTCGTCACGGAAGTGGCAAAAGGTTCGCCCGCCGACGGCGTGCTCCAGAAAGACGATGTGATTCTCGGCGTGGCTGGAAAACCCTTCGCCGATGATGCGCGCATCCAGTTTGCCCGCGCGCTCATGGTCGCCGAGCAGAATGCCTCGAAGGGAACTCTCAAACTCATCCGCTGGCGTGCCGGAAAAACCGAAAACGTCGAGATCAAGCTTCCCGTCCTGGGAACCTACAGCGCCACCGCACCTTACGACTGCGAAAAATCCGCGAAAATCCTCGATATCGGCTGCAAGGCCATCGCCAAACGCGGTTTGGCCCAGGTTTCCATCCCTAACAGCATCAACGCCACCGCGCTGCTCGCATCCGGCAAAGAGGAATACAAACCGTTACTCTCCGACTACGCGAAGAAGGTCGCCGAGTTGCACATGGATTCGATGGCCACTTGGCACTATGGCTACGCGCTCGCTTTCCTCGCCGAATATGTGATGGCCACCGGCGACCAATCGGTCATGCCCGGAGTCAAACGCCTCGCCCTTGAAGCCGCTCACGGCCAGAGCGGAGTGGGCACCTGGGGACACAAGTTCGCCCGGCCCGATGGAAACCTCCATGGCTACGGTGCCATGAACTCCCCCGGCATCCCGCTCGCCGTGGCGATGGTGCTGGCCCGCGAGGCGGGCGTGCGGGATCCCGGGCTCGACAAGGCGATCAACCGCGCCGCCTCCTTCCTGCGCTGGTATGTCAACAAAGGCGCGCCACCCTATGGTGACCACGCCCCATGGCCGGGTCACGAGGACAACGGCAAGTCCTCCAACGCGGCGGTGCTTTTCGATCTGTTAGGAGATGTCGAAGCCGCCACCTTCTTCGCTAAAATGGGTCTTGCCGGATACGACGAGCGCGAACGCGGCCACACCGGGAATTTCTTCAACATCCTGTGGGCGATGCCCGGGGTCTCCCGCTGCGGTCCCCACGCCAGCGGCGCCTATTGGCGCGAGCAGGCATGGTATTACGATCTCGCCCGCGGCTTCGACGGCAGCTTCCGCTACCAGGGCTCTCCGGTTGGCGAAGAGGAGCACGGGAAATACACCAGTTGGGACAACACCGGCACCTACCTTCTCGCCTACGCGCTGCCGCTCAAGAAGATCCGCCTCACCGGCAAGGAGCCTTGTTCGGTGAAACCGCTCACACCGAACGAAGCAACGCAGGTCATCAACGATGGCCGCGGTTTCTTTGATACAAAAGCCAACGCCCCGCTGCTCTATGCGAAGCGGAGCGGGAAGGAGTTGTTAGACGGCCTGTCGAGCTGGTCGCCCGCTGTTCGCAAGCGCTCGGCGCAGGAACTCGGCCGCCGCGATGGCGACCTCCTGCCCGCCGTGTTGAAACTTCTGGCCTCTGCCGACACCAACACCCGCTACGGCGCGGCCGAGGCACTCGGTTGCCTCGGCCCCAAGGCCGATGCCGCCGCACCCCAACTGCGCGCGCTGCTCAAGGATGAGGACCCGTGGATACGCGCCCTCGCCGTCACCTCGCTCGCCGCGCTCGGCGAGGAGCAACGGAGGAAATCCCTGCCCGATCTATTGGTGATGATGGCCACTCCGCATCCCGGCGACCCGCGGGGCATGGCGCAGCGTGCCGCCGCCGAGGCCATGTTCTCGCGCCGAGGAGGAATCATGACCGGATCGCTCGACGGCGTCGACCGCGATCTCCTTTACCCGGCCCTCAGATCGGTGTTGCAAAACCAAGACGGCCGCGCCCGTGGCGAAGTCGGCCCGATTTTCGACAAACTCACCGATCAAGACATCGCCATGTTGCTCCCCGACGTCATCCGCGCGGTGCAAAAGATGGCACCCAGCGGTGAGATGTTCGCCGACGGCATCCGCCTCGCGGGTCTCGACCTGCTTTCGCGCCTCGGCATCCGCGAGGGCATGGCCTTGTGTGTTCAGGTCATCGAGGCCGACCGCTGGGGACTCGGAAGGCGCATGCCGAAATGCCTTGAATGCCTCACACGCTACGGCAGCCACGCCAAGGAAGTCCTGCCACAGCTTCGGGAAATCCGAGCGTCGCTCGGCAAACCCGGCGAAAACACGGCCAAACTCGACGAGGTCATCTCCACCATCGAAAGCTCCACCCAAACGCCAACACTCATCGGCATGGAGGATTTCGTGAGAAACCACAAAGTGGCTGCTGCCAAGCCTTAATGAATTCTTGAGAACCAACCGCCCTATGAAACTCCCATCCGTTTTCACCGCGTTCGCGATGTTGCTAGCCACTCCGCTTGGCGCGCGAGATCTCCATGCCTTCGACAACGGACTGAATGACATCGGCAAACTGGAGGACAAGGCGGCGCTGTTAGCCAAACTCGGTTATGCGGGGATCGCGTGGCGGCCCGGACAAACCGCCGAGATGCTCGCCGCGCTCGACAAAAACCGCCTGAAGATGGTCGCCACCTATGTGATGCTCACGGCTGACATGAAGTCCTGTGCGGTTCCGCCATCGGTGATCGCGGAGATCGACGCGCTCAAGGGACGCGACACGATTGTCTGGCTCACGGTCAATGGGAAAACCACTGACGAGCTTGTGGTTCCGGCCGTCCGCGAAGTTGCCGATGTCGCCGCGCGCAACGGACTGAAGGTCGCGCTCTATCCCCATCTGAATTTCCACACCGATACCATGGACACGACGCTGCGCATCATGCGCAAGGCAGAGCGGCCGAACGTCGGTGTGTGTTTCAACCTCTGCCATTTTCTCAAGCTGGAGGAAGAGGCCGACCTCGAGAAAACCCTGCGCGAAGCCGCGCCGCACCTGATGCTGGTGTCCATCAACGGCGCGGACGGCGGCGAAACCCGCGCCATGGGCTGGGACAAGCTCATCCGGCCGCTCGGCGAGGGCTCGTTTGATCAATCCAAGTTGCTGCGCCTGCTCGATGGAGTCGGCTACAAGGGACCGCTGGCCTTGCAGTGCTTCAACATCAAACGCCCCGCCGCCGATCATCTCGCCAAGTCGATGGACGCGTGGCGAGTGCTGACCGGGCAATCGGAGATCCGTCACCGCGATGGGGCGACTAACCGATGATCAGAGTCCGGTCATCACCGGCGTCCGTCCCTTGGGCGCGCTGCGTCCATCATCCTTGAGTTTCTTGAGGAGCGCCTGGAGTTCCGTCCGCTTCGCCGCTTCCTTGAAGTAGAGGTTGGTGGTTTCACCGGGATCCTTTGTGAGATCGTAAAGTTGTCCCGGGGCCTCGGGTTCCTGTTCGGGAAGCGCGTATCTCGCGAGTTCGCCTTCGTATCGGTTTCCGCCCGATCCCTTGTGGTCGAGGTATTTCCAGTTCCCCTTGCGGATTTGGAACTCGCCGCGATAGCTCTGCGTCAGGAGGTGGGGCCGGATCGCTTGGTCTTCGGGCTGCTTGCCGAGCATCGCGGGCAGCAGGTCGAAACTGTCCACCGCCACGTCGTCGGGGAGTGTGAATCCAGCGGCCGATGCGAGAGTCGCGAAGATGTCGGTGGTGTTCATCATTTGCGCGGTGACCTGTTTGGGCGGGATTTTCCCGGGCCAGCGGGCGATGAAGGGCACGCGGTGGCCGCCTTCCCAGCCGTCACGCTTCATGCCGCGCCAGCCGCCGACTGGATCATGGTGATGATCCTCGCGCATCCAGACCACGTGTTTGGCCTCGGCCCCGTTGTCGGCGTGGAAGAGGATGAGCGTTTCGTCGTCGATGCCGTGTTCCTTGAGCAGGTCGATGAGGCGACCGACAAGCACGTCAAGTTGATGCACGAAATCCCCGCGCGGACCGGCCTTGGTGGCACCCTCAAACCCTGGGGCCGGAAGCACGGGCGCATGGGCGATCTGGGTGGATAGCACCGCGAAAAACGGTTGGTCCGGGCGCTTGGTCCGGTGCGTGGTGATGAACGCGCGCATCTTGTCATCGAAGAGCAGGTCCGCTTTGATGAATTCATAGCCGGGCGCCGTCCATCCGTCATCATTGTCCCAGCGCCACTTGCCGCCGGGGTTGGGCAGCGTGTCACTGGTGTGCTTGCGATCCGCAGGCACCGGGACCATGCCGTTTTCAATGTAAAGGTAGAGCGGATCGGTGGTCGGGCAGTTCGGAGTGACGAAAGATTCGTCGAAGCCGCGGTTGTTAGGGCCATCGATCAGCGGAGTGCTCTTTTCGTAGTCGATGAGACGCGCGGTTTCGAAGCCGCCGCCAAGCCGCCGCCCGTCCTTGTCGAGCCATGTTAGGCCGACATGCCACTTGCCGAACACGCCGGTGCGGTATCCCTGTTTGCGGAGCATGTCGCCGAGCGTGAGCGTGCCGGGTTTGAGGAAACTCGGACCGCCGGGACCTTCGAAGGCTCCTCCACCGCCCCCGGTCGAGCGATAGATCTGCTGGCCGGAAAACAGGCTGTAGCGCGAGGGTGAGCAGATCGTCGATGCGCTGTGCGCGTCGGTGAAGCGGATCCCCTCGGCGGCCATGCGGTCAAGGTGCGGTGTCTGATAGGCGGCCTTCGGATTGTAGCACGAAAGGTCACCCTGACCGAGATCATCGGCGTAAACGATCACGATGTGGGGCGGTTTCGCGATGCTGGCAGTTGCGGAAAACGCCGCGAAGGCGAGCAGCAAAGGGACGAGACGCGGGGTGCAGGCCGTCTTCATGATGCGGTGGATCATCGGTGGTGGTGTTGGCGTGACGAAGTGACCGGTTCGCGTGTTGGACTGGTCATTGGAAGCGACCCACAGCCCGCTCGGTTGGCGAAGGTTGCTTTCACACGCGGGGGTATCTTTCGAATCGCCCGCGAAGGCAGGGAGGCCTTGGAGTGACAAGCCCTTTTGACTCAGCCGTTCCATGGACCTTCCGGAGTGATGCCTATTCCAATCCATGCTCCCGGGCGAACGCGCCAGCTCCCTGTGGGTCGGACGACGGCCAGTTTTCATAGATGGCCCGCATGGTGGCGTCGCGTGAGGGTCCGGGTGGCAGGGTAAGCGCCCATTGGGTGGCGATCTGCGGTTCGTATTCGGCCACGGCGGCGGCATACGATTCCACGGCGGCGGTCCGGGCCGGCCCTTCCGGGGTCTGGGTGAGCCACTGGCCGGCGGCGACGTAGTCCTGCTGCGTCCACTCGCCCACCAGTTCGCGCACCGGGTCGCCCACGGCGGACTCGGGAAGATTGGAGGAAATCCATTCCACCCAGCGCCCGGTTTCGCCCTTGGTGGTATACCATGTCAAACCGGAGGCAAACTGGTGTTTCTCGGTCTCGCTGAGCTGGACCTTGCCGATCCATTCGGACAGCGAATCGTAGCCGGTTCCGTCGCAGCCTCTGGCCAACAGTTCGAGCGCCGTGGATGACATTTCCTCGCGTGCGTCCGCATCGGCCACGGTGGCGAGGTGGCCGCGCAGGGCTTGGAGCAGATCAGTGCGCGCGGCCTCGTCATCCACACCCACGCCCATGATCGTGTGAATCGCGTCCGTGGCATCCTCGAGATCGAGGTCGCCGATCATCCGGAACGCGAGTGCCGGATCGCGGGTCGCCGTACCGGCAAGGATCGAGCGCTTCGCTTCCTCGTCCGCGAGGTCCGGGCGTTCGGTGGCATTGCGCCGCAACCAATCGAGCGCCGCCGCGGGATCCTGCTCCGCCCATTTCCCGAGAGCGGTGGAAACCACGTGCTCGCCCACGAGATCCTTGTCCAACATTCCGGCACATTCCGCATAGAGGGCGATCGCGGCCTCGGGGCGGTCATCCGCCAGCATGAGGATGGAAAACGAAACGATATTGTTGCGGGTCTCGTCGGTGATGGCCGGATCGCCGCGCAAGGCGTCGATCACCTCGCGGATGCGCGCGGGGTCCAACTCGGCCAGACGGGTGAGGGCCTTCATCGCGCGGTCGTGGGTGGCCACGTCAGGCTCGTTGCCAGCGGACTTCGCCGCATCCAGCTCGCGGGCGAGTGACATCACATCGGCGGCGATTTCCTTGGCCCGGCGGTCGGCATCCTCGCGCTGGCGTTTCGCCCGCGCGGCCATGACGGCGGGTCCGCCGTCGGTCTGGATGCCCAGCGCGGAGGCCTGTTTCCGAAGCTGTTCGAGAGAGGCGCCCGACTCCGCCGCGCCCTTGCGCTGGAGCAGGGCGGGAATCGCACCCGCGACGAGGATCGCCACTGCTGTTAGAACCGAACGCTTCATCTCAGTTGCTCCAGGATTTCCTCCCGCCGCTCGGGATTGCGGATTTGTTCCGCCAGATGAATCGCCTGCTCGGAGTTCGAGCGCGCGGCGAAGCTTTCCAGAAATGATATCAAAACCTCATCACCCGAACTTTTCCTGTGATATTCGAGGGCGAGCTTGGAGGCCGCGTCGAAGTCGAACTCGCCGCCATCCTGCGCGGCATCGCCGAGGGCCTCGCCGGTGACGCGGTCCGCCGCGCCGGGCGACTGTTTCTCGATCCACTGCCGCATCGCATCGACGTCCTTGCGGGTGAGCGGGCGTTCATTGGCGATCTCCTCGAAGCGCGCGTTGGCGGCCTCGCGCGCGGAGACCGCGCGCTCCTCCGGAGTGGCCTGGATCTGATCGAGAAACCGGTCCACCTCGTCAAAGCCCGAGTTTTGCACCAGATCGGAAATCACATGGGTGAAGGAGCCGGCGCGCTCGTCCTGCGGAACCAATCCGCGAACAAGAGCGGCGTAGGCGGCGCGCGCATCCGGATCGAGTTCGGAAAATGATATCTGTTCGAGCGCCTCGCGCCGCTGGTCCTCCGGCAGCGCGGCGAGTCTCTGGCTGGCGGCATCGGGATTTCCCGCGAGCAACTCGCCCACCAGCGCGCCTTCGAATTCAAGCCGCGCCTGACTGCGGCCATCGAGCGACTTCGCCTCGAACACCCCTGCGGCGATCTGTTGGTCGAACCATGCCGCCGCCGCCGCCGGGTCACGCTTCGCCCATGCCGCCATCGCGGTGGACAACTGCCAGCCCACCGCGTCGTCATCGTTGCCGATGCGGTCGGCGAAGTATCGCAGCGCCTGCGCCGGATCCTTCTCCACCAGCGGATCGAACAACATCGACTCCAACTGCCCGCGCTCCTCGTCTCCTAGATCGAGCGAGCGGATCTCTTCGAGCGCCGCCAACAACTCGTCCACATCCATGTCGGAAATCTGCTTTTGCACATCAGCCGTCTGCCGCAGGCCGGAAACCAGATCTCCACCCTCACCGTCGCCCATGCTTCTTGAGACCGATTTCCAGTCGATCCCGCCGCCACCCGCGCTGCGTGTCTTGCGGACTTCCCGCGTCCTCGGCCCCGATGGTTTTCCCGAGTCCGCAATCATTTGCTTCAGCACGGTGCATTCCTCCGAGATCCTCCTCGCGGAGTTCATCTCGAACACATTCCATGACACCACGAGCCCCAGCGCGACGGCCGGAGCGATCAGATCGGACGTTTTCAACACCCCCTCAATCTCAACCCGTGGCACCCACTGTCAAGGTCGCGGAAACTTCGCGGCCCCAGCCATCACGCGCTTCCCATGCTCCGGTTTTCCTGCCATCGAAGGAAATGGTTCGTTCCATTTCGATATCCGCCGCCTTTGCCGCCGTGCTGCTCGCTTCCTCCTGCGCTCCTTCCGGTTCCTCGTCGGGGCCTGACGAATGGGGCCACCGTCCCGGGCCGAAGGGTTTCCGCACCGTGATCATCGATGCCGGCCACGGCGGCCAGGATCCCGGTGCCGTCAGCCGCCACACCGGCCAGCGCGAGAAGGATCTCGTCCTCGATTGGGCCAAGCGCCTCCAAGCCGAACTCCGCGGCGACTTCCGTGTCATCATGATGCGCTCCGATGACACCTTCATCGACCTCGACGAGCGCGTCCTCCGCGCCAACCGCCATGGCGACGCCATCCTGCTGAGCCTGCATTTCAACTCCGGCCCCTCCTCCATCCGCGGCCCGGAAACCTATTAC
>Ga0315904_10001915_pt1 | contig 32780 bp, 46 predicted proteins | sample LakEriMetagenome_6_FD_203529 | JGI IMG/M metagenome (GOLD analysis project Ga0315904, IMG submission 203529) | Freshwater fungal communities from buoy surface, Lake Erie, Ohio, United States - Buoy 12 MA120 | ecosystem: Environmental > Aquatic > Freshwater > Lake | place: USA: Lake Erie, Ohio...
AGTTGTTTACTGAATAGTATTCGTATGCTCGTATGGCTGAATCGGTAGTATATCCTTTTTCATTGAAGAAGGACTTTACTTCTTCAATAGTAGGTTGTATTGTTTCTTTGTTCTTTGTTCTTTGTTTATCTATACTCACAGTGCTTTCACATTGCTTTGAGTCGTGCTTTATCAGTGCTTTATCAAGTGCTTTATCAGGTGCTTCATCAAATTTTGATAGAGCAATGATGTTACTTGAGTACTGATTTTTAGATTTTTGCACCAATTCAAAGAACCCCCATTCACACAGGTCGTTAAACGCAACTGCGTAAGTTGTGTAGCTATGTACACCAATAGCTTCCATTGCCATACTCGACGGCAAACCAAACTTTTGTTTCCATCCTAATCGGTTACAATGCTCAACAGCAAAGAATAAAAGGGCAGCGTGAATAGGTTTCACTTTTTCAGGGTTCGCGAAGGCGAAATCCCACCAACTGCGACTAATTGAATATCCGTTCATAAAAGCAAAACGCCCCCTCATTTCCCAGTGTGACACCGCCCCGATAACAAGGGCGCACTGGTACTCCGAGGGAGCGTCTGTTAAATTCGTTTTTCATTGTTATCATCATTAGGGCTGGGTGTCAATCAGCGTTTCCTAACTTGTTTCAAATATACAATCAATATCTCAAATTCACCTTATCGCGCCTGCGATAGTTGTAAATTTCTTCAATGAGTGTAACGTATTGTGTCGTATTTATGCAGTCAGTCAATGATGACGGATTCAACCTCAGCTTATTTAGAAATTCAATAAAAACAAAGTTTGCATTTTTTGAAAGTCCAAGCATTGCCCGAATGAATGTGCGTCTTTTATAACCTGGATAATACGCGCCTATTAAGTTAAGTTTTTCTACAAAATTCACAGCCTCCAAATAATCGCAAACTTTGAATTTACCATTGTAAAATTCCTTTACTGATTCGCCACCCGATTGCCCTGAGCATCCCAAAATAGACATACAACTATTATGGTCTAAGTCGTATGTATCTTTAAATTTTTTGTAAGTGATGTAATCCGCATATCCAAGACGGCAGTACCCATCTAAGTAGTCATCGGCATTCCATGTTTTACTTGCTGCGTTCAAAATGTGAACCTGATGCAATCCGTAGCCTTCGCAGATAATGTAATGGAGTGGCAATCCATACTCTTTTATTGCTTCAAACCTGTGCTGTCCGTCAATGATTTCTAACTTTTCATTCACGATAATAATGGTGAACAAATAGTTTTCCTGAATCGACTTTTTAAGCCGCTGAAGGTGCAACAAATTAAGGTTTCTGTTGCCGTCAATGGAAGTAAATCTTCCGTAGTCTGTGGTTGTGTGAACTTGGCGCAGTGCCATTGGTTCTCTTGTTTTGTTTGTCATTTATTTTGTTTTGAAAATTGGGTTTATAAAAATCCGTAATGCAACTTTTTTTCGCGTGAAAAAAACTCATCAGCCTGATTCATGCGACCGTCAAGAACTTCCTCTATTTGCTCAATGCGCCGCTTCACAGGCTTTTCCACCGTGGCCCAGTCGCAGATGGACTGATAGCCGTGAATAGCGGTGGAGTGATCGCGCTTGCCTGCGTATTGCCCCATGTGTACCCAAGTAACATCTGTGCGAGTGCGCACGAAGTACCAGAAGTAGAACCGGGCCATTTTCCACTCTGCCACCCTGCTTTTACTTTGTATCGCATCATCAGGAACATTGCAAACCCTGGATACCGCTTCCCAAATACAATCCATCTGAGTATCGTAATATCGGCGAGCGGCTGCGTGGTATTCGTTTTTCAGTCGGGCGTCTACTTTCTTCTTACCCATGTTAGAATAGTGTCAATAATTGAAAGTACAGCGGCGAAGAGTGCGAAATATGCAACGTATCGGAACAGAAGTTCTAAAGGCATTTCGTTCATACTGTGATGCCTCCTCTGCTAATTGCCAAAAGTGCTGCCTTCATTGTTGAATTTACGCGGTAGGTCATTTCAAGCGTTTTTATTGCTGATTTATAACCTTCTTCGCCGTTGCCTTTTTCATGCTCACCTTTAACGTATTTGCAAGCATCCGTCCATCGTTGATCCTTTTGATTTAACCAATCTTTTTGCGTAGGTTGTGCATTGCTTTGCGGTGTTGTGCGCTGCGCTGTCGGTATTGCGTTTGAATGTACGCTGTCGGCATCGTCAATATCTCCGGTTGGAACAAGGAAGGTGTAAAGAAGGGCGTATTTAAGGGCATACGTTGTAGCCTTCCCAGCACTTTTGTCCTGCGAATCTTGCCCGTGTCCGTAACCTTCGATTTCCATTGATTCACCGCTGCTGTGAATGATGCGGTATTTTGTTTTAACCTCGGTAAGGATGGATTGCTTTGTTTTCGACTGACCGTTGTAAACTTCTTCCCAGCGTTCAATTTGCATTTTCGGTTCGATAGAAATGGGAACGATGATCAATTCGTTTTCAATCATGGCCGTGCGAATTGCAACTTTTACATCTTTGTCCTCAACACCTTTGTAAGCGTTTGCGCCTGTGCCGACTACCTTGTTTTTTTCTACGCTCTGTACCGCCTTCATGACGTTGAGCATTGCCTGTGTTATGTGTTTCATGGTTATTTAATTAGGTTCTGTTTAGTCCACCCTGGGAATCCTTCTAAGTGATATTCCCAACACCGCGCTTTTGAGTTCCATCGGGAAGCTGCCACGGTTGCACGGATGCGTGAGTTGCGGAAGATGACGCTTTCGCCTACGTTGTAGCGGAGTTGACGCTTGCGGCAAAGGGTGCGAAGTAGGTTCATGGCTGGCCCTCCTGCGCTTGAATGATTGCTTCATACTCGCTGCGAAGATTATGGTGCGCCTGCTCAAAAGCAGCCGCAAATTCAGCGGGGGTGCAGGGTTTCGATGCGAAGAAGTCGCTTTCAAGTACCAGCGTTTTAATGCCCGGAACGAATTTGGAAACAGAAATGCCCTGAAGCATTCCGTATTCGCTTTTGCCCGTGATGCAGATTACCGCATCGGAACTGCGCCCGAAGTACGGTACGCCGATTTCCTTGGTCGCTGAAACGACCGTTTCAATTTTGATTGTGTTCATGGTGTGTTATGAATTAGTTGTGTTTCTTAAAAGTTGAATAATTCCCAAGTACATCGGGCAGTTATGATTTGCCTTGGTAAGTTTCCAAACACCAATGATAGAAGTCTAATCCAGTTTTTGAATTAAGATATTTAGGATACCATTTTTCAATAACTATGATATATACGCTATTCGGTGTACACATAGTCCCTTTTGGATTTTGTTGTCTATAAAGTTTATCCGCGATGAGTATTAACTCTTCATGTTTGTATGTTATCATAATTTTATTGATTAGTTCTGTGAATAGTTGTCCTTGTCTTATCGGCAATCCTCTGCCGCTCCTGTGCGCTCACCACGGGCTTATCGCCATACTGAGCCAGCTTTTCCGCGCACTTCCTCCGCTCGGCGCGGATGTGCGCAATCCATTCGTTATAGGTCATTAGAAACGCAAACTTGAAAATTCGCCTTGTGGTTTACGATTGCTCACGGGGAAGATGCGGAAGCGCTTCCCAACCTGTCCTGATGGAGTAGTAACCTCGCGGTCGAACTTAATAACGGTCTTGTCTTCATAGGGAGTTATGCTGAAACCTACGCCGCAAGTAGGGATGTTGTTCATTTCCAGCCATCCGCCATTAGCGCGCTTAGCCTCGGTGCATACTGCGATGATGAAGTCGGTGGTAATTGTTGTGTGTGTCATGTCTGTGTGTTTTGGTATAGCAAAGATACTACCTTTATCCACAAGTGCAAGCAGTTACAAACAAAAAAAGTAAATTATTTTTGTGGCTGAACGCTAACTAATTGAATATCAGCGCGTTACGGATGAAAAAAAATTACAAATTTCTTTTGCGCACGGCAAAAATCAGCAGCAGAAACATGACTACCCATGCCCACACGGGTATAAATCGTTCCCGCTTCACGGCGTTCACCACCTGCCGAACGTACCTAATGACCGTATCGCGGCACTCACCCTGAACGTACAGCCGCTCACCGGGCAGGCGCACAATCTTAACGCGCACTCTGTCCTGTTCTATTGTGACCGTGTCATGCAGCCGCAGCGAATCCCACCGCAGCAGGGTATCGGTCATTACCCGCTCCAGGTAAATCGAATCCCAAACCTGCACCGTATCAGCCACAATGCCGCACTTTAAAAGCGCACGGTTGCATCTCTTAGGTGTCCAACAGGAAGCAAGCAGCAGGGCAATCATGGCCAGCCCTGCGTATGCGATGTGTGCGCCGCAGCCTTTATTCTTCATCATCATCTATAGTTGTAAATACATCGCCGCGAAACTCTTCCAGCAGCGTTTCCATAGCGTTCAGCAGCGAATCCGAATGAAACCCAACCGCGATGGCCTGTGCGAAGAACGCCCTTACCACTTCATCAGGAAAGGCAGGTGGCTTAATTACCGCGCTGCCGCCATGCCCGCCGTGGTTTATGGTGACGATTGCGCCGAGGTCAGAAAATGCGTCCATCTATTATCTCTTTATTTTCAACTTGAAAAGTTCCGTCCGCTTCTACCGTGACATAAGCGAACCCGTGTTTCCACTTGGTGTATGCGAAGGGCCGATATTCCGGGGTCAGGGAACACAGGCAACCTGTTGACCATACGCCCACCTTGTTGCCGTTCAAATCGCCCTCTGAATGGTGTGAGGATTGGTGGTAATGGCCTACCAGGGTATTCGCCTTAGCCTTCAGGAAGTAGCCCCGTGCAGGGTTTACGGGTGAAAACACGCTTTCGCCCATCTCATGCCCGTGCAGAATGTTCAGCTTGCCCGCTTTGATGATTTCCCTGTTCACACGCTCAATTCCGAGCCGCTCAAATTGCAGCAGCGATTCAAACTCCAAGGCCTTGAGGTTGCCAAATTGCGGCGCGTTCTTCAAGATGTAATGCCGCATCCGCTCTTCGTGATTGCCGAGTTTGTAAATAATCCGCGCCGATGGGAACGCCTTTCGCAACAATTCTAAGAACTCAATGCCCATCGCGATTTCGTCGGTTATGGTTGGCCTGTCCTGTTCCTTCATAAAGCGACTGATGTCGTAACAATCGAGGATGTCACCGTTTAATAGGATAACATCAGGCTGCCGAGATTCGCCGTATTCTACCGCAGCGGTCAGGCTGGGCAAGTCATGGAACGGCAGGTGAATATCTGAAAGAACAAGTATTTCGACATCGGTCAGGTGAATAGGTTGCGCTTTGCTTTCTTCGAAGGCTCGCAGCTTTGCCAGCCCTTCAGCGATGGTAGATTTAGATGGTGTTATTTGCATTTCAAGATATTTTTTAGACTCTTGCCCACGCGCCCCGGTGATATAGCGGATAAAGTCCCGCCCTGTTTCCACGCTGCCAAACTCCCGTGGGTAATTCGTATGTAGCCACCTGCCCGCCGTGCGTTTTGGCATTGCGTCAATTTCTTCGCGATGTTGAAGGTAAATTTCAAGCCGTCTTTGTGGTGTGCCGTTGTGTCGGTTCATGTTGGTAAATTTACCTTTGCTCAATAAATCTGGTCAATTTATGTTACAAATCCGGGTATTGCTTCCCTGTTGCCAGCAGTTGCGCCGTGGTTTTGCCAAATGTTTTTTCCAGATGTGGAGGGTCTTGAAATTGCTTCCATCTGTAACCGCTTTTCCAGCCGTAACTCTCGAAGATGGAAATTACTGCAAGCCAGTTTTTGTCAACCGTCCAACTCACTTTCCCGTTTATAATCAGCACAAAATCTATGGCCAAGCCGTAATTGTGGTAGCTATGGCCCCCGCGTTTGTATGTTTTAATTGACCCCGGCTTTGTGCGTCCTTCGGCATAAATTGCGTCCTGTTCTTCCTTCGTGCGTAGGGTATGCGTGAACCTGCACACCACGCCCGCAGGCATTGCCGCGCAGATGTCAGCATAGATTTTGCCCGCTTCTTCACGCAACGCGGGGTGCAATAGCTTAATTCGGTCGAGTGTTATTTTGTCCATTACTTCTTGCGCTTTCGTGCCTGCCTTGCTGCCTTATTTTTTTTGCGCCTTTTTTTAACAACCGCCTCAAAATCTTTATTCAGCATTGTCGATTTTCTACTTTTGCCACCTCTGCCGTGTATTGTTGGTAGCTTGAATGGTGGCAATTCTTCAATTGCAGGGCCAGAATTGATTGCGTATGCCGCATAAATTAGAGGCATTAATTTATTAGTTTTTTGTGTCATCATCAACAAAGCTACGTATTAATTTCTGAAGCAGATTAAAAATGCGTTTCCGCGCCGCTGCAAGCACCGCGCTTACCGCATCAAATTCTTCTTTATGTTCCCTTGTGTATGCGTTGTGGCTGTTGGAAATCGCGCTGTATCCTTCAGCAATTAAGAGGATGGTAAGGTAGCCATTCACAAGGGCTGATGCGTCACGGTCAATTGCTAAAAGCACGATAAATACAATTATCGCGGGAATAAGCGATGTGAATTTCTCGGTCAGCCCTTGCTTCAACACCCGGCTTTTTATCTGCCCCGGGTCAACGCGCAGCCACATCAACACAGCGGTGAAGATGTCCAACAGCATCACAAGCCCCAGCCCGTTTATCAGCTTCAATTCAATGCCGTGAGCGGTCAGGAACACGGCAATCGGAGGCAGGCCGATGTAAGCCAGTATCTTAAATTCCTGTGTCATAATTCAAGTAGTGAGGTTGCTTCCTTGATTGCTTGCTCATAGCTTACCGATGGCAGTGGCCAGTCGCAGCGGGGTGATTGGTCTTCGGCGAATATCTTTAAGATACTCTGAAGATACGTTTCCACAGCGTCAAGTTTAGGTGATTGCAAGCCTTTAGCCGTTAATTGCAGGCGCAAATAAATCAATGTCGGCTGTTGGGTGTATCCCATGCCCTGAAGGTGCAGCCATTCGGAGGCTGTGTATTCGGGGAGGTCTTGCAACCTGTAACGCTGAATCCAATAATCCCCTGCCCATTCGCGGTGGTCATCTACCACCATCTGATGCGCCGCAGGTGTCGGTTTAGTTCCTGCGATTACAGGGAAGAACCCAGGTTTCTCGGTGGGGCTAATCGCCCCGGTCATGTCAGAGTAGTGCAATATCATGGTGCTGGGTATTTAACGATGGAACACGCTTGAGCGAGCATATATAAGTCCTGCCCTGCTGTTACTGCGTATGGCGTGGTGACGGCTATCTGCCAGGTCTTGGCGGTGGTCAGGTTCTCGGAAGCCGTGCCATATCCGTTGTGATTCCAAGGCAGTGCCGTATTAGCTGTGTTCATTACTGCCGATGCACCCGGGGCTGCACCTCCGGTGAACGATATAAGGCTAATCTTCTGCGAGGTCGTAGACACAACAAACAGCAACATCCTAATTTCAAATATCCTATCGGTTGTTTGGTTAGCTGCCGTTACCGAAGCGGTAAATACTGATGTCGCTCCTAATTCTATGGCGATGGTCATCGTGCGAGTGCTGCCTCCGGTATTGTTTTTCCAATACCCTACAACTTTCATTTCCAACACATCGCCTGCGGCAAGGTTGGTAGGCAATGCGTAGGAAGCTATTGCCGTCTTGGTGGTCGTGTTGTTTGGGCCTGTCGATGCGGTGCTGTTGTATAGCTGCACTGCTCCGCCTCCACCGCCCGCCGGGGCCGCCCAAGTACCGTCAGCCCGGAGGAAGTTTGTCGTTCCGCCGCCGGATAAGGGCGCAAGCCCGTTGGTAGTGCTGGTAAAAACCGCCTGCCCGTTAATTTCCTGCCTTACGAATGCCGTAGTTGCAAGGGTGAGGTTATTAGTAGCCGCCGCCTGTGTCACCCCATTGGTTGTTCCCTGTAAGGTGGTTGTGCTTGTTCCGGTGGGAGAGCCGATGTTGATATTCGTGGTCGACCCGGCAACGCCGCCCGTGCCGAAATTGACCGTCTTTGTTGCGCCACTGATGGTCGCACCCGAGGCAAAGTTGTACGTGCTGGCGGCTGTGGAACTGCCGAAAGTTCCATTGGCATTGCTAAAGGTCTTGTTGCCATTGATTGTTTGCGACGTGTCGAAGTCAACAAATTGTTTATTCACTCCATTCTGGCGCATAAATAGCCCTGTGGTCGTTGTCCATAAATCGCCATTGGTAGGGGCTGTTGGTGCTGTGCCGTGCGGTATTCTCAATCCAGCGCCCGCGGTTGTTGCCGCCGGGGAAACAATTAACCCGGTGAAGGTTGCGCCCGCTAATGCAGCCTTTGCATCAAGGGCGGTCTGAAGCCCGGTAATGTCGGATATACCCGCATCGGCCCCAGCTGTGACCAAGCCTTTTTCATCGTATGTTATCTTTGTCTTTGTCGCTGCGGTTATTGCCGCGTTTTCATCAACCTTGCCGTCAAGGGTGGTCTGAAGGTTGGTCACATCTCCGATAACGTGAGTATGCACTATGGCTGCATACACGGTGTCAAAGTAGGCCTTTGCCGTTGCCTTCAGGTTCGCCCATGTCAGCCGCTTCCACACCGATGAATCCGCGCTGTCCTGCAATAGGATCGCATCCGCGTCAATAGGAGTAGTCTTGCTTTCGGTGGTGTCCACATCGTGCAGCTCACCTAACTCCCATCCGTTCATGACCTTTACATATAGCTTACCATTGTTTGCGTGAGCGTACTCAACATATCCAATGATAACTATATGGTTCGGGGCAACTGGCTTGACATTAGTTAAAGCACCTGCCGTTGTAGGACTAAGATAAATGACATCACCATCCACCCAAGTTTCGCCTTGTAAAGAACCTGTTGTGTTGATGTTCTGTAACTGACCAACAGTCATAATAAACCCTTCTTGGTTGGTGTCTATCGTTTCTATTACAAGACCAATGGTATCCGCACTATTGTTATCGTTATTTGCTTGCGCAAGAGCCACCGCCAACCTCTGACCTTGCGCACCACTCACCCTCACCGCTTGATAGGCTGCCTTAGTTAGTGTTGTGTTTGGTGTAACCTTATTGACTACTCTTGCCACCAAGTCCACGCCATTCTTCAGAATAACGTTACCGCCTTTAAGAGTGGTTTCGCTGCTTCCAATAGTGTCGTTCCATCGCGTAGTTCCTACGGTTGCCGTCCCTGTTGGCGATGTATCTAAGTCAATTTGCCCGGCTTTGATGCCGTGTTCGCCGAGGTTCACATCGCCGCTTGCGCCAGAGTAAGGAACTTTATTTGCGGTCAGGAAATCAAGTGCCGCTTGAATCGGTGCGGTTACGCCGTTCAAGTACTGAAACTCTGTATTGCTTACCGTTCCATTTGCGATTTTCGCCGCGTCAATGCCGGAGGGCAAATCACCTGCCGCGATGGTCAGCGTTCCAAACTCCAGCCCGCTTTCATCTGCTTTTACTTTGACGTATTTCCCCGCCGCTCCCGTGTAGCTTGCAGGAACATCGCCCAAATCAGTAAAATCAGCAGCCCCGCCACCGCTACTGCCCCAGTATTGAAGGGAGTTCCACGCGGTTACACCGTTGCCAATCTTGAATTTCCGGGTATCGGTTTCCGCGCCAAATTCGCCCTCTGCGAGTACGGGGTTTGTTGCTGTCCATTGCGCTTGTGTCCCGCGCCTTAATTTTATAGTTATGTAATTGCTCATGAAACGCCTCCATCAATAGTGAGTGAGTAGGTGGAATTGTAGTAGCCACCGTCAATAATCTGAATATCCTGGTCAATGTTAGGGAACGCATAATCGTTGGAAGGGACGCTGCAAAAGTCCCGGTTAGCTGGAACGCCTACTTCCATCCTAATCGTGTACCCTGCCACAACATCACCGTGTGCATCGTAAAACGGCAAAGCGTCGTCATTTACCGCGAAGTTTACGCGGCTGTCACGGTAGATGTATTGAAGGGAACTGATGATGTCTTCGAGGATTTGCAGTGTATCCGATAGCACTTCCATCTGATTCGTGCTGTCTTCGAATTGCCTATCCATAACAGACATGACGAAGGAGTATGTTTTCTCTTTATCGTCTGTGGACATGTCAAACAGCATCGTGGTGGTGTCGGGGATCACGAACAGCAGCGGGTAGTTATCTTTGCCGCCGTCAGCCACAAGGTCATATTCCGGCCCGAAAGCCACGGAACGAATCATCTTGTGGTTTTCACCTGCCCGCCTGATTGCTGCTATTATCTGGTTTAGAGTCATCTAAAAATTTCCTTAACTTTTCCTCGTTCTTTTTGCGCCACGCCTTACTTTTCAAAATAGAAGCCGAGGTTTTGACCGAATTTATTGGGTTTGTCGATTGCATCGGGGTCAGGGTTTTGCCACTTGGGGTACTTTTCAGGATAGGTGCAAAGATATTTGTTCATCCGCTCGATGAAGTGGTCACGTTTCTGCGCGTATCGCTGCTCGATTTTCACCATTTCCTCCATGCTGATGGATGTCATGTTTTCGCCGTCCCGCTTCATGATGGATTTATTCATGAACTTGTAGGTTAGTGGCAGGACTGCTTCGTAAAGCACGGAATACTTCAAAACAGGTTTAATGTAGTCGTTTAGGAGCGTGGTATTGTCCGCACTCAGGCTGCTCGGAAATTGGCTGTAAATCTCGTTATACAGGTCGCTGCCGATGGTGTCACGCAACGTCACTTCCTGCGCTTCCTGCAAGGACATCTGAATGAGTTTCGGGTCAAGGTTGTCCTGAATAGGTGTGTTTTCCTTGATGTACACCGTATCTATAAAGTACTTGAAACTCATCGAATTGTCCTCCTGTATAGTTTAGATTCCCAAATGTGCCTGCATTGCGGAACGTGAGTGTTTGTTCCGGCAATGGTGCGCCATCCGCCGCGCCGCTGCCATACGTTGTAACCTAATTCGCGGCTCATTGCGTCAATTTCTTCGCGGCTGTAAAGTTTGTTTTCTTCCACAAGGAACTTACAAAAGTCACGGGAGGTATCGAGCAACAACGGCCCACCCACATCGGGGTTTTTCCCGTACTTGTAAAGCACGAATATTTCCGTATCAAGCCCGCCGCTGTCAGCGATGGAACGCGCCCCGCTGTCGGTGATTTTGATCTCCGTATTTGTCCACTCAATAAGCCGATTAGCCTGCATGGTTTTTAGGATGTTCGCTGCTTCAGTAGTGGTCAGCCGTGCGCCCTTTGCGAGTTCTTCAAGTGTTGCTTTTGGGTTGTCGCGAATCACCGCCACAAGGCGCAGTTCGGGGTTGGTCAGTTCGGCGAAAGTTTCAGGCAGTTCTTCAAAGTCAGCCGCGCTGCGTCCGTATTTGCGAAAAACCGCTTTGTCGGCTTCGTCGTTCCATCCGAAAGGGTTCTGAGCAGACATGGCCACGGGCTGTTCCACCTTTAAACCAAGGCTTTCGCGCACCTCGTCACGTGTCATGATGCCCGCTGTGAACAACTGCACCGCGTCTTCGCCTGCCGGTTCTGCTGCAATGGTGTACAATTCGCCTTCCTGACCTGTGGCATTGAACATCGTGGTCAGCACTTTGTCCATTTGGGTTCGTTTCGGCGCAACGTATGCCCTGTCGAAAACCTCATAAGCCTGTTTCAGTTCGTTGCGTCCACCGAGTTCACCTGCTACGCGCACTCCGAACAACATTGGTGAAGTTACGCGGTGGGCATAGAAGATGTTATCGCGCACGGTTTCGGAGAGTTGCAGATATTGCTTGTCAAAATCCCCGGGCATCAAGTCCACCACCTGAAGCGGGTCTTCGCCCTTCTCCATCCAGCTAATAAGAACGCCGTTTGCGTTTTCTGTGCCTGTGGTGTTGGCTTTAAACTTGCGGTCAAACTCCGCCTTTATATCTTCGGTTGGCTCGCCTTTGAAAATCTGAATGATTTTGCCGAGGGAAAAGCCGTTGCTGATGTTGTTGTAATGGAAATCGCTAATCTTCGTGTCAATTTCAATATACGTGCGGGCCGGGTACCAGTCAGGAAGAGGGTAAACGCCTTCGCCTGCGCGGTATTGCTTGAACCACAATACCTGAGTACCGCCCGGTTTTTCCAGGTCGAAAGCGGGAAATTCCAAACGATCTTCGCGCTTGTCGTTCCAGTCATCCGAATACCACACCTTCGATGCGTCCTTGTTCACCCTGCACTTATCGAATGGCAGATGATACCAGTACAGCACACGTGTTCCAGGTGCGTTCCAAATAGCCTGGAAAGCGAAGCCGCCGAAGTTTTCCAAATCCATCGCAGCCTTGTACTTAATGTCCTGCCACGATTCGTAAGGGTTCGCAATCTCAAGTGCTTTCTGTGCACCTACCTTTTCGCCTACCGTACCTTCAACACGAACAGCCGTTTCTTTTCCCGCGATAAAGTGCGCCTTTTGGGTAACGATTGCGTTGTGAAGGGAACTGCTGTTGTATAGGTCAAGAATAACCGCTGGGAAGTTGTTCTTTTGCCCGTATTCGTACCACTCCTGCCCGCGTGCCTCTTTGAACTTAGGCGGGGGTTGAACGGCAAAATTTATCCTCTGAAATTCTACTTTCATTTTATCTTCAATATGCCCGTTTCCACGGACTGGTTAGCTAAAGTTGGGTCTGTGTTACTGCTGCTGGACTGAGCGTAAATGGTGTATTCGTACTCTCCTTTTTCCCATGCGCCGCTTTGGCCGGTTGTGATGTTAAATTGATTGTACCTGGTGGGGAAGCTGCTCAAATCCGTGACGATTAAATTATAGGTGATGTCACGTTCTTCGCGGTTGTTCAATGACAGCAGGAAGTAATACGGAGGGTTTAACGTTACCTTTTCCGTGGCTGTCACGTATAGCGTACTCAGTTGAGTGGTGTCAATTATGAGCATTTACTTATAATGGGAAAAGTTGCTTTTTGTCGTAACTTTGAATATGCGTTATCCGAAAAGTTGGAATGAAGTAAATTTAGCGCAACTGCATGAACTTGACCTGCTCCGGCAGCGAACTGACCTCGACCCCGAGGAAATCATGAACCAAATTCTTTCGGTTCTGAGTAATGAACATATCGAAAAAATTGAGGAGTTGCCGCACAACGAGCGCATCGCAGCCTATCGAAAGCTGACCTTCCTTAACGAGTACCCTTCAAAGAAGCCAAAGCGCAAAAGGTTTAAGTTGGGCGGTAAATGGTATCGCATCGTGACAAATCCAGCTGAGGTGAGTGCAGGCGAATACGCAACCTTGCAGGTGGTGGCAGCGGATGGAAAGTTCATACAGAATATGCCGCAGGTAATCGCCTGTCTGATGATAGAACAGGAGCGCAAATGGTTCAGATGGGTGGACGTAAGGTATGATAAATCACGCAGTGCGCAAGAATTTCAACGTAAAGCAGCATTAGTCAGTCAGAAAATGCCTGTTGGGCAGGCGTACCCCTACGCGCTTTTTTTTTCGAATCTCTTACCCGAATTATTGAAAGCTTCCCTCACCTTTTTCCAACAGCAGGAGAAGAAGCTGAGGAAGGAAGCAATGACTGGTTAGGAATGTTTTACAGAATGGCCGGGAAAGACCTCACGAAGATGGACGCCGTCATGGCAATGCCCCTGATGGAGTTCTTCAATTATGCCGCCCTTCTGAAGACAATGGATAGGGATAGAGAAGATAGGTTGAATCGAGCGAGCAATGCTGGGCCTGAATTCTATATGGCTCAACTTATGTGGGAATTAAAGCAATGAAGATAAAGTACCAACGCCCACCCCTTGCGCCGTATCAAATCGCTATACTTGACAGCACGGCGCGTTATACCGTAACCGCTGCCAGCACGAAGGCTGGAAAGACCGCATCGCATATTGTATGGCTGTTTGAAAAGGCACTTCAGGGAAAGAAGGGGCAGTCCTTTTGGTGGGTTGCGCCTGTTTACGGTCAGGCAGAAATCGCGTTCAGGCGTTTTAAGCAGCAATGCTCTGAGCGGCTGTTCGATGCGAACGAAAGTAAATTAAGATTGACCTTGCCAACGGGCGCAATGATTGAATTTAAGTCAGCAGAAAAGCCCGACAACCTTTATGGCGATGATGTGTACGCGGCTGTGTTTGATGAGTTCACACGCGCCAGGGAAGAAGCATGGTTTGCCCTTCGTTCCACGCTGACCAAAACCCGGGGGCAATGCAAGCTGATCGGGAACGTGAAAGGCAAAAAGAACTGGGGCTATCGTTTAGCAGAACGCGCAAGGCAGGGGGAGGACAATTACGAATTCCACAAAATTACCGCTTGGGACGCGGTAAACGCTGGCATATTGGAACGCGAAGAAGTCGAACAGGCAGAACGTGACCTTCCCGCGCACGTCTTTAAGGAGTTGTACCTCGCCGAACCCGCAGACGATGATTCAAACCCTTTCGGACTGGACCACATTCGCTCATGCATCGAACCTTTAGCGCAAGGCCCGGTTGAGTGGTACGGCATTGACCTTGCAAAATCCCGAGATTGGACCGTAATAATTGGACTAAATCAGTCCAAAAAGGTAGCCTTCTTTGAGCGTTTCCGGTTAGACTGGAAGGCAACACGCGACACGGTGCAGCGAATTGTCGGGAGAACGCCTGCCGTAATTGACAGCACGGGTGTTGGCGACCCGATTGTCGAAGACTTGCAGCGCGTTTGCCCACGTATTCAGGGCTTCAAATACACCTCTACAAGTAAACAGCAAATCATGGAAGACCTGGCAGGCGCAATCCACGGGCGGGAAATCATTTTCCCGGACGGCCCGATAGTGGATGAACTGATGAACTTTGAATGGACGCACACAAGGACAGGCATAAGCTACAATGCTCCTGAAGGGCTGCATGATGACTGCGTGAACGGGCTTGCTTTGGCCCTGCATTGCAGCCGTGTAAACAAAAAGGGCCTATTTTTGCTGACATGACACACACCAGCGAAACATACAACGTGGACTGCATGGAACTTATGGCGCAGTACCCTGATAAATACTTTGATTTGGCAGTTGTTGATCCTCCGTATGGGATAGGAATAATTAAAACAGAACTAGGGAATTACGGTATAAGGCCAAAAAACTTTACAGGAAGTATGGATAAAAGCTGTGGGTGGGATTTTGAAAGGCCAAGCAAAGAATATTTTATTGAATTGGATAGAATAGCTAAAAATTACATTGTTTGGGGTGGTAATTATTTTATGGATTTGATACAAAAAGCATCTTCCTGTTGGTTGGTTTGGGATAAAAAAAATGGAGCAAGCTATTGGGCAGATAGCGAATTGGCTTTTACAACTTTTAAAACTGCTACAAGGCTTTTTAGTAATACATCTGTAAAGAATAACCGCATCCACCCCACGCAAAAACCCGTTGCGCTTTACGATTGGATTTTTAAGAACTACGCGCAAGAAGGGCAGAAGATACTTGACACGCATTTAGGGTCAGGCAGCAGCAGGATTGCCGCGTGGAAGGCTAAACTAAACTTTGTCGGGTGCGAACTTGACACGGACTATTTCGGCGCACAAGAAAAAAGATTCGCGGAGTTCCGCAAGCAATTAACTATGTTTTGAAAACACCTATTGAAATCCTCGCCTCCGAAACATGGCCGGAAATGGTCTGCAAGAAGTATAGCCCCGCGCATTGGAAAGACTTGCAGCAGGAGTTGTTTCTACTGATTGCCACGGAGTTGAGCGACAAGGCAGCACGGGCGCAGGAGGCAGGGTACTTCGAGTTTTTTTACATCCGGTGCGCCGCGAACCTTTGCAAGCCGAACGGCACGTTAGGCAGCCTGAACATCGGAACAGATAGCATTGAGGGCTGGGATATTGCCGAGGAAGAAGACGAATTTAGGGAACGCAAAGAGGCTGATGTGCAGGAAAAGTTAGACGCGATTGCGATTGTTCAAAGCCGCGAGCCGTGGTATGAATCGAAGATGATGGAGTTGTACCTATCGGGAATGAGCATGAGGAAGATACACCGCTTGACGGGAATTGCCCTGAATGAGGTGAGCCGGGTAATTAATGACTTCCGGGCGAAGTGCCGCGAGGAATACTTTTAATCCGTATTGCAGAAACATTCAAACGAAGGGTCGTTGTCGAATAGCTGCGGACTGATTTCAGCAACTTCGCGTATTTGCCGATATGTGATTTCTTTCTTAAATGTCGCGCCGCCTTGCTCGAATTGTTCCCACCATGCGAAGAGGTCTGGACGCTCACGGGCAATAGTTGCAAGTTTACCCTTGCCTTTTAGGAAGCATAAATCGCAATTCCCGTAAGGTTCTTTTAAATTCAGGTCAAAATCTTGCTTCGCCCAAAATTCCAATACATCCTTTTTAGACACTCGCCAATGCACCAGAGGGTAAATCGGTGTCATGTATTCAGGGTGGTTCGCCAATTTTCCCCAGCGGCGTGGTTCATCGTGCCGTATTCCGATGAATGAATCCCACTCTTGAATGCCAATGCTTTGCAAGTACCGCCGCGCTGTTTGGATTTTCATCTGATTGGTGCAATACCGCATCATTTGATTGGGTAAAAAGTGCTTATTGTGCGCGATTAATTCAGCAAATGGCCGTCCGTCACGGCTCGCGGTGTCGTAGTTAACCACTTCAAAATTATTGCCGTATCTGTACTCTAACCACACGATGTTCAGGCCCCATCGTACATCGCATTCATTGATAAAATCCAATGTCTGCGGCATTTCTTTGCCTGTGTTTTGAAACAAAACGAGATATTCGCCCGGCTGTTCTGTAATTAGCCTGTGCGTCATGTAGGCCGATGTGCGGCCTCCTGAGAATTGAATTACGTTTGCGTGCATAGTGTTGCAAATATAAAGCAAAAAGGCCACCCCGAAGGGCAGCCTTTCCACACCATAACACAAAACGTTTACGAAGTTACGATATTCCGAGCGAAGTCAATACACCGCTCTGAACAATTTGGGGCGGTTCTTTTTCAGCGTGGGTGAAGGTCAGGTCGTAGCCAGTCATATCCCCGAGGGCAACGCCAGTCATAAAGCTGCCAGCAGTCATGTCCATGCCGCGAGCAAGGCCCATAGCCCAGTAATCGCCTGCATTTGTTTTCACGATAGCCACAAGACGGGCAACACTCAGCAACTTCACTTCATTGCGCTTCGCGGTGGACAGCTTGCGCAGCTTGATGTTCAGTTCCGCGCTGTTAAACACCGTGCCATTTTCCACACTTGGTGTAATGGTGTTGGTGAAAGAAGCAGTGTCTTTAGGCAGTTCGTATTTGAAGAACGCCTTGCCGCCATTAAGGGTCAGGGCAGACACTTCGCCAGAGGCAGAAGTGTAAGAGGAAACGCCCTCGTATTCGAGGAGCCATATTTTGTCTACGCCACCTACTGAATCTTTGCAGTCGTGGCTAAATCCGGTTGTTAGTATGCAACTCATGTCTTTTTCTTAGGGTTTAAAAAGAAAGGGCGGGCATTGTTACCCGCCCCTTCGGTTAATGTTTCCTGTCTAATTACAGGGTGAAGTACACAATTTGAGTTGGGAAAGCAACCTGAACACCGTATTTGAACTCGGCGTTGAAGATGACGTTTTTCTTCACGGGGTCGCTGATGAACTCAAAGTTCTCTTCTTCGCCCACCAGGTCAGTTCCAATGAAGTAGTTAGACCAGTAAGAGAAGTGGATTTTGTTTGATCCATTCAAGCCGGGCAGACCGTAAACCTTTGTTCCGGTGATAGGCTCGATAACCATGAACTGCTCACCGGTTTCTGGGTTATAGTGGTAGTTGTTGGAAGCAATCAGGTGCTGCTTGTACAACAGGAAGGTGTCTACGCCCATAGCAAAGAAGCGGTCTTCTTTGGCAAGGATGGCTTTGCCGTCGGTAGAAGCCTGAGCCTGATTGATCATCTTCAGGATGGCGTCGTCAATATTCGCAACGGTCAAAGAAGTGAGCTGAGTCCAGCCGCCACCAGTTGCGGGGTTGCCTTCGATTGGATCGCCTGCACCACCGAATCCAAGAGCGGTAAGGATGGTATTGAAGCCGTCGAACTGGTTAGCAGCAATAGTTCCCTGCCAGATGTCTTCTTCCAGAGCGTCTGCAATCTTCGCGATTTTCTCGTTACCGATTTGGTCAGCAAAAGGCAACTCATTGTCACCACCTGAACCAGCAGCCATTTGGGTCTGCATCCACTTGGTTTTGAGCGTCTTAGGGCACAGGGTTTCATAAACCTGAATGTCACCTACGCTCAAAGTGCGCTTGCTGAAAGTTGTGCTTCCAGAGGTGGTAGGTTCACAGCCGTTAGCTTGAAAGAAAACGGTGGAATCGAGGATGTTCAGGTTGTCGGAGGTTTTAATGCCCGGGATAACCTGCCCGGCTGCCTGAAGCATACCAGCGGTTTTGCCTCCGAAGAGGGCTTTGTACAGCAGGGGAAGGCGGTCTTCCTTGCCGTAGTTGTCTAGGTCAGTTACTACGAATGCCATGTTTATTTTTGGGTTTTAATTTTTCGAATTGCTTCTGCAAATTTTTCAATGCGCTCTTCACGGCGTGCAGCTTCGCCTTTGAGTGCGTTTACTTTCTTAGCTGGTTCAGCAGCGGGAATCGCGCTGAACTGCTCGATAACTTCCAGCGTCTTTGCCTGTGCGTTGGTCAGATTTTCAACAAGTCCGGTCAGACGTGCGATAAGTGCTGATTGTTCGTTGAACTTCGCCTCAAATTCAGCCTCCACCCTGGCAAAGCCCTGATTTTGCTCAACGGGGACAGGCTCAACTTCACCCTTTTCAACGATTTGCGTCACTACACCGCCCTCGGTTGTTACCAAGTAGCCTTCGGCTGTTTCATGTGTGCCATCGGGTGCGGGTACGAACTCACCGTCTGGTGTCTGCACTTCAAGAACTGAACCTACGCCAAGCATGGCGATTTCGTCACCGGGGAAACGGATAACCGTTCCGTCTACAAGAGTGCTTTCGGCAAACTTTACGGCAGGGGTTTCCTCCTCTACCGAAAAGCCGAGCAGCTTCTTGATTTCGTTAATTTTTGATATTGCGCTCATTTCATCTAATGGATTATTTTCTGAATTGTCGTACTTTGTAAGGATAGCTTCGATAGCCGCCATTGTCTGTTCTTCGCTGCTTGCGGGTTTGTCCGTGAAATAACCCTCAATGGAAAATCCTTTGAACTTACCATCCTTGATGTTCTGCCACACAGCGTCATCTTCCACGTAATAGGAAAGAAACCAACTGCCCTCCGGAGCATCTGCCCACATCTGCGGAGGGTTTATCCCGCGTTCTTTGTCCACGATGAACGATTCCAGCAAGTGCATACCGCCCACGGGGTTCGCGTGTTCAGCGTTCACCGCGTTGTATTTGTTCTGCAAGGCCCACAGCTTCACCGCTTTCTGAATCGTTGCCGCGCTGAACTTCACATAATAGGTAGTGCCGTCTTCAGCCCTGCGAAGAATGGGCTTTTCTGCAATCATTGCCGGGCCTGTGATGATGCGGCGTTCCTCGGATTGAATAGCGAATGATTGCTGCACCTTGTTTCGGTCTTCCCAGTAGGAATAACAGATAGCCACCGCCTGTTCTTGGTCTTTGCCTTCGCCAATCAGCACAGGCACACACCGACCGATAAAGTCCTCTTCGGTTTCGTTTGCTGTCGGGGTAACGAATTTATCCGCGCTGAAGAAGTGGAAATCTTCCTCAATAGCGGGTGACTGCACAAGGCTGACTTGGGTCAGGCCATCTCCGTCTTCAATCTCTAAATAGTATATAGGGTCGTTCATTTTCTATAATGGTGAAAAATGTCATTTGTCTTGCTTTGCCATGACGGAAATGGAAAGGGCTATCTTCTGCCCCATCGCCCGTCCAAGGTATTCCGCGAACTCATCAAAGGTTGCGTCGTTGATGATTTTGCTGAAGAACTTGTTGCCGACCGTACCCTTCTTGTTGATTTTCCGCGCCACGGCATAGGCGAAATTGTTTCGCCGCTGTGCATCGGTCTTGCCCCATTCATTGCCAAGGATGATTCCTTTTTGTCGTACCCATCCCATGTCACCACCAAGCGCACGGAACAAAGGCCCGACCGGCTGCCCTGGTTTTTGGCCTTGATCAACCTGAAGGTAGTAGTCGTTAGCATTGATTGCACCGATAACATCATCACCCCTCCTGCGCGTCTTTGCTGCGTCTATTGACTGATAAAGGCTCATGCTTGCCCGGCCCGATGTTGGATTTCCGGGCATGGTGGAAGTAATTAGGCTGTTCTTCAGTCGTTCCGTTGTGTACTTTGCCCATCCATCCACCAGGTCGGAAAGCAAATCCCCTGTAAGGGTTGGCTGTTCTACCTCCGCTTTGCCGAGGCGGGAGAGGTACTGCCGCTGAAGTGCTGTGAGTTTGCCGTTCATAGCACAGATGTTTTGCGAAGGTTGCGCGTCCTACGCTGTGTTGCGCTGATGTCGCCCTCAGTTACATAAACTTTATTGCTCCATTGCCCGGCCTGCTGCGTTCCACCGCCGAGGCTGCTGCTGTTCATGGAAGGCATGGGAATGTTGCCACGGCCACCGCCTAACCCTGGAGAACCGCTGCCGCCTTGCTGAACATTGCCACCTTTGACAATCTTCACCGCCCTTGCAGACGCGCTGAGGATGGCTGCTGAAATGGCTGCGTATTTGGCAATACCTGCAAGGCCACCCGTTGCCACATTGTCCGGGGAAGGTGAAGAAGTGGTATTTAATGCCTTCGCAATCGCTACGCCCGTATCCGCTGCAATTTGTGCAAGGGCAATCGCTTTGCCTGCTGCTGTCTGCTGCCCAATTAGGTCAATTAGCGCGCTGCTTGCAGTCATTACATCGGCGTAGGCTTGTTTCTTCGTGTCGGCTACCGTCTTATCAATTTCTTTTTGCTTCGCCGCCGCGTCCTCTGCGTTCTTCAGGCGCATTGCTTCAAGTTCCTTTTCCTGTTCGATAGTAGCCTGCCCGTAATCGCGCCGCGCCTGGATTTCGTTTTGCAGTTCGCGTTTCCTGATTTCCGTTTGCGCCTTTTGTAAATCCTCCTGCGTTTTGGCTGCCTTCATTGCGGCAAGTTCTTCTTCATCGTATTTCGATTGGATGAAGGAAAGCTCATCCTGTGCTGCCTTTTCGCGCTGTGCCTTCAGCGTGTCCTGCTGTTTCTTTTGCGCGTCTTCCTGTTCCTTGTAATAGGTTGCACGAACCTTGTTTAGTTCAGCGTTTAGAAGCATTTGAATCTGAACTTCAGAATATCCTTTTTCTTTGAGCGTCCGGATTTCCTTTTCAAAATTCAGTTGAGTGATAGCCAGACGGTTATCGAGCGTATCTTCATGAAGTTTCAGCATTGCAACATTGCGTTCTATGCTGTTCTGTTCTGCCTCGATACGTTTTTCTTCCGCTTCGCGGGCCAGTTCTTCGCGCTTTTTCCTGCGCTCTTCAGCTTTATCCTCTGCGTCTTCCTGTTCTTCGATATTCTTTTTCTTAACGCGTGTCTTTTCACGTTCACGCTCCAATGTCATGAGGTGGTTTAATTCTTCGCGCCGGGCATTTTCTTCTTCAGTCAATGCCCTCTGTTTCCAGACGAAATAAATTTGGTCAAGTTCTACCTTCAGACGCTTAACCCTTGCCCTGTATATCTCCTCTTCAGTTGCACCCTTTGCCTCTAATAATTCTACCTCACGTTCCAAGCCTGTAATGGCTTTTTTGTTCATCTCCTCAAGTGTTTTCCAATCGGTAAGGCCAAAGAATTTACGAAACGCGCTGGTCACTTTATCCCAGTTCGCAGCAAGCATACCAACTGCCACCACTATTGCACCTACTCCCGTGGCAATCAGCGCACCTCGCAAAGTTCCTAAAGCGGGAATGACCTGCGTCATGATTGTGGTTTGCAGCCCGGCAAACATGAACTGCATATCCTTCAAGCTTGCTACACCTTGCGCAAGTGCCATTGCACCCTGAACGCGAAGCATAGCTTTTTGCAAATCCTCGCTTTCCGAACCAAGTAAAGCCGCTGCCCCTTGTGCCGCTGCAAAGCCATTGGCCATCGTTCCTGTAATATTTGCAATCATTTGGAACTTATCGGGATGAAGACCTTTTATCGTGGCGTTTACATCATCCATCCTGTCCTTCAGTTGCGCTACTTTCTGTGCCGCTGCAAGGGTTCTTGAATCCGTTTCGCCGAAAGCCGCCGCCAGCCTTAACGCCTCCTGCTGTGCTTCGCGTATCTGCGCTTTAAAGGATTTTACGGACTGATCCCCGCTCACGGAGGCTTGCACCTCAACTGGTTGTACTATTTTTTTCGCCATTATACTTCTTTAATCAATACCACGTTCCAATCCGCGCCTGTCCATTCAATAGCAGGTCGGTAAACATCGCCTGTGGTGGGTGCGCCGATGTCCTTGTAAGTTAAATTAACTACGCCTTGTGTCCAGTCTACTATCGGCCCTTTGCCGCCTTCGTTGCTGCCTCCGAGCGTACTCCATGCAAAGCGTTTCTTTTTGCCGATGGGCCGCGTCCTGATGTTGGGGAAAGCATCGTTATTCGTGTCCTTAATATCGTACCCTCCCCCGGCTGCCCCGGTCTGCGGGGTGAAGACGTTTGCCGTTTTGATTTTCAGGAACTCACACTCGATAAGTTCGCTTTCGCCCACCTGGTAGTCCTGTATTTTATTCAGTCGGAAATACTGCCCCTGGAAGAAATACAAATCACGAAATGACCATTTAAGCCAATCCGCCGGAGTGATGTAAACGCGCGCCGTAACGATCCGGCTGTTTCGGTCGGTGATTTCCGTCAGGTACTTGCGCCAATACACGTTAAAAAGGTTATTGTTTGTGTAGGTGACGCCTGCCGGGAGGTTCACATAAGCAGGCATCCCGAAGGACAGGTCAATAGTCGGCGTGAAAGGGTCATCCAAATGCCCCGCGTGGGGGTAGCCTTCCACCGTATCTACTCCGGTAGGGCCTGCAAAGAGTTTGAACGCATCGCATAAAACCCACTCTTCGTTACCTATTTTACCTGACCAGTAAAGAATACGCAGCGTTCCCGCCTTTTCTTCCGCGGTTTCCATGCTTGCAATGCGGAAATTATTGCTGCTTTCCGTGCTGTACGGCGTGGAGGCAAATATGGTTTCCGTTTTGCGCTCATCCTTTATCAGGTCGTTATCTACAATAATCCGCGCTTCGCCGTACACCGTGCCGATTGCGTCTACATACTCCTTTGAATCATCATCATCACCTTTCGCGTAGGTGAAGACATACGGGTTGCCCTCAAGTTCGCCCATCGGGGTTATGGTCATTGGCTGCGAATAATCAATTTTGGCTGTTAGGTCATGAATCACCGTATCGCGGTAAAACGTGTCGCGTGGTGCAATGTATAACTCGTTGGTGCGTCCGGTTGGCTCAATGTAAAGGTTGAACATCTTTACCAAGCTGTTTAGAAACTCATCCTGTTTCCACTTGCCACCGGTGAAAATGCCGTTCATGTCCACCGTGGAATCCAGTCCGTATGAAGTTTGGATAGGCTCAATGCGAATCCAGCTATTTGCCTTAATTGTAATAACTCCCCCGGTCAGCACTTCGCCCATCCGCGCGTCCGTGTAATCCAGCACTTCAATAATACGGATGTCTATTTTCTCGTTTTTATCTGCATAAACATCATTAATGGTGAAGGTAAAGGTCTTTGTTGCGCCGCTGCCCGTGTTCACCATGCGCAAAGGGTTGTGCAGTTCTGCCAATTTCCCATCCACATAAACCCCGACCGTCATAGTGATGTAGGGCGTGGTGATGTGGTTAATTCCGGTAATGGTTACGCCGATGCTTCCCGATACGCTGAACCTCCCGCCGCCGGTTGGGCTGTTGTATTTTCCCGTTGTGGTGTCAAAGTTGCCTCCATTGTCCCAATAACCGCTGCTGCTGTCGTCGTTAAAAACAATCGTGCTGCCTTCTAAATAGCTTTGGTCAGCCGTGCGCCTTGCTCGGGCCTTGCGTGAAAATATCACGGCCTCGTTTACTTGTGGAACGCCGGGAGAAGGAATGACCAGTTTTTTAAATAGTTCAGTATTGAAAAACGAATCCGAAGTATATGAAAATCCTGCGCTGGTAAATATCTTATCAACTAAGGTTTTCGCAAAAACAGCCGGGTAAAAATCCTGCACCCTCCACACAATCGAAAAAGGAACATCGGTTCTGTTTCGGTCTATCATGGGGTAAACGTACCCGCTTGCCGGGGTGAAGTTCCAACTGTTGATGATGTTGGTGCGGTTCAGGGTATGGTTAAATTCCGAAAGGTCAATGTCTGCTAATTGCTTATTTCGAATCTTCGCAAACAGGTCAGCCGCCTGCCCATGAACTGAAACTTCGTATTCGATTTGCCCTTTGCGAACCACGCTGATGTTTAACAGCCTAACATATCCGCGCACCTGTTCCACCTCATCTACGGTAACGAGGGCAGCCGCTTTCTTGTTCGGGTTGAAGTCTGGCGCGAACTGCGTTCCGTTGTTTAGCTGCTCCTGATTTACGTCGAAGATGTGGCCGAATAGCTTGTTATTGGCTGATGTTCCCGGGATGCGAAATGTGCGCGACCAATCGGATGAACGCTGCGATGGTTCCCGGATGTCGGCAATCTCCCGCGTTACTTGCAGAACTTCGTTTTCCGAAAGGTCAACCTGCCGCCCTTCAATGAACAGCCGCATCATAAACGCTGCCTCCTGTTTGTCAGGGCGCGTTGGATCGTGACAGAATACTGCACCAAGCCGTCCCTGTTGTACTTGCGCTCAAACTCAGTGGAGTTTACAGTAACCTTTTCAAGTGCGCTGAACGCACCCATGTAAACCACAGGGCTAAAGAGTAATTGCTCGATGTACTCCGCCTCCGTGTCCGTGAGAAAGTCAGTATTCAAAGTCCATTGCTCCGTAAGCATGGTGTTGTAATTGGTGACACCGCCGCGCGCGTTGGAATAGTTGTAAGCCCCGGTGGTGTAGCGGAAAGAATCCTGCTCAAAGGTTTTCTTTTCTCCTGTCAAATTTCGCACCGTTCGTTTTCTGAAGGTGTAAGAATCGAACCCACCTAAAGTGTTCAGGAAGTGAAGTGTTACCGGGTCATATTTGCTGCACTCCTGCCACAGGTCGAAGCGCATGGTTTCCGATGCCTTGCCTGCATAGCCGGACGGGTAGGCCTGCACGGTGTAGTAATCAGCAGCCGAAGAAAACCCGATGTTGTTAAACGTGCAATCAGCCGCAAGCAGCCTGCTTTTGTAGTCAACATAGGTGAATGTCTTCTGCACCGTCTGAAGCAGCGAACCTGCCGCGTTGTAACTCTTGAACTCAAACACCTTGTTTACCGTGTCAGTACCAAACAGCGCATGAATGGTGTGCGCCTCATCTGCCTGCACCTTGCGAGGGCGAACCGTGGTCAGGAATTGCGCCCCGGCTGTTCCACCTGAAGCGGTCAGGTAGTCGGCTTGAGCGTACCCTAAAAAGTCCTGAACAGGTAAGCAAGCATCCCAACTGAATTTGTTCCCGGTATTGACTACCCCGGTAGCCTCCGTTACAACCCCGCTGCCATATTCGTAACCGAACTTTGCCCGATAGGTAACGATGCGAGGCTGCCCGACAACCGCCGCCGCTGATGGTGGCTCAAAGTCGTTGCCAACGTAGGAAGCAATGATTTCGGTGATGTCGAAAACCGCTTCGTTTTGGCTGCTTCCATAGCGAATGGGGGCTTTAAGTTTTGCCTGAATCGTGCCGTCTATCTCCACCTCACATAGGTAGCGGAAATTGCTTGCTCCTGTTATTGCCGTGTCCGTTTCGCGTACAACGAAGGTCAGCGGATTAAAAGCGGGTGAGTAGTCTTGCGGCTGCTGCTGAATTGAGTAGGCCATTTCCTATAATGGGGAAAATGGCATTTTGTCTTATCATTTTCCTGACGTCAGGAAGGTGATAAAAAGAAAAGGGCAGCTTTCGCCGCCCTAATCTATGGAACAGAATAAGCCGCCCCGCTCCACCTACATCAGCGTACCTGTTGGAAACAAGTCGTTCGGAGGCTGCAGAGCGGCTTTGCGACCGGGGCAGGATTCGAACCTGCATCGCCGTTTTTACCTCAGCATCTCCTTTTTAAAGGATACGTTCTACCAATTCACGCTCCCGGTCAGTTGCCTTTAATCCGCTGAAGGCTAACAGCCGCACCTTACGATGTGCGCCCGGGATTTCGCAGCTTGCTGTTCCGGGGGTTACGTTCCGCTCGTCAGCGGCTAATCTTCTTCTTCGACCAACTCCGGGCCATCCTCCATCCCATCGCGATAAATGAGTTTTAGTTCCCGTGGCTCGTAGCACATCTGCCCGTTTCCGACCCATACCCATACGCGGTTTTGCAGGTCGTTGATTTTGGCAACTCTGCCTTGTATGCCGAAGGTGTCCTCTACAAGGTCTGCCACTTTGAAATAGCGTGAGTTGTTCATAAGCCTTTCAATGCAATTATATCCGCGCCCGGGGTGTATGTAGCACCCTCTAAAAGTTCCCCGTCTTCGCTGACCATTGCCGCGCCGAACTTTGCCGCTGCCTGCGCTGCCGCCTTCGCGCGTTCCTCAATGGATTGTAAGGTTGCCTTTGCTTCGTTCCACGCCTGCACGCCTTTGAAATCCCAACGCCCTGCGCCGGACTTCTTTTCGATTGTTGCTCCAAAGTAGCTGAATGTTTTTTCGTGCCAATGCCCCGCTTGGTCAATAGCATAGGGCTTGACCTCATCTTTGAGGCTGTCAAGCATTTTGCTAATGCGGTTCAGGGTGATGTAGGTGGCCAGCGCGTCAATGCTTCCTTCGCGCCATGCGTTGCCCAGTTCTTCGATCCGCTCCATTACGGGCAGGCCGTGGGCAAAGTGTTCTAATTGTTCTGTGTTATTCATGGTGTTAAATGATGTTTATGGTGAATCTGCGTCCTGTGATGTTGCTGCGTATTTCCACGCGGCCCAATCCAAAATCGGTCAAACATTCAACGCGGCCATCAAGAATGTGTCGCTGAAGTGTGGTGGCTTTAATTGTTCTCATTGTTTCGTTGTTTGGTATTGCAAATATATCATTTGTACACAATACCAAGCAACTATGCACAATTATTTTTTCACAAGTACTTCAGTCAGCACCGCTATGCGGTCAAGATTCACCTTGTGCAGGTCGCCGTTCTTCTCCAGGTAGGCTGCGTTGGGCCTGCCGTCCAACTTGCCTTCGTACGCCTCATAAAGCCTCGCCTTCCATTCTTTCACGCCCGATGCCGTGTAAACGCCCGCGCTGGGGTGGTCATGGTACGGCCCGAAGTCTGAAGCAATGACAGGCAGCGAATAGCACCCAGCCTCTTTCACCTTTAAATCAGACTTGCAGTTGTTGAACTGCGAACCCACCAACGGCGCCAGCACCACATCAATCCGCGAAAGGTAAATGCCGTATTGCGATGGGTGAACCCCAGGGCGAAGTTTAAGCCAGTCAGGATGCCCGACGGGCGCAACATCGTTGCCTACCGCCTGCCATTCCGGATCCTTTTCATCATATCCGCAAATGTTGTACTCGCTTTCCGTTTCCTCGCAGAACTCCCGCACTGCCTGACTGATTGTGAACAGGTCATACCGATGCGACCTGCTGCCAACAAAGCCCACGCGGAACTTATCGCTCGGCTGCTTTTCCTGATTCCATTGCAACTCTGTGAGGTTCAGGGCATTAGGAATAGTGTAAACGTTGCGGTTCACTTTGTACACCTGTTCCCGCAATCGGTCATTCTCGCAGATAACCGCGTCTGCGTGGTACAATGCCGCCTGAACTTTAGCCGATAGCCCACGGCGTTTCCACTCATCCACAGCAGGGTTATAGCGGTTTAACATCCAGTAATCGTCAATATCAACTATAAACGGTATGCCTCGGGTATTGAGTATCTGAATAATCTGCTCCTGTGGTTCGGCAAGTGTGCCGTTCCATATTACAAGGTCATATTTATCAAGGTCTGGCAGCGGGCGGTAGTTGCCCTGCTCATCTCGTGGTGTCCAGATGTCTATCTGCGCGAAGCCGCGTATCTGCAAGTCATGGAGTGGTGCGTATAAGCGGTGGTAAGAAATACCGCTCATGCCGTTGAGTATGCCTAAAATGTTCATGTTAGTTTTCCTTTGAAGTGTTCAATCAGCCGCTCCATGTGGTGTTCATAGAATGACGCAAAAGAGCCGAACCCTTGTGCATCCTGCTCATAGTTGCGATACAACACCGCGCGAAGCCGGGAACCGGGTGTTTTGCCGCCTGCCTCTGGGTCTGCCTTTAGCTGGTCGAGTAGCTGTTCTTCTTCGCCGCTGAAGTATTCAGGCTTGATGGCAACGTATGCGAGTTGGTGATTTAACGTCAGCAGGGCCGCCGCTTTATCCACGGGCAGTTCCTGAGTGCCTAATGTGACCTTCCACGTCCTGTCCTTGCGCGTGGTTACGCCTTCAATGGTCGCCGGGAGTATTATCATCAATTAACCAATTAAGGTAAACGCGGGCTTTCTCCAAGTCCTGCACACCGCCTTTTTTCTCATAACGCCAAAGGTACTTCATGATGTTCCCTTTTAGGTAGCCGCGATAGCCTACCGGCGAAAGGCTGGCTTTAATTGCCGCGATGCACTCAACCTCGCCTTTGTAATGGTCAGGATCGTGCGCACTCATGAGGTCAGGTTCATGGTAACGGTGATTTCGCCTTCATGCTCGATGGTTGTTTTATCCTTCCACCCGTGGTTACACTTCAGGTCGAAGATTAAACCCGTGGTGTTCCCGTTGCCTTGCAGCAGGTGATACGCTTTGCGCTGTGCGATTGTTTCCTTGATGGTTTTTATAGTCGCAAAAAATTCTTCTTTCTCTTCCATCAGTCGGAGCGTTTCAGTAACGATTTTCAACTGATAGCAGAAATCCCCGAGCGTTGGGATGATAGGCCACGGCACGGTGGTAAGGCTGCCTTTGTTATTCAGCACTTCCTTAGTGGCATTGTCGCAGCGTTCAATGTATTCATCAAAAGCCGTTTGCAACTGCTCAGGCGTTTCAATTTTTATCGGTCTTCCTCTCATGTAGTTTGGTGTTTACGATTTGTCTAAGATATTCCTTTGACAATCCCGTGCCAAAGTCAGCCTGATGATGGCAGCTTCTGCACAGGGCGATAAGGTTTTCTGGTGTGTCCCGTAGTTTGCTCCCGCCCATCCCCCGAGCCTGTATGTGGTGGATGTCCACGGCCTGCGCTCCGCAGACTTCGCAGGGGATGAAATCGGTCGGGGTGAGGTTGCGTGCTTCAAGGTAAATGCGCTTGTACGGTTTCACTTAACCAGATATTGAGCCGCCCACCTGTGCTGCCCGTTATCGGTTGCCTCCGCTATCAATTCTATCTTAGCGTCAATAACCTTAGCCGCAACAGCGATGGTGTCCTTCAGCCCCTGAATAGTTGGCATGAAGTAGTTAGTTTCGTCACCGTCATGAGTGGCAGGGTTAAAGCGCACGTTGTTCCCCATCGCGCCTGCCTGATTTACCGCTGATTCAATACACATGATGCCGCCCGGAGCGGTTAGCCATAATGCGTTAAGGATGCCCTGCACAGGGTTGTAAAGATGGTAAACAACCCCATAGAACAGCACCACATCTGAAGGCAGGGCCGTGTATGGTTTGTTAAAGTCAATGTTATGCCCGGCAAAGTACTTAAACTTAAAGGTTTGCGCGATATGCTCAGCCGTTTCCCGCTTGTTGTAGTCGAGGGCAATCACACTCTTTGCGCCGTTCTTCTTCGCCCGTGCGCTCCAATACCCGTCAAAAGTACCAATGTCAAGTACGGTTTTGCCTTTTACGTCCGGGAATAGATAGCGGTCGCCTGTTGCCGTGTCGTAATCGTGAACCCCTGCGGTCTTCGTGCCGTCAGGAAGTTGTATCGTGTGCCACCATGTCAGGGGCAAAGGGTCAAATGTGTATTTACTCATGACGGGTTTATTACAATGGGGTTTTCTTGTTTTTGTTCCATGCGGGCCAATCTGTCAACGTGCCACTTCATGTTTGCGTTGTTGTACACCACGCCCCAGTTTTCACCGGTGCTTACCACGTTAGGGCAGTATGGCGAAAGTTCCAAAACTCGGGGCAGGTCGAATATCTCCGAAACGGCAAAGGGTGAAGATTGGTTTCCAAAGTGCATTAGCCCGTTAGCTATGACTTGTGCCATTTGCAGGAAATCGGGAGTTTCAATGTGTTGCGCTTTCGGGCAAACCTTGGCGAACTTTTCAAACTCCTGCTGCACACCGATGAAAAACACATCGTACGGCTGTTCCTGTAACATTGCCCACTTTGCATCCCCTCCCGCCGCGTTGTTCCTGTACCGCTCCGAAAGGTTCACGGTGATGTAGCCATTGTTCAGACGATTGATGCGAAAGGCAGGCCCGGGCAATAACTCAGGGTAAACCGAAAGAATCCAACGCCTGATGTCGTATGCAGAAAGGTTAATGCGCTGCTCCCTGAATAGGTCGAGATTGTAGTCAACTTTTTCACCGTGCCACAATTCACACTTTATGCCGCAATACTCCACCAATGGCTTTAGCATTTCGCACATGGCCTCGTTAAGCATCACGCCGCCTCCCGGATGGGTCAAACCCGCTGCGTATTGTGCAGGTCGGTCAGGGTTCAAGTACAGAGTGCCGCCGCCGTTTGCCCGGATGGTTGGCAGCATATAAATCACGTCACCCGCGTTGCCGCTGTGTAGGTAGGTCTTCATCCGTTGTATAGGTTTTCGAGTTGCCTCATTGCTTCAATCTTACACGATGGGCAGTTGTTCAGCGTGCGCCCCAACAGAACGTAAGCCAACTTTTCAATTATCGCTGTTTCTGCCCCGTCAAAAGTCCACACAAGGTTGCGTTTGTACCCTTTCCATTTTGGAAATAGTTGCTCAAATTGCGCTTTTTGCTCCGGTGTCATACGATAAAGTGTGGTGGTTCGTTGCGTCCTGTTTCTGCCCTGTGGCGGGTTTCTGCCCGAAATTGCGAAATAGCTTCCAGGTAGTTCGGCGAAAAGTTCTGAAAATAATCACCGCCCTTCGTCCAATGAATGTCAAACGGTGTGCGTGTTTCCGTCCTGTGGTATCGGGCTATGGTGATGCCATCTTGGATGTTTTCACCCCAAAAGGCGCACATCGTGTTTTCTGGTACTTCGTTTCTGTACATCAGTAAAGTGTCTTGTGAATGAGTTGCGCGAATATCGGGGCAAGACCAGCATACACAGGATTCCCGCCCATCAGCGCAATGACTATGAGTGCAATCCAAAACGACAGGCAAACAGGGCAGCGGAATACTTTGTAGCCGCTGAACGGGCCAAGGGTGTCCATCTGATTGTTCAGGACGAAAGGCACAGATGCACCCGCGATAGATAGCAGGGCAAGGAATATCTCAGGTGTCATAGTTTTTTCGGTAATACTCAGTAGCGATTTTCTTTGCGCTCGTTGGGATGATTCCAACTTGCTCCAATGCATCGGCGTGTGATTTGATGATAAGCTTCTTTTCCAGTTCCCGCGCCTCCGCGATTTGCTTTTCCGGCAAACCCTGGCTGCTGAGTGGGTAGATTGAAAGAAGGAAATCAACTCCGGTCATGCTCTGCAAATTTACAACAAATAATGTGAAAATGCACTTTCGAACTGGCAAGGTATTATCCCGGTGCGCCCGTTTCGGTTTTTGCTGATAATCGTTTCCGCGTCCTCCACTACTGGCTTTTCTGCTTCGTAATACATAGGCCTAAATGGGAATACCACAACATCGGCATCTTGCTCAATCGCGCCGCTTTCCCGAAGGTCAGCAAGTCCGGGCCGTTTATCTCCGCGCTGTTCGCTCTGCCTGTTCAACTGCGAAAGCGCAATGACAGTCATATTCGATTCACCAGCGATAAGTTTGCATTGCCTGGAAATATACGCAACCTGCTGTTCCCGGATTGTCTTTGGGTCTGATGGGTTAATTAGGCCAAGGTAGTCAATTATGGCGAGGGTGATGCCGTACCGCGATTTCATCATTTTCAGCTTCGAGCGGATTTGGTCAATGGTCTGCCTTCGTGAATCATCAATCCAAATGCTCATCCGGGCAATGTTGTGCAGCCGCGCCATTGTTTCAATTTGCTCATCCGTAACATTTGCCGTCCTGATCCATTCGCTGTTAATCGAATATTCAGAGGAAAGCACCCGGTCCACAAGACCCTCCTTTGTCATTTCCAAACTGAAAAAAGCCACCTTGCCACCTGCCCGGAGCGCGTGAGCAATGCTGATGCTCGTTGCCCAAGATGTTTTACCCATGCCCGGACGTCCTGCCACTACCCAAAATTCACCCGGAACAAATCCACCTGTGAAGCGGTCGAGCGTTTCCCATCCTGAAGGAACGCCAAGCGTTCTAATTCCATCCCGTTTGCGCTGTGCTATGTCGTTAACCCTTTCCGCTGCCACCTTTGCGATATGTACCCCGTCCCCCGTGTCAATTACCGAAAGTTGGTCAAGCCTTGCCTGTGCGTTGCTAATAATTGCGAATGGGTCTGAGTTGCGGTCGGTGGTTTGGTGTTGTATTTCCGTGCTTAAAATCGCAAGCTGTCTGGTCAGGTAGAACTGATGCAGGATTTTGATTTTAAACTGAAGATTAGCATCGCCGATGTACCGTTCCGAAATTGCAGCAGCCGTTTGAACAGGAAAGCCCTGTTTCTTTAGGCGCATTGAAACCGTTACAAGGTCAATCGGTTCGCCCTTATCGAATAGGCTTTTTAGCGTTTGATAGGTTGCCTTCGTTTCAGGTTCGGTGAAGAAATGCTCGTTACATTCGCTGATGTGCATTTGTGCTTGATAGCTGTTGATGAACATAGCGAGTACATCGCGTTCCATGTCTATGTCTTTCATGATAGTGTTGCGTAATTTGTTGATGTGGTCATTTTTTTGTTTTCAGGTTTGAACCATACTGCAATC
>Ga0315904_10001918_pt1 | contig 32737 bp, 23 predicted proteins | sample LakEriMetagenome_6_FD_203529 | JGI IMG/M metagenome (GOLD analysis project Ga0315904, IMG submission 203529) | Freshwater fungal communities from buoy surface, Lake Erie, Ohio, United States - Buoy 12 MA120 | ecosystem: Environmental > Aquatic > Freshwater > Lake | place: USA: Lake Erie, Ohio...
CGCCGGTCTGCTTGGGGGCGGTAACTATGGTGCCGCGATCTCCAACAACGCCTCGCTTGCCTTCAGTAACTCCGCCAGCCAAACGCTGAGCGGCGTCATCTCCGGAAGCGGCACGCTCACCAAGGCCGGCCTCGGCACGTTGACGCTCTCGCAGGCGAACTCCTACTCCGGCGGCACGGTGGTCAGCCAGGGGGCCCTCGTAGGAGGCGCATCCGCCTCCTACGGAAGCGGTTCCATCGTGCTGGGCGACGGCAACACCGGCACCAATGGCATCGTCCTGATGGCGGACACCACCGAGAACACAACCATCGCCAATGCCATCACCGTGGCCAATCTTGGGACCGGGCTTGTCAGCATCGGCGGGACCAACACCGGATCAGGCCGTTCCAACGCTTGGACAGGGACGCTGACTCTCAACAGGAATGTCCAGGTATTCAACGATACGCCTCACGCCGACGGTCGCACCGCCTTCATCGGCCAGATCACCGGCTCCGGAGGCTTCACCGTCACTCAGGGTCGTGGGCGTGTGACGCTCCAGAACGGCACCAACAACTTCACCGGCCCCGTGGCTGTCAACAGCGGCGCGACCCTTCAGTTGGATGTCGGTGGCGGCACCAATGAAGTCATTCCCAACTCGAGTGCGGTGACGGTGAACGGTTCGCTGAATTTTGCGTCCGGCGGCGGCACGGAGACGATCGGGTCCCTCGCCGGATCAGGCACCGTCTCCTCGGTCGTTGGCGGCAACTATAGCTTGGTCATTGGGGGCAGCGACAGCACCACGTTCAGCGGCGTGATCAACAACGGCACGGGAGTCATTGGCCTGACCAAGAGCGGCGTTGGGACGCAGACTCTCTCTGGCACCAACTCCTACTCTGGCGGCACGGTCGTCTCGGCCGGCCAACTCGTGGGCACGACCGCGAGCCTGCAGGGGTTGATCACGAACAACGCCTCCGTCGCGTTCGACCAGGCGACGACCGGCAACTACGCCAGCACCATGAGCGGCTCCGGCAGCCTGACGAAGCTTGGCGTCGGCACGGTCAGGATCACGGGATCCAACGGCTACTCCGGCGGCACGACGATCACGAACGGCACGGTCGAGGTTTCGGCCGGCGGCTCGGCTGGCGGCAGCGCTGCTGCCCTCGGCACGGGCATCGTGGCGGTCGCCTCGGGCGCCCAGGTGACCTACTGGCTGAGCAACACCAATGCACACACGATCTTCAACGCCTTCTCGCTCTCGGGCGGCACGCTCTACACCGAGGATGGTGCGAACACCTTCTCCGGGCAAGTCGCGCTCGCCTCGGGCGCGAGCACGATCTCGTCCCGGTATGAAGACACGATCACGCTCTCGGGCGGGCTCGCCGGCTCCGGCAACGTGCTCTTCACGCAGGCCGGCGGCACGGGCGGCGGGGCCGCGCCGACCTTCGTGCTCTCCGGCACGGGCGCGAACACGGGCACCGTCCGCGTGAGCGGTTCGTTGAATGGCACGGTGACGAAGCTGCGAGTGGCCAACGTGAATGCCCTCCAGAGCGCCACGCTCGACATGGCCACCGGCGACGTGGGCACGGTCGAGTTCACCGTTCCTGCCACCAACACCTACTCCCTCGGCGGCCTCCAGGGCAGCCGCAACCTCTCCATCGGGGCGAACTCGCTCTCCGTGGGCGGCAACGGCCAGAGCACGACCTACTCCGGCGTGTTGACCGGCTCCGGTAGCCTGACGAAGGTTGGTGGCGGTCGGCTCACCCTTGCCGGGGCGAATACCTTTTCCGGCACAACAAACGTCCAAGCCGGCGATCTCGCGCTCGACGGCTCGATCGTCGGCAGCCTGAGCGTGGCGTCGCTCGCAAGCCTGAGCGGCACGGGCACGGTGGGCGGGAACGCCACGATCGCAGGCACCCACTCGCCGGGCAACTCGCCTGGCGCGCAGACCTTCAACGGCAACCTCACCTACGAGGCCGGCGCGGTCGTGAACTGGGAACTGATCGCCAACACGACGGGAACACCGGGCACGAACTACGACCAGATCTTTGTCCCCACGGGCAACCTCGCGTTCTCGGGCTCGACGACGCTCGCTCTCTCGTTCGACAGCGCGGGAAGTTCGGTCGACTGGGCCGATCCGTTCTGGAATGTGAACCGTTCCTGGACGGTGTACGACCTCTCGGGCGGCACGACGAACAGCCTCTCGAACCTCGGTCTCGGTGGATCGCTCCTCGACTCCTTGAACCAGCCGCTCTCGCCGACCGGCCGCGGCTATTTCACCACGTCGCTCTCGGGCCAGGACGTGATGCTCAACTTCGTCGCCGTGCCCGAGCCCTTGACGCTCCCGCTCGTGGGCATCGCAGCAGCGTTCCTCGTTGTTCGTCGTCGGGCGGCCCGCTGATCGTGGCGGTGCCGGGACCATCGACGGGCGGCCCTCTTCGTCGCCGGCCTTGGTGCCGGCGGTGGCGGTAGGGAGGCTTCGGCCTGCGCGGCCACCGCCTATGCAGCGGCGGCCGCGACCAGCGCGATCACGATCAGCAGAGGGCCCCACCACCGCCGGGAAGGCCCGAACTGCCTTGGCATGCCGAAACCGCCTCACGGCGTTGGGCTTGTACGGCTGCCGTATGAGCCGACCGGCCGTAAGGCCGCGGGCGGCCCCCCACGCGAAAGGCCGCGTCTGGTGGCGGGTCGCCCCACGCCTCACGGCGTTGGGCTTGTACTGCTGCCGTATAAGCCGACCGGCCGTAAGGCCGCGGGCGTCCCCCCACGCTGGAGTTTGTGTTCAAGCCGACCGGCCGTAAGGCCGCGGGCGTCCCCCCACGCGAAACGCCGCGTCTGGTGGCGGGTCGCCCCACGCCTCACGGCGTTGGGCTTGTACTGCACCCGCTTCAAACATGGGGTGTTGGCAAGACGCGGCCGATCACCAAGAATCTGCGTCACATGCGTTTCTTCGCCACCCTCACGCGACGCTGCCCGGCCGGGAGCCGGCGATGAGCCGCCGCTGGCTGCTTGCTGCCGTGCCCGTAGCGCTCGGGCTGGCATGGCGGGAGGCACCTCCGCTCGCGGTCTTTGCCGCGGCGCTGATCTCGATCGTTCCGCTCGTCCAACTGATCGGGGACGCCACCGAACGGCTGGCGGCCCGGCTCGGGCCGACGCTCGGCGGGCTCTTCAACTCGACGCTCAACAACCTTCCGGAGCTGATCATTGGCGGGGTCGCCCTCTCCAACGGTCTGGCGCCGGTCGTGAAGGCGTCGCTCACGGGGGCGATCCTCGCCAACCTGCTTCTGAGCCTTGGCGTGGCCCTGATCGCCGGCGGCATCCGCTACGGGGAGCAACGGTTCGATCCCAAACGGCTGGCGGTGAACGGCTCGATGCTGATCATCTGCGCATTCTGCTTCATCGTGCCGGCGATGTTCAGCATCGGCACCCCCGATGGCACCCGCGACCTGTCGTTCGAGATGTCGTTCGTGCTCATCGGGATGTACGCGGCGAACGTCGCGGTCACGCTGTTCGGCGGAGGCGGCGGAACGAGCCTTCCCGAGGCCGAGGGGCTGGAGGGCGAGCATCCCAGCGAGCCGATCTGGCAGAGCCTGCTCGTGCTCGTCGTCGCTGCGGGTTTCCTGGGAGTCGTCACCGAGCTGCTCTCGCATGCCCTCGAGCCGACCGCCTCGCAACTCGGCCTCTCAAAGACGTTCAGCGGACTCGTGCTGCTCGGCGGCGTCGGCAGCCTCGGCGAGGTGCTGTCTGGGTTCCACTTCGCCCGCCGCGGCAAGCCGTCGCTGGTGATGGCTGCCACCGTCGGCTCGACGATCCAGCTCGTGCTTCTCGTGGCGCCGCTGCTCGTGTTTGCGGGCTATGTGATGGGACAGCCCATGGATCTCGCCTTCACCGCCTTCGAGGTGGTGGCGATCGTGCTGGCCACGATCATCACCCGTGAACTCATCTCCGATGGCAAGGCCAACTGGTTCGAGGGCGTCCTCCTGCTCGGGGTCTACCTGATCCTTGCCATCGGCTTCTACCACCTTCCCGAATGAGGCTGCTGCCATGAAGTACCGCCTGCTCGAGCCTTTCCGCCTCCACGACCTCGATCTCCGCAACCGCATGGTGATGGCGCCGTTGACACGGAGCCGCTCGGGGCCGGATCGCATTCCCAACTCGACGATGGCGGAGTACTACGCCCAGCGATCGTCGGCCGGGCTGATCGTGTCCGAGGCGACCACCATCTCGCCGCAGGCCAACGGCTGGCTGGAGTCGCCGGGCATCTACACAGACGCCATGGAGGCCGGCTGGCGGATCATCACCGACGCCGTGCACGCCCGCGGCGGCCGGATCTTCCTCCAGCTTTGGCACATGGGGCGGGCGTCGCACAGCGCGTTTCACGGTGGACGGCCGCCCGTCTCGGCCTCCGCGGTCAGGATCCACGGCGACGGCATCCACACCCCGGCCGGCAAGCAGCCCTACGAGACCCCCAGGGCGCTCGAGAGCCATGAGGTGGCCGGTGTTGTGGCGGATTACGCGGCCGCCGCTGCCCGAGCCAGGGCGGCCGGCTTTGATGGCGTCGAGATCCATGCGGCCAACGGCTACCTGATCGACCAGTTCCTGCAGGCGAAGACGAACCTCCGCACCGACGACTACGGCGGCAGCATCGAGAAGCGGTGCCGTTTTCTCATCGACGTGGTGGCGGCGGTGGCGAGGGTCTGGCCGAGCCACCGCGTGGGCGTGCGGATCTCGCCGAACGGCGCGTTCAACGACATGGGGTCGCCCAACTACCGCGAGCAGTTTCTGCACGCGGCGGCCGCCCTCGACCGATTGCGACTCGGCTATCTCCACGTGGTGGACGGGCTCGCGTTTGGATTCCACGCCCTCGGCGAGCCGATGACGCTGGCCGACTTCCGGGGCGTGTTTCGCGGGCCGATCGTCGGCAACTGCGGCTACACGCTGGAGACGGCGGAGGCCGCGGTGCAGGCAGGCCACGCCGACCTGATCGCCTTCGGCCGCCCGTACATCAGCAATCCCGACCTCGTGGAACGATTCGCGAACGGCTGGCCGCTCGCCCCGCTGGCCACAATGACCGACTGGTACACGCCGACGGCCGCGAAGGGGTATACGGACTTCCCGACGTACCGCGGCACGACGTAGCACAGGTTTTCAACCTGTGGAAAAACAGCGCAGGTAAAAACCTACGCTACTGCCCACCACGTAGCACAGGTTTTCAACCTGTGCCCGAACAACGCAGGTTGAAAACCTACGCTACTACCCGAACAGCGCAGGTTAAAAACCTACGCTACGACCGATCCGCAGCGCAGGTAAAAACCTACGCTACTGCCCGCCCGGCGCGCCGATCGCCGCCAACGCCCTCTGGACATGCTCGTCCGACGCAAAGAGCGCGCTGTAGGCAAGCCGCACCACACCCTCGCGGTCGATGACGTAGGTGACCCGCCCCGGAATCACGCCCAGCGGATTCCGGACACCGAAGAGCTTCCGGAGGCGACGATCGGTGTCGGCCACGATCGGAAACGGGAGGCGGTGCTTCGCCGCGAACCGCGCGTGGCTGTCAGCCGAGTCACTGCTCACTCCGACCACCTCGGCCCCCGCCGCTGCAAACTTCTCGTAGGAGTCGCGAAACGCGCAGGCCTCCTTCGTGCAGACCGGCGTGTTGTCCTTGGGATAGAAGAACAGCACCAGCCACTTCCGGCCCAGCAGGGATGCCGAGTCGAACGTGCCACCGTCCTGCAGCGGTGCCGTGAACGTGGGAGCCTTGTCGCCGACCTGAACTGCCGCCATGGAAACGTCTCCTGCCGGATGGGAATGGGCCCACCCCATTGTCGGCCGTCTGGGCGGCGGCGGCGAGGGGGTATGATGATGCCCCGCCCAGGAGACTGATCCGTGCCCATCGATTTCGCGAAGATTCAGAAGACGTTTCAGGTGCCGCCGGGCACGAAGTTCCGGCTCGCCGACTGCGACCCCGGCTGGGCCGGCGACGGCGACATCCCGGAGAAGGAGCGCAAGGACATGGCGGAGGGAATCCTCGCCGCCGATGTCGGCGATCTCGCGCGGATGCAGGAGCTGCTCTGGGCGAGCGACAGCTGGAGCGTGTTGGTGATCTTTCAGGCCATGGATGCGGCGGGCAAAGACGGAGCGATCAAGAACGTGATGTCCGGGGTCAACCCGCAGGGCGTGGAGGTGACGAGCTTCAAGAAGCCGTCCGATGAGGAACTCGATCACACGTTTCTCTGGCGGTGCATGAAGCGGGTGCCGGAGCGGGGCCGGATCGGCATCTTCAACCGCTCCTACTACGAGGAGGTGCTGGTCGTTCGGGTGCACGAGGCCCTGCTCGCGGCGCAGCGGATTCCCGGCGTGACCGCCCGGCCACGGACCTGGAACGACCGCTTCGACGACATCAACGCTTTCGAGCGGCACCTCACCCGCAACGGAACGGCCGTCGTGAAGTTCTTCCTCAACGTCTCGAAGAAGGAGCAAAAGAAGCGGTTCCTGTCGCGGATCGACGAGCCCGACAAGCACTGGAAGTTCTCGACGGCCGACGTGGCCGAGCGGGGGCACTGGGACGACTACATGCACGCCTACGAGGAGGCGATCGCGGCCACCAGCACCGAACACGCCCCGTGGTACGTCGTGCCGGCCGACAAGAAGTGGGTGAGCCGGGCGGTGGTGGCGGCGGTGCTCGCCGGCACCATCCGCAACCTCGGGCTCGAGTGGCCGAAGATAGACGACGCCAAGCGACGGCTGATCGAGGACGCCCGCCGCCAGCTCGAGGCGGAGTGACGCCGGATGGGTGACCCCTCCACGCCGCTCGACGCGTTCGCCGTCGAGCGGGCGATCCAGGCCGCGGCGCCGGCGGTGCTGTTCGCCTCGCCGCGGCTGGTGCGCCGGATCATCCGGGCCGACCGTAATCTGCCTTTGGCCGTGGCGCGGACACCGCATCGCGACATCGCGGTGCTCGACTCCCGGCGGCTCGCCGAGGTGGCCGACGACGTCATCGCGCTACCCGCCGATCTTCCCGACCGCGTTGCCGTCGTGGCCCGGCCCACGTCCGACCGCGGCGACGACGTCGGCGCGGAGGAGACGCTGCGGGAGTATTGGCGGCTCGGATTTCACGCGCTGCTCGACCTCGAGTCGCCGGCCGCGATCGCCAGCGTCGGGGGCGCGGCCGCGGAGCTGCTGCCGGCCGAGGTGGCCGCGGAGGCCCGCGAGGTGCTGGTGCGGGAGGGGCTTCTCGACCGCGATGCCAGCGAGTCCGAACTGCTCGCCGAGTTCATCGCCGTGTTCCTCGAGCTGCGGTGCTTCGCCCCGGAGGCGGTCGCGGCCTGGTTTCCAGCGGTCGACGATCCCGACGCGCTTGCCGAGCGTCTCGCCGCGGTCGTCGGCGCCGAGAGCCTGCTGGCCCGGGCACTGCCGCCGATGCTCGACCCGGAGGCCGATCCGCCGACGACCGATCCGCCGGCCACCGCGGCGGTGGTTCGGTGGCCGGACTGGCTGCGGCCCCGCGCCGCGGCCCTCCGGCGGCAGGCCGACCGCACCTCGCTCAAAGGAAACTTTGTCCGCGCGTCACTCGACGAGTGGCGGGCCGCGATGGCGCGGCCGGAGACGGCCCGTCCCGCAACCGGCCGGCTCGAGCGGCAGGTTGACGGCTTCGCCCGACGACTCGGCTGGGCCCTCGATCTCGACGCCTCGCAGGTGGTTGACGCGACCACGTTCATCCGCCAGCTCGTGGAGCGGTCGCGGGGCTCGTCGTGGTCTCCGCAGGCGAGACTGCTCTACGACCTCCAGAAGATCTGCGTCGATTCGGAGCGGGAGAGCTTCCGGACGCAGCTGCTCGGCTGGCTGCTCACGGCTGGTCGGCGACCGCTCGCGGTGCCGCTGCCCTGCCAGCGGCTGGTGCTCATCCACCGGCACGCCGTGGCCGCCGCCGCCCGGCTTGCCTCGCTCGACCTGCCTGAACCGGTGCGGCTCGTCGGCGCGAAGCTGCTGGCCACCGCCGTGGACACCACCGCCACTGCGGCCCGCGAGCCGCTCAGGCACAAGGTCGAGGCGGCGATCGCGGCGGCCGGCCTCACGCCGCGTTACCTGGTGGAGGAGGCCGCCCTCGCGAAGCTCGTGGACGAACTGCTCGACGTGATCATGGAGCGGGGTTTCGTCTCGTTTGGCAGCGTCCGCGACGCCGTCTCCGGCAACCAGCTCAAGCTGCCCGATCTTCAAGGACCGGCGGAGTGGCTGGCCGGCGACGAGTTGCTGCAGCTCGACGACCGGCTGGCCGCGACGCTCGACGGCGTCTATCGCTCCGCGCCGCTCTATCTCTCGCTGATGCAGCGGGTCAGCGCACCGTTCTTTGGCGTGGCGGCCGGCCGGCTCCTCACCACGCACATCCTGCTCCCCTTCGGTGGTGCCTGGATCATCCTCCGGGGCCTCGAGCACGTCATCGAGCCGATCACGGAATACTCGCTCGGCGAGATGTGGCATGTGTACACCCGCGGCCGCATGCTCGCGATCGGGATCGCACTCTGGGCGTTGCTCCACCTGCCGTCCGTCCGCACGGCCGCGTGGCAGGCGGGCCGCGGGGCGGCCGCCGTCGCGCATTTCATCCTGATCGCACTCCCGGGGAGGTTTTTCCGGCTGCCGGCGGTCGAGGAGTTTCTCCGCAGCCGCCCCGTGCGCTGGCTGGTGGACCATGCCGGCGGCCCGCTGGTGGTCACGCTCGTGGCCTGGCTGCTGATGCCGCGGCACGGACGCTGGCTTTCCCGCGGCACGCCGTGGGTTCCCCCGCTGGTGTTCGCCGCCAGCGCGGTGTTCCTCAACTCCCGCACCGGCCGCCACCTCCAGGAGCAGGTCGTCGAGACCGCGGGGCGGGCGCTTCACCAGTTTCACCTGCACGTGATCGTCGGACTGCTCTCGTGGATCGTGGACGTCTTCCGGCGGGCGATGGACTTCGTCGAGGGCACCCTCTATGCGGTCGATGAGAGCCTCCGATTCCGCTCCGACGAGTCGGGGCTGATGCTCGCGGTCAAGGCGGTGCTCGGTGCTGTCTGGTCGATCGTCGAGGCGGGCGTGCGGTTTTGCATCACGCTCCTGATCGAGCCGCAGCTCAATCCCATCAAGCACTTTCCCGTGGTCACCGTGTCGCACAAGCTGCTCGTGCCGATGATCCCGATGGTCGCCTCGCAGCTCGTCGAGACGACCGGCATGGAGAAGGGGCTGGCGCTGACGGCCGTGACCTTCGTGTCAACGTGCATTCCCGGCGTGTTCGGCTTCCTGGCCTGGGAGCTGAAGGAGAACTGGCGGCTCTACGCGGCAAATCGCCCGGCCACGCTCCGGCCGGTGCCCGTTGGCCACCACGGCGAGACGATGCGACGGCTGTTGATGCCGGGATTCCACTCCGGCACGATCCCGCGGCTCTTCGCGCGGCTGCGTCGGCTCCATGCCAGAGATGCCCGCCAGTCGGCTGCGAGCAGCAGTCGCGTCGCGCGGCAGCGGCACGAGTTGGAGCACGACATCGCCACGTTTTTCGACCGCGACGTGATCGGCCTCCTGACCCGATCCGGAGCCTGCCGCGGGCTCACCATCGCGGTGGACGCCGTGCAGCTCTCGGTCGATCGGGTCACCGTCACCCTCGGCGTCGGCGTCGGCGGCGTCGGCGGCGGAGGCGGGGTGGGGCATCCGATCATCCTCACGCTCACGCGCCGCGGCGACGCCATCGAGTCGCAGATCGTGGAGTCGGGGTGGCTCGACGAACTCCCCCCCGATGCCAGCGACGCCGTGCGGCTGGCCCTCACCGGCTACCAGCGACTGGCGGCCGCAGACGAGGCGCCGACGGAGTTCGCCCACCTCTCGTCCGCCGACGCCCCTGCGGCGCCGCACGCGGAAGCGCTGGTGCCGGTGACGCCGATCGCCTGGACGGCATGGCGGGATGCCTGGGAGCGACTGCGTCGCGACGGCCTCTCGTAGCACAGGGTGTCAGCCTGTGACTGCGGCGGCCCGACGACGCGCGAGGAGCACGTGTGACCCATATGACACAATCATGGGTACTCCATGCCGTACCAACTCCACACGCCCGATCGGATGCACCTGTGAACCGACCCTCACTCCCGCGGTCTCTTCGGTGGTTGCTGCTGGTCTCGTTCGTCGCCATCGTTGGGGCGCCTGCCCGCGTTTCACACGCCGCCCCGACAGGAGCAACAGCCGACGCCCGGGTGCCCGACGCCACCGAGCCTGCGCCGTTCGGCGTGGAGTGGCCGCTGCTCGATGGCTGGGCCACGGGAGACTGGTGGACGGATTCCCACGCTCGTGCCGGCGACGGCCGCCAGGGAGCGAAGGCGGCCCGCCCGTTTCCACTCGATGTGCCCCGCGACGATGTCGTCGCCTTCGCCGTCTACACCGTGAGCCTCAAGCCCTCCGCGGCAACGGGCGTGCTCAAGATGACCGCGCAGTTCTTCCCTCTGAAACCCGGGGAGCCGATGGTGGCGTGGCTCGAGGTCGATCGCGGCGCCGGCTGGGAGGAGGTCGCCCGCAGCCCCGTGCGCTACCCCGGGTGGAGCGGCCACTTCCGCGTTGAGGGCTGGGATGCGTCACAGACGGTCCCCTACCGCGTCCGGCACGGTGCCCAGGCCTCGTTCGCGGGCACGATCCGCCGCGATCCGGCCGACAAGGAGCGGCTCTGCGTTGCCGTGCTCTCCTGCAACTCGTCGAGCACGAGCGGCCCGCGGGACGAGATCGTCGCCAACCTGAAGGCCGTCGATCCCGACCTGCTCTTTTTCGCGGGCGACCAGACCTACCGCCACACGCAGCACACCGTGGGCTGGCTTGAGTTTGGCCTGCAGTTCCGCGAGGTGCTCCGCGACCGGCCGACGATCACGATTCCCGACGACCACGACGTCGGTCATCCCAATCTGTGGGGTGCGGCGGGCAAGCGGGCGTTCGATACGAACGGCTCCGACGGCGGCTACTACTACCCAGCCGCCTATGTGAACATGGTGCAGCGGCAGCAGACCTGGCACCTGCCCGACCCGGTCGATCCGGAACCGGTGGAGCAGGGGATCAGCGTCTATTTCACTCGGCTCGTGCTCGGCGGCCTCGACCTCGCAATCCTCGAGGATCGGAAGTTCAAGACCGGGCCGCAGGGCACCATCCCCCTGCTTGGCCCCCGGCCCGACCACATCACCGACCCCGCCTACGATCGCGCGGCGATCGACCTGCCGGGGCTCGAACTTCTTGGCAGGCGGCAACTGGACTGGCTCGACGGCTGGTCCCGCGACACCGCCGGCATCCGGGCCAAGGCCGTGCTCTCGCAGACCGCGTTCTGCGGCGCCGTCCACATGCACGGCAAGGTCGATGCCCGGTTGCTGGCCGACCTCGACTGCAACGGCTGGCCACAGTCGGGCCGCCAGGCGGCACTGCGGCTCCTGCGGCAGGCCCGGGCGGTGCACCTCTGCGGCGATCAGCACCTCGCCGTGGTCGTGCAGCACGGAATCGACCGGTTTCGCGACGGTCCGTACGCATTCACGGCCCCCGCGATCGTGAACACCGTCTACGGCCGCTGGTGGCATCCGCTCGACGAGCAACCGGGCATGAACCCTGTCGCCGGCTCGCCGCTGCCCTGGACGGGCGACTACGAAGACGGCCTTGGCAACAAGCTCACGATGGTCGCCTACGCCAACCCGGAGGATCCCGCCGACAAGCGGAAACGCGGCGATGGATTCGGCACGGCCGAGTGGAACTTTCCCGCAGGCACGCTGACCTTTCACTGCGTGCCACGGTTCGCGACGTTCCGCGAAGGGCGGGCGGAGGAGTACCCGGGCTGGCCCGTCACGGTACCGATCGAGTGAGGAGGAACCCGCCGACCGGCCGTAAGGCAGTCGCCGAGTCATGTGGCAGGCAACGCCTGGTGACGGTTCGCCCCACGCCTCACGGCGTTGGGAAGAATCGTGGCTCCATCCTGGCCTCGCCCCACGCCTTACGGCGTTGGGAGGAATCGTGGCTCCGTCCTGGCCTCGCCCCACGCCTTACGGCGTTGGGCTCACACAGGCTCCGTACAAGCCGAAGGCCGTAAGGCCTCGGGCGCATCACGCTGGACATCGCCCCCTGTGGCGGTTCGCACCACGCCTCACGGCGTTGGGAGGAATCGTGGCTCCGTCCTGGCCTCGCCCCACGCCTTACGGCGTTGGGCTTACACAGGCTCCGTACAAGCCGAAGGCCGTAAGGCCTCGGGCGCATCACGCTGGACATCGCCCCCTGTGGCGGTTCGCACCACGCCTTACGGCGTTGGGAGGAATCGTGGCTCCGTCCTGGCCTCGCCCCACGCCTTACGGCGTTGGGCTCACACAGGCTCCGTACAAGCCGAAGGCCGTAAGGCCTCGGGCGCATCACGCTGGACATCGCCTCCTGTGGCGGTTCGCCCCACGCCTTACGGCGTTGGGCTGGGACAAACGGTTACGGGCGACCGGAATCAAAGGCCCGCCAGTCGCAGCGTTTCGTCGAGGTCGCGGATGCCGCCCGTGGCGCCCACTCGTGTGACGCAGCACGCGGCCGTGGCAGCGCCCAGCCGGGCGGCGGCATCGACGGGCATCTGCCGACAGAGCCCGACGACGAGACCGGCAAGAAAGGAGTCGCCGGCACCCGTGGTGTCGACCACGGGCCCAGGGGCCGGAATGCATGGCACGTCGATCACTCGCCCCGGCTCCGGGCTGAGCACACTGCCCTGAGCCCCGCACTTCACACCCACGATCCCGGCCGCTCCCAGACGTCGATAGACACCGATAGCTTCCCGGGGATCCAACACTCCCGTCTGAAGCCGAGCCTCATCGAGGCTTGGCACGAACACATCGACGCCCGGAAGCGCGGCCGCGATGTCGGCAAGTGAGCCCCCCGAGCCGCCGGTCTCCAACACCACGCGGCAGCCAGTGGCCCGAAGCACCGCGACCGCCTCGGTAAGCCGCGGCTCGAGCGCGGGCAGGAGCCCCACGTAGCCCACCACAGCAAATCGGCAGCGGGCGAACATTGCCTCATGGCGGCGCAGGAACGCAACGTCGAGCAGACCCGCGGCGCCCACGTGATGCGCGAAGCTCCGCTCGCCGCCAGCATCGATCAGCACAGCGGTGGTGCTGGTGGCCGCCCCTGGCTGCGATTCGACGGCGGTGGTGCCAACACCGGCCGCGGCGAGTCGTGACCGGATCTCACCAGCCCAGAGGTCATCACCCACGACGGCGGCCGCCTCCACGGTCGCCCCGAGCCGCCGCAGCGCCACGCCGGTGTTGCAGACGATGCCGCCGGTCGTGACCTCGATCGGATCGACGTGGAAGAGGCGGCCGGGGCCGACAGGCAGTTCGAGGGGCACCGGCCTGACGAGCACATCCGCCACGCAGGTGCCGCAGACCACGACGTCTCTTGAATGAGTCATACTCGCGACCAACGATGATGCATGCGTCACCAACCCACTGGCTCCGCTTCTGACCCGGTCTGCTCGGCCGGCATTGTAGGTTCTGATTCCGGCATCGCGTCTCGACTACACTCTCCGCATGTCCCATTCCGCCCAGCGGCCTGCAAAAACCCTCGACGTGAAGCTCGCCCGGCTCCTGGCCGACCCGGGCTGCCGCGACTTCATCCTGGCCGATGCCAAGGACGCCGACATGGCGTTCGGCCTCGCCGCCCCGGGTCTGGCGGCGGGCGGACAGCCCGGCAGCGGTCCGTTCCGGTCGCTTGCGGAGTTTCGCGATCAGGTCCGCGGACTCGTCGCCGAGGGCCTGGTGGACGTGATGCTCATGAGCGCGAGCACCAGCGACGTCCTCGCCGTGGAGGAGCGGCTGTTTGTCGATTCGCCGGTCACGCCCGCCGTGCGGATGAACGACACCACCGACATCTGGCTCGCGGCCGGCTCGGGAACCTACACCAGCCAGCCGGCCCTGCCGTTTTCGACCACCACGATCCCGCACGCCCAGTGGGGACGGCTCGAGCCCCGTGGCGCGGGCCGGCCCGCGGTCGATCTCGGGCTGTTCTCGATCACATTGAACGGCGATGCGGCCGCCGACCGCGACATGCTCGTTGCCTACCGCGACTTCCGCCACGAGGCCGAACGCGCCCGGTTTCGCCACTTCCTGGAGGTGTTCCTCCCCAACGCCCTCGTCCACGGCAGCACTGACGCTCCGCGCGGCGTGAGCCGCTTCGTCGCCGACCACGTCGTCCGGGCGCTCGCCGGCGTGCCGCGGGCCGGGCGTCCCGTGTTTCTCAAGATTCCCTATCTCGGGCCGGCGGTCACCGAGCAGCTCGCGTCGTACGACCGGTCATTGATCGTGGGCATCCTCGGCGGCGCCGCTGGCACCACGCACGATGCCTTCGCGCTCGTCGAGGAATCGAAGCGACACGGTGCCCGCGTCGCGCTGTTTGGCCGCAAGATCAACGCCGCCGAGCACCAGCTCGAGTTTGTCCGCCACCTGCGGGCCGTGGCCGACGAGCAACTCACCGCTGCCGAGGCCGTGCGGTCGTATCATGCAGTGCTCAGCCGTCATGGCATCCAGCCGCATCGGCCGCTCGACGACGATCTCGCCATCACTCCCACGGCGTCGGCCTACGGCGGATGACATCGCCGAGCCTTGCTCGATCATCATCGGAGGCGGAACCATGGCTGACTCACTCATCGCGGACAACGCGGCCAGCCGCAGGGGCTTCCTCGGCGCTGCCGGGCTGGCGATGGCGTCGTCAGCGGTCGCCGCCGACGAGGGCGGATCGGAGACCGCTCCGGCGGTTGCGGCCGAGGCATCGTCCGCCGCTGCCCCCGCAGGCGTGCACGCGGCGGGCAGCGACGAAATCCACGCGGCGCTCGTCGGCTGTGGTGGACGCGGTGCCGGCGCCATCGTCGACGCCTTCGACGCCCATGGCGGCCGGGTGAAGCTCACGGCGATGGCCGATGTCTTCCCGGAACGGATTGCGTCGGTGAAGCGGTCGCTCGAGGAGCAGTTTCAGGACCGGATGGACGTGCCCGACGACCGCACGTTCGTCGGCTTCGACGCCTACAGGCAGGCGATCGACACCTTGCCCGCCGGCGGGATCGTGCTCCTCACCACGCCGCCGGCGTTTCGCGCCGCTCACTTCAAGCATGCGATCGAGAAGGGCGTTCACGTCTTCATGGAAAAGCCCGTGTCGATCGACGGCCCCAGCACGAAGCGGATCATCGAACTCGCAGGCCTGGCCGACGCCAAGCGGCTGAAGGTGGCCGTCGGCCTGATGTGCCGTCACTGCGACCGCCGGCAGGAACTCCTCGAGCGGCTGCGGGCGGGCGAGGCCGGCGACCTGATCGCATTCCGTGGCTACCGCAGCCACACGCCCCCCCACGACCTCGACCTCGCGCCCGGACCCGAGGGGATGAGCGAGCTGATGTGGCAGGTGAAGCGGTTTCACAACTTTCTCTGGGCAAGTGGCGGCGTGTTCAGCGACTACTGCATCCATCACATCGACGAGGTGGGCATGATGAAGGGGGCGTGGCCCGTGACGGCCGACGCCGTGGGGGGCCGCCACTACAAGGGGAAGATCAGCGACCAGAACTTCGACGCCTACGCGGTGGAATACACGTTCGAGGACGGCGCGAAGTTCTTCTACGAGAGCCGCCTGATGCACAACTGCCGGCAGCTCTTCGGCGTCTACGGCCAGGGCTCGAAGGGGGCGTTCACGATCTCGACGAGCGGCCACTCTCCGGCCAAGCCGACCATCTACAAGTCGCAGCGGATCGCGAAAGACAACATTCTCTGGACGGCCGAGCAGCCGGAGCCCAACCCGTATCGCCGCGAATGGGACCACTTCATCGAGGCGATCGTGACCGACGCGCCTTACAACGAGGCCGTCCGGGGGGCTGAGGCCAGCCTCGTCACGGCAATGGGGAGGTTCTCCGCCCACGTCGGCCGCCCGGTGACATTTCAGGAAATGCTCGACTGCCCGGAGGATCTCACCGCGGGCGTCGAGTACCTGACGACGGAGTCGTTTCCGCCAATCGTGGCGAACGACGACGGCCGCTACCCGGTGCCAAATCCCGGCAAGTATCGGTTCGAACTCCGCGGCGACGTGTAGCGGACCCAGGAAGTCCAATCGCGTCAGCGATGGGGGCCTGCGCACGATCCGCCGCGATGGACTGACACAGGTTGAAAACCTGTGCTCCGGGGGAGCACCGCATCTCGTACCAGACTTGTACGATATCTGGCATGACCCGCCTGCCCGCCGATCTCCCCGTCGCGTCCGTGCTTGCCGAGGCCGTGGCGGCGTCACGAACCGGCGCCGTCGTGGTGACCGCGCCGCCGGGATCGGGCAAGACGATGCTCGTGCCCGCGGCCATCCTCGATGACCTGCCGCCCGACTCGCGGGTCGTCCTGCTCCAGCCGCGGCGACTCGCGGCGCGGGCGGTCGCACGGCAGATCGCGCACCTCCGCGGCGGCGAACCCGGTGGCGAGGTCGGCTACCAGGTGCGGTTTGAATCGTGCGTTGGCCGCACCACGCGGCTCGTCGTCGAGACGACGGGGATCATGCTTCGCCGGCTCGTCGGCGACATGACCCTCGAGGGGATCGGGGGAGTGGTGCTCGATGAGTTTCACGAGCGGTCACTGGAGATGGACCTGATCCTCGGCCTGCTTGTTCGGCTGCGGGAAACGCTGCGGCCCGACCTGCGCATCGTGGTGATGAGCGCCACGCTCGACGCGGGCCCCGTGGCGGCCCTGCTCGGCGGGGCCGCGGCAGGCTGCCCGGTGGTGTCGGCCGAGGGCCGAGTGTTCCCCGTGCAAACACGCTATCTCAAGCATGGCGACCGCCGCGACCTGGTGGAGCGGGTGGCGACAGCGGTGCCCGAGGCGGTCCGCAGCACCGACGGCCACGTGCTCGTGTTTCTGCCTGGTGTCGGCGAGATCATTCGCTGCCAGCAGGAAATCGAGGCGTCGCTCGACCGCCAAGGAATCGCCGTCCTGCCGCTCTACGGCGACCTGCCCCCCGATCAGCAGGATCGCGTGCTCGCCGACATCGGACGCCGCAAGGTGATCCTCTCAACGAACGTCGCGGAGACGTCGCTCACGATTCCGGGCGTGACCGCCGTGATCGATACGGGCCTCGCCCGGCAGAGCCTGGTGTCGCACGCTACCGGCCTGCCGCGCCTGGAGCTCGTGCCGATCTCGAAGGCCTCGGCCGATCAGCGGGCCGGCCGTGCAGGCCGCACGGCACCGGGCACCTGCTGGCGGCTCTGGGATGAGTCGGCTCACCAGCATCGCCCGCCGGCCGAGCTCCCCGAGGCGGTCCGCGGCGATCTCGCAGGTCCCCTCCTGCAACTGCTCGCCCTCGGCGAGGCCACCGATTTTCCCTGGCTCGACCAGCCGCCGCCGGAGGCGCTGGCCACCGCCCGCGGCCTCCTCGCTCATCTCGGCGCCGTGGCCACGACGGCCGCGGGCCGCGACGAGGTCACGCCGCTGGGCCACGACCTCCTCAGGCTGCCCGCGCATCCGCGGCTCGCGCGGCTTTTGCTCGCAGGGGCCCGGCACGGCGTCCTCCGCGAGGCCTCGATCGCCGCAGCCCTACTCTCCGAGCGAGATCCGTTTCGCACGCCCCGCGGCGGCGGACCTCGCGATCGGCTCAGCGTTCGCACGCGTTCCGACATCGTCGATCGGGTGGCGGCGCTGCAGGCCTTTCGCGCCGGCGTCCCGATCGGCGACCCCGCCCTCGAGCCTCATCCCGGCGGGGCCCACAACGTCCTCCGCGTTGCCGAGCAGCTCTATCGGCTCGTGGACGTGCCGCTCGCCGAGCGGGCTGCGGAGCCCGCCGCCGCCCTCATGCTCGCGCTCCTGGAGGCGTTTCCAGACCGGCTCGCCAAGCTTCGGCCAGGCACGCAGGACCGAGCCGTCCTCGTGGGTGGCCGCGGCGTGAAGCTCGACGGTTCGCGGCTGCGCGGCGAGCCACTCTTCCTGGCGATCGATATCGACGACTCCTCAGGCGAGGCCGGTGTCCGGCTGGGTTCGGCGGTGGAGCGGGCGTGGCTCGACCTCGAACCGTTGGCGACGGCAAACCTCACCACGGGCGACGAACTCCTGTTCCATCCCTCGCGGCGGCAGGTGGAGGCCCGCCTGCAAACCTCCTGGATGGACCTCGTGATCGACGAGACGCCCACGGCGATCCGTGACGACGCGGCTGCGGCGGCGATCCTCGCTCGGGAGGCCGCAGCCTGCTTCGACCGTGTGATGCCTCAGCCAGACTCCGCTGCTGGTGCGTTCCTGTCGCGGGTTCGCTGGCTGTCAGCGGCGGTTTCCGATCTCGCGTTGCCGGTTCCCGACGACACCTCGCTGAAGCTTCTGCTCCCCGACATCTGCTCCGGCCTGCGATCGCTCGACGACGTGAAGTCGGCCGACTGGCTCTCTCGGCTGCAGGCACTCGTCGGCTACGAGCGGCTTGCCGAGATCGACCGTCTCGCCCCGACGCACCTCGAACTCCCCAGCGGCAGGCGATTCCCACTGCAGTATGAGCCGTCGGGCCCGCCGATTCTCGCGGTGCGCATCCAGGAACTTTTCGGGGTGACGGAAACGCCGCGGATCGCGGGCGGCCGGGTCGCCGTGCTGCTGCACCTCCTGGGACCAAACCACCGCCCCCAGCAGGTCACGAGCGACCTCGCCAGCTTCTGGACAACAACCTACCCGACGGTGAAGAAGGAGCTCCGCCGCCGCTACCCCAAGCATGCCTGGCCCGACGATCCGCTGGCGAAGCCGGCCGCCAAGCGGCCGGCCCGCTGACCGCACCGCCAACCGCTCCGGCGGGGCACACGAATCGCGCCGCGTCAAATCGGACGGGCCGATTTTTTGGCAGAAAATCGCCTGAAAGTCCCACGCCAGAGCGGATCGTGCCGCACGTTCCCGGCGTGCAGAACATGCCTCCGATGGCGGATGTGTGCGTGATAGCGGGAGACGAGTGGTGGCTGCAGGCTTCTCCGAACGGCCGCCGATTTCCCTCCTGTGCGACGAGCTCGGCCCACAACGGACCGCGTCGCACGGTTGCCCCTTGTCTTTCCCCCCACAGCAGGATTCCTCCCATGCAACGGATGCTTCTCGTCGTCGCCTTGCTCGCCACGCTCGCCATTGGCACCTCGGCCACACAGGCTCAGTACTCGAACTCGCAGATCCGCGCCACGCGCAGCGGGCCGATCGCCAAGCTGATCGAGCTCGAGCGACGCAAGAACGAATGGCTCCGTCAGCGTTTCGGACGCTAGTCGCCGCGGGCGTCTCGCGGCACCCGCGGAACGCCCAGCAGGCCGACGGTAGAATTGCAACGGCGGGTCGGCATGCCGCAGAGGCACGCCGGCCCGCCGTTCGGCTTTTCCGGTGGAGGCGTCGCCGCGATGACATGCACGAGCGACTGGCTCGAGGGCCTGCGAGAGTTCGTCCACACACGGCGACTCACCAAGCCGCTTTGCTCCTCGGCAGCGTCGCCTGCTGCCGAGGCCGCCGAGCGTTCGATCGTCGGCGGCTCCTTAGCGACGAGGCTCGCCGATCTGCCCGCCGTGCAGCAGGCGCGGCGGGCGTTGCCGTGGGCATTCGACGACCCCGCGATCGTGATCACCACCTCCGCGGCAGGCATCGCAGCAGTGGCTGAGCTGCGCGAGTCCGTGGGCGACCTCGCCGTGGTGGCCGGCGATCGGCTGGAGGCGGTGACCGAGCTGGAATACCGGTTGTGGTGCATCCGGTCTCCCGACGAAGACTTTATTCAGCACGTGAACATCTGGAACTGGGTCAAGACGTCGGTACCCGCGCAGCGCAACGGCGAGTTCGCGGCGTATCCCCTGGGTGCCGGCGAGGTTTATTGGCTGCACCGCGAGGGCTGTGGCGGCGCCGCGACTCTCGACCGCCGCAGCTGCCACCTCTGGAAGTGGAACGGCCGCCACGCCGCGTTGCTCCAGGCATTCGTGACCGAGCGGAGTGTTGGGCCGCTCGGCACCGGCGCCGACGAGGGCTGAACCGGCCCTCGGGAGCACCCCTGCAGAAGTCTGGAATTGTCGATTCGGTCGTGGCGGGGTACCTTCCGGCTTCGAAATCCCGGGAGCGTTTCCATGCCGATCAGAATCCTCGTGACGACGACCTCCTTTCAAGACACCCCCGGGCCGCATCACGACGCGCTCGCAAGCACGGGTTGGGAGGTGATCCGGGCTCGTGGTCCGCTGTCTGAAGCCGACACGCTGGCGGTGGTGGGCGACATCGACGGCTGCATCTGCGGCGACGACGCCATCACGCGGGCGGTCCTGGAGAAAGCCCGGCCCCGGCTCAAGGTGCTCTCCAAGTACGGCATCGGCGTCGACAAGATCGACGTGAAGACCTGCACGGAGTTTGGCATCCCGTTGCTCTTCACGCCCGGTGTAAACCACACGACCGTCGCCGAGCACGCCTTCCTGCTGCTGCTGGCCCTCGAGAAGAACCTGCTCTTTCACACCGACTCCGTCCGTAGCGGCGGCTGGAAGCGGCAGACCGGCCACGAGCTGCTCGACAAGACGATCGGCATCGTGGGCATGGGCCGGATCGGCAAAGAGGTGGCGATCCGGGCCAAGGCCTTCGGGATGAAGCCGATCGGCTACGACGTCTACTGGGACGAACCTTTTGCGAAGGAACACGGCATCCCGCGGGCCGCCACGCTCGACCAGATCTTCGCCGCCTCCGACTACCTCTCGCTCCACACGAACCTCACGCCCGAGACCCGCGACATGATCCGGGCCGAGACGATCGCCACGATGAAGCCGGGCGTGATCATCCTCAACTGCGCCCGTGGCGAGATCGTCAACACTGCCGACATGGCAGAAGCGCTCGCCTCCGGAAGAGTTCGCGGCTACGGCACCGACGTGCTCGACGAGGAGCCGCCGAAGGCCGACCATCCGCTCACGAAGCTCCCCAACTGCCTGGTGACGCCCCACGTGGGCTCCCGCACCCACGAGAGCGTGCAGCGTCAGGCGATGGCGGCCGTCACCAACCTTATCCGGGCGATGCACGGCGAGAAGCCGCTCGCCCAGGTGAACCCCGAAGTGCCTGTCACGAAAGTTGTCTGAACCCATGTCCGAAACCTTCCACGTCGTCCCGGTAGCCACCCACGAATCGATCGTTCGCTCAGCCTACGTCCATCGCGGCTTCGACCCCGCCGAGGCCGAACACGCAGCCAAACTCGCCACCGCCGCCACGCGGCACGGCATCCGCACCCACAACGCGATCAAGGCGCTGCACCTCGACGAGCTCTTCGGTTCCAAGGCAGGCGGCTGCGTCCCGAAGGCGTCGATCAAGAGGCTGCCGAGCCGGTTCAAGGCGGCCGAGGCCTGGGACGCCCAGAAGAAGCTCGGCCAGGCGGTGGCCTGGGAGGCGCTCGACACCTGCATGAAGCTCGCCGACACGTACGGCTGCGGGACGGTGTCGATCGACAACGCCTTTCACTACCTCTGGGGCGGCGGCTACGTGATGGAGGCCGCCAAGAAGGGCTACATCGCCTACACCAACTGCACGGCATCGCTCGCGGAGGTGGTGCCGTTCAAAGGCGTGTTTCCTACGCTCGGCACGAACCCGCACTCGTGGGGCTTTCCGACGACCGACGCCATCGGCTATCCAATCGTGATTGACTGGGCGACCTCCGTGATCGCGATGGGCCGCGTGCAGCAGCTCAAGCGGGAGGGCAAGCCGCTGCCGCCAAACGCCGCGGTGGACAAGGACGGCCAGCCGACCACCGACCCCGACAAGGCCGTGTCGCTGATTCCGTTCGGCGACCACAAGGGCTACGGCCTGTCGCTGATCAACGAGATCGTGGCGGGGTTCATCGGCGGTTCGCTGCCGACGATCCGCAGCCGCGCGCCGGTGGCGGGCGAGAAGCAGTCCTGCGCCTTTTTCTTCCAGGTGATCCATCCGGAGGCGATGAGCGGCGGAGCGTTCGCGAAGGGCCGCTCGCAGGCCGAGAACGTGAAGGCGGTGCTCGCCGACATCCTCGGCCACGGCAACGAAAAGTGCATGCTGCCCGGGCAGCTCGAGGCCGAGGCGGCGAAGCGGAGCGACCAAGCGGGCGGCCTGCTGTTTTCGACGGCGGAGGTCGCAGCGCTCAATGAAATCGCCCACGAAGCCGACCTCGAACCGCTCGATCCCGCTTCGCTCCCAATCGCCTGACACCCCACGAGGCTGAACAGGTTGAAAACCTGTTCTACGAAATCCAGTAGCGCAGGTTTTCAACCTGCGGCCAAACCTCCCCGTAGCACAGGTTTTCAACCTGCGTCCAAATCCCCGTAGCGCAGGTTTTCAACCTGCGGCCAAACTCCCCCGTAGCGCAGGTTTTCAACCTGCGTCCTCATCCCCGACACCCTCTCCTCAAAGGCCGCCCCCAATGTCGCTCCCCATCAAGCCCAAGGATCAGTGCGCGTTCGACCAGGTCTCGCTCGGCGAGATCATGCTCCGGCTCGACCCAGGCGAGGGGAGGGTCCGCACGGCCCGTCACTTCACCGTCTGGGAGGGAGGCGGTGAATACAACGTCGCCCGCGGGCTGCGGAAGTGCTTCGGCCTGAAGACAGCCGTCGTGACCGCCTTCGTGGACAACGAGGTGGGCCACCTCGTCGAAGACTTCATCATGCAGGGGGGCGTGTGCACCGACTTCATCCAGTGGCGGGCCGACGACGGCATCGGCCGTACGGTGCGTAACGGTCTCAACTTCACGGAGCGGGGCTTCGGCATCCGCGGCGCGGTGGGGGTGCCCGACCGGGGCAACACGGCAGCCAGTCAGATGAAGCCGGGCGACGTGGACTGGGACCACCTCTTCGGGAAGCTCGGCGTCCGCTGGTTTCACACCGGCGGGATCTATGCCGCCCTCTCGGAGACGACCGCGGCCCTCACGATCGAGGCGGTGAAGGCGGCCAAGAAGCACGGCACGATCGTGTCGTACGACCTCAACTATCGGCCAAGCCTCTGGAAGAGCATCGGCGGCCAGACGAAGGCCCGCGAGGTGAACCGCGAGATCGCGAAGCACGTGGATGTGATGATCGGCAACGAGGAGGACTTCACCGCGTCGCTGGGTTTCGAGGTGGCGGGGGTGGACCACACCATCAGTGAAATCGAGACCGACGCCTTCCGAACGATGATCGAGACGGCGGTGAAGGAGTTCCCGAACTTCAAGGTGGCGGCGACGACGCTCCGCCGGGTGATCACGGCCACGAAGAACGACTGGAGCGCCATCTGCTGGCACGACGGGAAGTTCTACGACAGTCGCAAGTACCCCGAACTCGAGATCCTCGACCGCGTCGGCGGCGGCGATAGCTTCGCCAGCGGCCTGGCGTTCGGCTTTCTGGAGTTCAACTGCCCGCAGAAGGCGGTGGACTACGGTGCCGCCCACGGAGCCTTGGCAAGCACCACGCCGGGCGACACCTCGATGGCCACGCGGGCCGAGGTCGAGAAGCAGATCAAGGGCGGCGGCGCCCGCGTGGTCCGCTGACGCGATCGTCCACGGCCGACGCGGCATGCCGCGGGCCAGGACGTTCAGCTGGTAGCCGCCCGTGTAAGCCGAAGGCCGTAAGGCCTCGGGCGCGGTCGAGAAGACGCCGCGTCTGTCCTGGCCGCGCCCCACGCCTCACAGCGTTGGGAACGATCTCGGCCCCGTCCTGGCCTCACCCCACGCCTCACGACGTTGGGCTGGGACGGGATCAGGATGCGGGAGCCCGCAGCTCCACCCACGAGCGGCAGCCGCCGTACGACTCGTGCCACGGGAGCGTGATCGGCGAGGGCAGGGGGGAGACGTCCACTTCCAGCACGTGCAGTTCGTCCTTCCAGCGGTGAAACCGCTCGGCGACGACCGCATCGGCACAGACGTGGCGACCCCGGCAGGCGGTGAGGAGGTTCCCTGGAGAATGCACCGGCGGGCACAGACGGCAGTCACGTGCCCGCCGGGCAATGCGACTCACGGTCGTTAACGAATCAACAGAAACGGATCTTCTTCGGTCGAGCCAACAGGAAAAACGTCCTGATTCTTTCCGTTGCCTTTGAGTTGGGGACTCACTCCGTGGAATCGCCCACCCCGAAAAGAGTGAAGACCGAGCTCGCTTCCCGTCACCACGGTCGGTTGCCCCATGAAGTCAACCACCGCGTTGTTGGATGAACTGATCCCCATTTTTCGATTGCCTCGCACCTGGCAGTTCACGAACATTGCGACCCCGCCGTGGACCTGCATGCCTCGCTCCACGTTGTTATCGAAACTTGAATCGAACGCGGAAATGCTTGCTGCGAGATAGACACCTGCGCCGTAGATATTTCCTGTTGCCTTCGTCCCCCACATTTCCATAGAGCCGGATCGTCCCGCATGCATGCCGGTCATCCATCCGCTCACCTCGCAGTCGCGACACGCAACCGAAGCGCCGGTCTCCGCATCAACACCAAATGTCTTTTCCTTGACGGACTTGCTGGGATTCGTTCGCGTGATAAGGCAGTTGGTCAGTTGGCCACGACTGGTTGAAGTTAACTTGACGCCCCAGTCTCCATCTTCCGTCTCAACCGACATGCGATCCGCGATGAGTGTCGATCCATTCTCAGCCAGAACGCTTACCCGGAAGTCCCTGAGAATCACACTTGAGAGGACTGCGTACGCACCATGATCAATAGTGATGCCGGTTTGGCCGCCCTCCATGGTCATGCCTTCGATGCGTATACAAAGCCCGTCGTCGAGCACGAATCCGTCCCCGCGGTCAAATCGAAGGATCGTCTCTGCAGGATCCTTTCCGCCCTTGAGCACGACGCGGCGACCATGCGAGTGGCCGATCGGCAGCGGCCCCTTAAGGGTGTGTGTGCCCTTCGCCAACTGCACCGTCACCGTCGCCGTATCCGAGATCTTTGCCCCGGCGATGAATGCGAATGCCTTCTCGATCGAGTCAAAACGACCTGGCACGTCCAGCGTCATGTCGAACGCGGCATCTGCTAGTTGCCACGCGGCATCCTTCACCGCCACGGGATCCCTGCCCTTCACAACATCGAGCGCCCGGTAGACGTTGCCGTCGGAGCCGACGACGAGCGATCCGCGGCCGTACTCCAAATCAGGAGCGTAGCCGCCGGGAACGGCAGCAGCGGCAGGAACCGCGGGCGCTACCAAGACTGCTGCCGCCGTCACCGCCGCAGCGAGTAGGCCGAGACGAGCGCGGACGTGAGACTGGCCTGTGCTGAAAGCACGCATGAGATCAACTCCTCTAAGAAATGGAACCGTACCGGGCGGCCCACTACCCTTCGTTAAGAGCAGCGCTTAACGAACAATGCGTAAAAACCGTACTCCGAGCCTCAAAAACCAGTCGGATTTGTCATAAGTCCATACCCGCAGGATACTTCTGGCGTTCGTGCGAGGGGCCACCTCCGACGGATGGACCCGGTCGCACCCACAGCAGGTTTCGGTCGAACGTGACGCATGACGACGGACGATCCCTCCGACTTCGAGTCCTTCGGCCTGTCCGCGGGCCCCGGCCGAGATGAATGTTCCGATCTGATCAACCAGACGATCGACGGACGATACACGCTCGTAGAGCGGATCGGCGAGGGTGGATTTGGCTGCGTCTTCAAGGCCGTCCAGAAGTCACCGAATCGGCCGGTCGCCGTGAAGGTCCAGAAGCATGCGGGCAGGGAGTCACACCGCATGGCCAAGGAGGCCGACCTCCTCGCGAGGCTTGATGACCGTGGCATTGCTCGTGTTTTCGAAGCCGGCACCTGGGCGTCACCCACAGGTTCGCGGCTCTACGTAGCCATGGAGCTCATCGCCGGCGGAAAGCGGCTCAACGACTACTGCGACGAAAACAGTCTGTGTGTGCACGAGCGTCTGACGCTCTTTCGAGAAGTCTGCCGCGCCGTGAGCGTCGCGCATCGCGAGGGTATCGTCCATCGGGACCTGAAGCCCGGAAACGTCTTGGTAGACCATCGCGGCCAACCACGTGTGATCGACTTTGGCATCGCCAAACTCCGCGATGCCGTGCGTGACCACCAGGTCGGAGCGACTCCGGGAATGGGCGAGCCCAGCCCCGATGAAACGAGGCATGGCGACTTTGTTGGAACGATCAACTATGCCGCTCCGGAGCAACTGGAAGGCGAGGCTACGACCCGATCTGACGTCTACGCGCTCGGCACCATTCTCAGCCGCGATCTCCTCGTCGACCTTGGAGCGAAGCATCCGCGGTGGCTCAGCTCGCTGGTGGCACGCTGCACCGCGTCCGACCCAGCGGACAGGCCCGGCGACGCCGCGGAACTGGTGTCCGAACTAGACAGGGTGCTTCAGACTCGGTCGACGCGGCGGCAGGCATTGATGCAGGTGACCGCCATCGCCGCACTGCTGCTTGTTGCTGCTGTCATTTTCGCCAACCTTACAGACCCGCCTAAGGGCGATTCAGCCATCAATCGGCCGTTCAGTGTCTCGCTGATCGAAGGCGTGGTTTCCGCTGCAGGTGATCCTTCTACGCCGAGAATCGCCCTTACGGCGACGGATGCGGTCGCAATCTCGACCTCGACAAACTCGGCTGTCGCCGAGGTGCGACTAAGTTCGGTGCTGACTCGCGGTGTGCGGCGCGTCGCCTTCGGCGGTAGGGGTTCCGTCCTCGCCGCCAGCAGCGTTGGGGGCTGGACCGCGTGGGACGTCTCGGAGATGTCAAGGTCGACCTGGCCCATTCTCGAGATGCGGGCCAACGCTCCGGCAACGGGGCACGAAGGCCTGATCGCGGTGTCGTCCGACGGCAGCACGCTCTTCGCCCAAGACGGTGCGCTGAGCCTTGTTGCTTTCGAGACTCGGACGGGAAAAACACGCGGGCGGTTCGCGCTGGTCAGTAACGAGTCGGTGACGCACGTCACGGCGATTGCACGGGCAGCATCGGCGGACGCGGCATTCGTCGGCCTCACGGATGGATCGACACGTCGGTGGAGTCTTGCGACGGATACCATGAACGTCGTCGGGTCGTCTCAAGGCCCCGGAAACGTCCTGCTAGCGGCTCATGCGTCGGGAAGCAGCGTCGCGTCGTGCGGCGGCGACGGCAGGATTCTCGTGCTCGATGGGCGAAGCGGTAAAGTCCTGCGACAGTCGAAGACGGTTCCCGGGACGGCGGCTGCCTTGGTCTTCGCCGAAAAAGAGGAAGTAGTCGTAGCCACGCGTGTACCGGGAAATTCTGAGACAACCGTGCTTAGGCTGACCACCGGTTCAGGAGGCGACCTCGTCGTATCGGGTTCCGTATCGGTCCAGCCGCTGGTAACAGCGTTGGCGTTCAGCGGATCCAACACCGTCGCCGTCTTTGGTATTTCCGACAACTCCGGGGTCGGAGACCTCGCTTCGCCGGACCTTCCCAGCACGGACGGCATCACCGCGGTCGCTCGCCGCCCATCTCTTCGTTGATTCGCTTCTTCGCGTCACGCCAAAGCCGCTGCGTTGTGCTCTCAGACACGCCAAGCAGGGCAGCGATCGTCTCGTCCTTCGCGTTCATGAACCACTTGAGCAGCGCCACATCCCGCTCGTTCTCGGGAAGATTGTCGATCGCCTGATGGAATCGCGACCAATCGTCGAGCGTATCTGGCCCGGTCACATCATCAATGGCGGCAATCGCGGCGTGCTGCTCCGGAGACACGTCGCCCTGCGTCTCCTGATGGTCGATGCCGTGACGCTTACCCGCTTGCTTACGCGCCAGATCAAGTAACGCCTCGCGGACCTTTTTCCCAGCCAGAAGCAGCAGGTGCCGATCCGATTCAGGCTTCGTGGTTGATAGCGATCTCCAGAGACTCATCAGAGCTTCTTGAGCAACGTCACTCGGCCGCTCGTGTCGCGCGACCCTTGCAAAGTTCGGCAAAAGCCGCTCCGCTAACCAGGAGACGCGGTCGTGGCAGTACTCAACGAGCATGCCGGCAGCCTTCACGTCTCCTGCTCGGTGCGCCCGCAGGACCTCGTCGAGCGGTGGTGTCATGGTCATCACGCATTAGTGGCATCGATCGCAACCCTCGCGTCATCTTGCAGCTCCACCCACGAGCGGCAGCCGCCGTACGACTCGTGCCACGGGAGCGTGATCGGCGAGGGCAGGGGGGAGACGTCCACTTCCAGCACGTGCAGTTCGTCCTTCCAGCGGTGAAACCGCTCGGCGACGACCGCATCGGACCAGACGTGGCGCTGTCGATAGGCTGCGAGGTCGTCGAACTTCAGCACCCGCTTCGCCTCGCGGATGGTGGCGGCATGGCGGAACACGACTGTCCCCTCCGCCGGCCGGTCGTCATCGATCCCCACGAGCAGGTCGCGGGCCTCGGGGATCAGGCTGTCGGGAGACTGGTGCAGGAAGGTCGGGAGAAGGAGGAAGGAGGCATGCTCGGGGCGAAACTCACCTCCATCCTCCACGATGCCACCCTTGCGCAGGATCACGTCCTGCCGGCCCGTCGCCAGCGCCCGGCAGATCGCCGCCCATTCCTTGAACGCCGTCCGCATCGGGGTCACTTCGCCTTGCGGAGATACAGCCCATCAGCGTTGATCTGGATCACGGGGATGCCAAGCTTCGGGTCGAAAAACCCGTTGCCCCGCACCACGACATCCTGCCCCTCGGCGAGGCCAAACAACTTCTCGGCGTCGAGTGGTATCACCTTGCCATCGGCTCCAGCAAAGCTCACGGCAGCGATCGGCGAGTTGGCCGCCCGCTTCTTGCAGAACGGGCAGTCGTCGGGCTTGTGACCGGGCTTGGCGGCATGATCGTCGGTCGGAATCTCCAGCATCGAGAACGTGGCCTCGTTCTTTCCGAAGGGCGACGTGCCGCGGCCTCCGATCCGCCCCGCCACCACCACCGGCTGCGGAGTCGCGGTCAGCTTCGCCTTGGCATCGGCGATCGAGACGGCGCCGGCCGGCTCCTCGGCCAGGATCACCGTGCCACGGATGGCGGTGGTGTCGATCTCCGCCATCGCTGACAACTCCGCGATGCCGAACACCAGGGCGAGTGCGCAAACCATCAGACGACGAAAAACTGACTGCATCACTTCACCTCCTCGAGCGCCTTGAACGCGGCCTCGAGCCGCTCCTTCATCGACTCCAGCACCTTTTTGGGGTCGGCGTCTGCCTTCCCCGAGTGAAACGCCTCGTCCACCTTGCCGAAGCATTCCTCGAGTTCATCGAGCGCCGTGGTGGCCGCATCGGCAAGCCCTGCCTTCGTCGCCTGCTCGCGGACGGCCTCGAGAAGGTGGCCGATGTCGTGGACGGCGTCGTCGGCAGCCTCACCGGCACTGTCGGCGAGTTTGTCGGCAAGATCCTCGCCGAGCGACTTGAGTTTCGCGACACCGTCGGCAAACGACGTCGGCTCGTCGTGATCGTGGTCGTGGTGGGCGTGATCGTGATCTGCGTGGTCGGCAGGGGCGTGGGCCGCGGGTGCCGACGGACGGACCGCACCGGAGGGCGGGGCCGGCTGATCGCATCCGATCGCACCAGCAAGAAGCATCAGGGGGGCACACCAAGCGAGCGGGCGGTTCGTGGGCATGGAGTCCTCGGGAGGCGGGTTCTGGAAGGGCGGAACCGGAACGCCATCGTACCCGCCGCCGTCAGTTCCGAGGAACAGCCACGCGCATCGCGGCCGCCGCGGCCGGGCTCGCCACGAGGCAGACCAGGGATCGGCCAGGCAGTTCCAGAGGCTTCGTCAGGTCAACGAGCGGGCCGCGGCCATCGGGAAAGATATCGTTCGGCGGCACCTGACCGGTGTGCACGAACAGCCGCCACGGCAACGCGCGGATGGCCGCCGGCCTGGGCAGAACCACCGACCCCGGCTGCGACTCCGCGTGCGCGACGATCAGCACGTGACGGGGTGTGCCCTCCAGCCCGCCGGCCTCGAGGTTGTTGCCCGCGTGGAGCCGCTCCGCCGATGGGGCGGCGAAGAAGCATGTGATGCCTCCGTCGCCCGCATGCCAGTCGATCGGTTCGCCACTTGCGCCGAACCACTCGACGTCGGGCAGTCGCCCCGAGCCGCTCGCTCCCCCGGCGAGAAACGAACGGCGGCGGAGCGTCGGGTTGCCCAACCGGAAACGGACGAGTTCGCGGACGAACCGCGACAGGCCGGCATTGGACTCCACCAGCCCCCAGTCGAGCCACGAGACGTCGTTATCCTGGCACCAGGCGTTGTTGTTTCCCCTTTGCGTCCGCCCGCACTCGTCGCCGCTGAGCAGCATCGGCACCCCCTGGCTGAGTAGAAGCGTGGCGAGCATGTTGCGCACCTGACGCGCCCGCACCGCCTCGATCTCAGGCTGCCGCGTCGGCCCCTCGACACCGTAGTTTTCCGAGAAGTTGTTGTTGTCGCCGTCGCGGTTGCCCTCGCCATTGGCTTCGTTGTGTTTCTCGCGATAGCTCACGAGGTCGGCGAGCGTGAAGCCGTCGTGCGAAGTGACGAAGTTGATGCTGTGGCAGGGCTGGCGGCCGTGCTCGGCGTAGAGGTCGCTCGACCCCGCGATGCGGGTCGCGAGATGCCCCGTCTGGGCCGAGTCGCCCCGCCAGAATCGCCGGACGTCGTCGCGGTAGCGGCCGTTCCACTCCGCCCAGCGCAGCCGGGCGAAGGAGCCCACCTGGTAGGCGCCTGCCGCGTCCCAGGCCTCCGCGATCATCTTGGTGTCAGCGAGCGCCGGATCCTCGGTGATCACCTCGACGACCGGCGGATTCGGCTGCAGGTCGCCGTTACGGTCGCGGCTGAGCACGCTCGCGAGGTCGAAGCGGAAGCCGTCCACGTGATAGTTGTGGACCCAGTTCCGCAGGCAGAGGAAGATCAGCTCTCGGACGATGGGGTGATTGCCGTTGATCGTGTTGCCGCAGCCGGTGTAGTTGCGGTAGCTCGAGCCCCCATCGCCGAGCATGTAGTAGACGCGGTTCTCCAGCCCCTTGAACGAGAGCGTGGGGCCGAGCTGGTTGCCCTCGGCGGTGTGGTTGAAGACCACGTCGAGGATCACCTCGATGCCGGCGGCATGCAGCGCCCGGACCATCTCCTTGAACTCGCGGACCTGCGCCCCGGGCGTGGGGTCGGCGGCGTAGCCGCGGTGCGGGGCGAAGAAGGCCAGCGGGTCATAGCCCCAGTAGTTCGACCGCACGGTCCCGTTGGCCGAGGGCATGGCGGCGGCAAACTCGTGCACTGGCATGAGTTCGACCGCGGTCACGCCCAGCGATTTGAGATACGGAATCTTCTCGATCACGCCGAGATACGTGCCCGGATGCTCGACGCCGCTCGTAGGGCTCGCGGTGAATCCCCGGACGTGCATCTCATAGATCACGCTGTCGGAGAGTCCGCGGCGAAGGTGCCGGTCGCCCTGCCAGTCGAAGGCGTCGTCGATCACCACGCACCGCGGCGGCACGAGCAGAGCCCCGGCATCGAAGGTGAACTCGCCGGCGAGTGCCCGGGCGTAGGGGTCGATCAGCCGGGCCCGGCCATCGAATCTCTGGCCGCGTTCGGGATCGAAGGGGCCGTCGGCTTGGACGTGGTAGAGCGTGCCCGCGCCGAGCCCCGGCACGAACACGCTCCAGATGTCGCCCCAGCGGTCGCGGGACGGATCGAGGGAAATCGTCTCCGCGGGCGCGGCGTCGTCGGCCGATTCGTAGAGCAGGATGCGCATCGCCGTCGCCGAGCGGCTGTAGACCACGAACTGCACGCCTCCGTCGCGGAGGATCGCGCCGTAGGGGAGCGGCTGGGTGAACTGGAGCGGCGGGAGCGGTTTGCGGGCGAGGGCCCGCTTTCGCGGCGAGGGCTTGCGCGGCGGCATCCGCGAATGATACCACCGGGCCTTGCGACGCTCCCTCCCGCGGCGATGATACCGACGTGAGCGGAGCCACCTACTCCAGCGCCGGCGTGAATCTCGAGCTGTACCGCCAGGGTATGGCCCGCCTTCCCGCGCACATGCGGCGCACGCAGTGCCCTCGCGTGATGAGCCAGGAAGGGGGCTTCGCCGCCCTGTTTGCCCTCGACTTCAAGGGCCTGTTCTCGCGGGGCTACGAGGATCCGCTCCTCGTCTCGTGCACCGACGGCGTGGGCACGAAGCTCAAGGTGGCAGTCGAGACGGGCGTGCATCACACAGTGGGCATCGACCTGGTGGCGATGAGTGTCAACGACGCACTCTGCACGGGGGCTGAGCCGCTCTTCTTCCTCGACTACGTGGCACTCGCCAAGGACGATCCGGAACTGCTCGAGCAGATCGTCCGCGGCATCGCCGACGCCTGCGTGGAATGCGAATGCGCCCTCGTCGGTGGCGAGACGGCGATCCTGCCCGACATGTATCACCCCGGCGAATACGACCTCGCCGGATTCTGCGTGGGCGTGGTGGAGCGGAAGCGGCTGGTGGACGGCCGCCAGATCCAGCCCGGCGACGTGGCCCTCGGCATCGCCTCCAGCGGCTTCCATTCCAACGGCTACAGCCTCGTGCGCAAGGCTGTGTTCGAACTCGGCGGGCTGAGCGTGGCCGACCGCGTGCCGGCCCTCAGCGGGTGCACGGTGGGCGAGGCCCTGCTCACACCGACGCGACTCTATGCGAAACCCGTCAAGGCCGTGCTCGGCCACTACCGCGTGAAGCAGGTCGTCCACGGGATCGCCCACATCACGGGTGGCGGGCTCGTAGAAAATCTGGCCCGGATCGTTCCCAACACCGTGCAGGTGGTGCTCGAGCGGGGCTCGTGGCAGGTGCCACCGGTGTTTCCATGGGTGCAGTCGCTCGGCGGCATCGCCGCCGACGAGATGGAGCGGGTCTTCAACATGGGCATCGGCATGGTGCTCGTGGTGTCGCCCCACTTCGCCGACAGCATCCAGAAGCAG
>Ga0315904_10001919_pt1 | contig 32737 bp, 27 predicted proteins | sample LakEriMetagenome_6_FD_203529 | JGI IMG/M metagenome (GOLD analysis project Ga0315904, IMG submission 203529) | Freshwater fungal communities from buoy surface, Lake Erie, Ohio, United States - Buoy 12 MA120 | ecosystem: Environmental > Aquatic > Freshwater > Lake | place: USA: Lake Erie, Ohio...
TGTTCTTGTCGGAGACGGGGGTATCGGGAAAGATCTCGATGATTTTGCTGTTTTTGGACACATTCACCGTCGCTGGAATGGTTTCCAGGCAGCGGGTGCGCTTGAGCATGCCGCCTTCGCTCATCTTGCAAAGCTTGACATTCTTCGGATCGATCTCGCTGTCAAAGTAGTCGGGCAGGTTGATGGTGAGCTTGAGAATCGCCGTCTTGCGGTCCTTGGGCTTGAGAATGAGGAAATACTCCGATCGTTGTGATTTGCCGGTGTTGGTGATGAAGTAATACAGCCGGCGGTAATCGCGATTGTTCTCCCAGCGGAACTCAAATAGGCCTGGGATGCCCTGGGCCCGTGCTGCTGGCGCCTGAACCACGCTGGTGGCAACCAAGCTGGTGGCAACAGCGGTGGCGCCGACAGCCGCGCAGCTGAGGCCGAAGGCCGAAGCCAGGGCAAGGGCAGACCTGAGACCGGTGGGCCGCAGGTGCTGATGGGCAGCCATGCAAGGCGCTCGTGGAAGTCTCTGGATTCTCGGCAGGGCGAAGCAACGCGATCAGAGCTCAGTGGTCGGCCGGGGAGCTGGTTGGCACAGCCTCAAGGGCCCGATCCGGCCGCAGCCGGGCGGCTTCACGCAAATAAGGGTGGATGACCGTCCGAGAAGGCTCCAGCCAGGCATGGGCGAGCAGCCGGATGCAGCGGGGCAGATCGCCAGCCACCGCCATTTGCTGGCAATCCAGCAGGGCCACACCATCCCAGTCGGCTCGGCGCCGGGCGGCGGCGGCCGGGAAGCAGGCATCCAGATCGGCGGTCACCGAAAAGGTGACCGAAAGCAGATGGTCTCCCCGCAGAGCGTTGTTGCCCATCAACGCATCGATCAGTTCCGCCACCGCCTCCTCAATCGCCTCCGCGGTGTTGGCATTGGCCGTGGTGGCTCCGCGCAGCGCTCTCAGCTGCCGAGCGCCGCTCATGGCCGGTACAACCACAGCGGTTGGCCGGTCCAAGCCAGCTCGATTTGAACCGCCTCGACCAGCGCCGTGAGCAATTGCCCGCCTGGCAACAGACCCGTGAGCCGCCGCTGCGGCTTGCCGAAGGTCACCAGACGGCATTTCTCGGGATCGAGACCCGCCAGTTCGGCGGCAAGGCGCCGCGCCGCCTCCTCATCACCCAGCTGATCCACCAAGCCGAGCGCCTGGGCCTGGGCACCGGTGAACACGCGGCCATCGGCGAAGGCCCGCACCGCGCCCTCCTCCAGCCCTCGCCCCTCGGCCACCGCGGCCACGAACTGGCTGTAGCTGGCATCGATCAGCGATTGCAACAGGGTCCGTTCCTCCTCCGTAAGGGCCCGGTCGGGGGACAGGATGTCCTTGAACACGCCGCTTTTGACGGTCTGGAAGCGGATGCCGATCCGCTCCAGCAGCCGGGAGATGTCGTTGCCCCGCAGGATCACGCCAATCGACCCGGTGATCGTGCCGGGGTTGGCCACGATCCGCTCGGCCGCCACCCCCACATACACCCCGCCAGAGGCCGAGATGTTGCCGAAGCTGGCCACCACATGGCAGCCCTTCTGGCGCAAGCGCAGGATCGCCGCGTGGATCTCCTGGCTGTCGCCCACCGTGCCGCCGGGGCTGTCGATGCGCAGCAACAGCGCTGGGCATTCCTGACGCCCCACCTGCTCCAACGCCTTGAGCACCCGCTGGCGCGAGGGCGCCGCGATCGCCCCCTCGATGGCGATCCTTGCCAGGGTTTGGCGGGTCTTGCGGCGCCAGGGCCAAGGCATGGAAGCAATCGCGATCAGGGTGGTTGATCCGGATCTTAAAAGTGGGCAACCCTGCCGGCCTGTTCCATGCCCGAGGCCCAAGCACAGCGTTGGCAGCGCGCCTTGCTGATGGTGCTGCCCTTCGCCCTCTGGGGATCCGCCATGGTGGCGATGAAACCCTTGCTGGCCGACACCTCCCCCCTCTGGGTGGCCAGCCTGCGGCTGCTCCCCGCTGGGGCGCTGTTGCTGCTGGTCGCCGCTGGTGGTGGCCGAAGTCTGGCGGTCGATCGGCGCGACATCCCCGGGCTGATGCTGTTCGCGCTGGTGGATGGCGCCCTGTTCCAGGCGTTGCTGGCCCGTGGCCTGGTTCAGACCGGCGCCGGGCTGGGCTCGGTGCTGATCGACTCCCAGCCACTGCTGGTGGCCCTGCTGGCCCGCGGCCTGTTTGGCGAGGCGATCAATCCCGTCGGCTGGATCGGGCTGCTGATCGGCCTGCTCGGCATCGTCTGTCTGGGCGTGCCCGCTCAGCTGCTGGGACGCTGGTGGCTGGAAGGACCGCTGCAGCCCGATTTGCGCGCCTGGAGCCATGGCGAGCCGTGGATGCTCGGGGCTGCCGCCGCCATGGCGGTGGGCACCGTGCTCTGCCGCTTCGCGACCCGGCACAGTGACCCGTTGACCGTGACCGGCTGGCACATGCTGCTGGGAGGAATTCCCCTGTTTGCCCTGGCCGCCTGGCCCGACGGGATGGGCCTGCCCGCGCTGTGGCCCGCCTGGAGCGCCCAGCAGTGGTGGTTGATGGGTTATGCCTCCCTGTTTGGCAGCGCCGTGGCCTATGGCCTGTTCTTCTGGTTCGCCAGCCGCGGCGACCTCACCGGCTTCAGCGCCCTCACCTTTCTCACGCCGGTGTTTGCCCTGCTGTTTGGAGCCATCTGGCTGGATGAACACCTGCGCGGCCTGCAGTGGCTCGGGGCCGGCCTGGCCCTGCTCTCGGTGCTGTTGATTCAACGCCGCCAGCGGCTCTGGGATGGGCCCGCCCCGCCCACCCCCCTGGCGCCTGAACCCGCGGGGGGAGGCCCAAAGCCCGCGGTGGTGGTCCCTGAGGTTTCCGGATGACGGCCCGGCCTGTCGCACAGCGGCGTCGCGTGCTCGCGGTGGCTCTCCTCTGTGGGGTGGTGCTGTTCGTCTGGCAACTGGGCAGCACCGGCCTGGTGGATGAGACGCCGCCGCTGTTTGCCGCCTCCGCCCGCAGCATGGTGGAGCGGGCTGACTGGTTGATTCCCCACGTCAACGGCCTGCCCCGCTACGACAAACCACCGCTGGTCTATTGGCTGATGGGGGCGCTTTACGCCCTGCCGGGCCAATCGCGTTGGGATCCCCTCGGCAGCTGGGCCGCCTGCCTGCCATCGGCCTTGGCGAGCGTGGCGTTGCTGTTGGCCGTGGTGGATACCCTGCTCTGCTGGCCCCAGATCGGCCCTGGCGCCACGGACGACAACGCTGGCCCGCCACCACCACCACCAACTCCCCCTCCGCCACGCCACCCCACCGAGAGCCGCAACGCCACCGCGAAGCCGCTGGAGCCCCGTCCAGCGCCCGCGCTCGCGGCTCCAGGCCGCCCTGGTCTCACCGCTCTCTCAGCGGGCCTCGCCCACGGCCTCTCCCCCCTGGTGTTCGCCTGGGGGCGCATCTCCGTTAGTGATGCGCTCTTCAGCGCCACCTTGGGCCTGAGCCTGCTGTTGGCCTGGCGCACCTACGCCGATCCTCGGGGCCACTGGTGGCACCCCTGGCCTTGCCTCGGCCTGGCCGTGCTCGCCAAAGGCCCGGTGGCCGTGGTGTTGCTGACCCTCTCGCTCCTGTGCTTTGCCTGGCTCCAGGGCAATGGCCCGGAGTTGTGGCGGCGCCTGCGCCCTCTTCGGGGCCTGTTGATCGCCTTGGCCATCTCCGGCCCCTGGTACGCCCTGGCCCTGTGGCGCGAAGGCCAGCCATTTTGGGCCAGCTTCTTCGGTTATCACAATCTGCAGCGCTTTGCCTCGGTGGTGAACCACCATCTGCAGCCCTGGTGGTTCTTCGGACCGGTGCTGCTGGTCTGCAGCCTGCCGTTCACAGCGCTGCTGCTGCTGGGCCTGGCGCGGGCGATCGGGCCCCTCGAGGCCAACCTGCGCCGACCCGCGCAGCCCCGCCCGGCCGCCCTTTCGCTCGATCGCTTCGCGGCCTGCTGGCTGCTGGCGGTGCTGCTGTTCTTCACCAGCGCCGCCACCAAGCTGCCCAGCTACTGGCTACCCGCCACCCCAGCGGCGGCCCTGTTGATCGCCATCGCCGCGGCGGGCTCCCCATCGGCGCCGGCCGCAACCGTCGACCGGCCACGGCGGCTGGCCTGGTGGATCACCCTGCTGCTGACCCTGCTGCTGGCGGGGGTCTTCCTGGCCGGTCCCCTCTGGGTGCCGCTGATCCGGGATCCGGAGATGCCGGAGCTTCCAGCGGCCTTGCTGGCCAGTGGGAGGTTGCCCCTGGCCGCCGCCTGCTGGCTGGCCGCCGCGGGCCTGGGCTGGTGGCAATGGCGCCGCTCACGTCCCCTGGGGCTGCTCAGCCTGCAGGCGCCCCTGCTGCTCTACGTGGCCATCGTGCTGGTGCCGCTCTGGGACCTGGGCGACCGGGTCCGGGCGCTGCCGGTGCGCAGCGTGGCCAGCCAGCTGAAGCGGCTCGAACGAGCCGCGGAACCCTTGGCCATGGTGGGCATCCTCAAGCCCTCCTTGCACTTCTACACGGGACGGGTGGTGATCTATGAGGGCGATCAACCCAGCGATCTGGTCAACCTGGCCGACCGGCTGCGGCGGGAGCGCCGGCCGGGGCAACCGCCTTCGGATCCAAGCCGCCAGCCCAGCGTGCTGGTGGTGATCGACGAGCGCACCGCCAGCTCCCCCTGGTGGCGGGGATTGGAACCCCAGCGGCTCGGCGGCGCTGGTTTGTATCAGCTGTGGCGGCTGGATCGTCGGCGGCTGGAGCGGCGGGCGGGGCAGCTGCGGGCCAAGGGGGTAACAACCACTTGGGATCTGCCACGGCCGGAGCGCTATTGAGCTGGGCCGCTGATCGCCGCCTGCCTGGCTTGCCGCCGTTCAGACGGCCAGGGGTTGGGGGCTCAGCTGGGCGTACAGAGCCTCCAGGGCGTCGATGTTGCGGGTGAGGGTGTAGCGCTCCAGCACGCGGTCGCGGGCGCGGCGGCCCAATTCCTGGATCAGCACCGGCTGCTCGCGGAGCACCGGCAGCAGGGTGCGCAGCTGGGTGGTGACTCCCTGGGTGCTGATCACGATGCCAGCGCCGCCCTGCAGCACCTCCCCATCAGCGCCGGCGTCGGTGGCTACGCAGGCGGTGCCGGTGGCCATCGCTTCGAGCAACGCCAGCGACAGCCCCTCCACGAGCGAGGGCAGCAGGAACACCTCCGCTAACCGCAACAGGGCGAGGCGGCGCAGCTGATCCGGTTCGTAGCCCCACCAGAGCACCTGGTGCTCTGGGCCATAGGCCTGCATCAACGGCAGGCGCTGCGGGCCATCCCCCACCACCACCAACAGGCAATCCTGGGGTTGAACCAGCCTCCAGGCCCGCAGCAGGGCCTCCACGTTCTTCTCGGTGGCGATGCGTCCCATGTAGAGAAAAATCCGCTGGCCGCGGAACCGGCGTTTCAGCTCCGCCAGCTCAGCCGAGCCGCCAGAGGGGCCGGCGGGAGACCAGCGCTGCGGGTCGACGCCATTCGGGATGATCGCCAGCCGGCTCTCCGGCACCCCCAGCCGACTCAACACCTCCGCTTGCAGCTCGGAGAACACGATCACCCGGTCGAAGCGTGCCAGGGAAGGGGCATAGACCTGATACGTGAGCTGCTGGGTGCCGCCGGCCAGATTGCGCAGACCGGAATCAAAGGCCGGATGGAAGGTGGCCACCAGCGGCAGATCCAGCTGCTGGCAGAGATCCGGCAGCCGGAAATCAAGCGGCGAGAGGGTGAGGCTGGCGTGCACCAGATCGGGCCGCAGGTTTTCCAGCGAGGCCCGCAGCTCCCCGAGGGCCCGGGGGGAGGGGATCGTGTAGACCTGCGATTTCAACAGGTAGGGCAGCACCACCTCGGCGGTGGAGATGCCGTTCGGGCGAGGGGCCTGGGGTGCGCTGTCGCCGCTGGAGGCAGTGGCCTGCCGTACTGAAGTGGCCATGCCGCCCTGGCGATGCAGCGAGGGCAGCGCGGTGGGCGTGTCGAAATGGATAAAGCTCACCGTATGGCCGCGCTGGCGCAGGGCTTCGGTGGTGCTCAGGCCGTAGGTGACATTGCCGCAAAAGGGGGATTTCTTCCCGAGCCAGGCAATGTGCGCCACAAACGCCTATCGCGTGGATGTTCCAAGTTAGCAGCGGCAGCTGGGTGGCCCCGTCAAGCGCACCCCAGCCCTGGCACGGCGGAGGGCGGCCCAGCGAGCGGTCTTGGCGGGACAGCCGCTTGGCTCTGTCGTCGTTAGCCCAACCGCCAGGGCTGTTCACTGAGAGCCGCAACCATGGCGATCGCCGCCAGACCCCAGAGCACCGGCAAGAGGCCATAGCGACTCACAACCGTGCCGGCCAGGGCCAGCGGCAGGCTCAGGGCGATGTTGATCAGGTTGTTCTGCAGGCCGAAGACGCGGCCCCGTTGATTTTCCGGTGTGTCCTCCTGGATGGTCGTCTGGGCCGGGATCGCCAGCAGCGCCGCGCCGATGCCCAGCAGCATGCAGAGCGCCAAGGTCCAGCCGAGATAGCCGCGCGTTTGACCCAGCAACACCAGGCAGAAGGCGATCGTGCCAAGGCCGGAGCTGGCCAGCAGGCGGCGGCGGAAGCGATCGCCCAGCTGGGCGACGGCCAGGGCGCCGATCGCAAGGCCCACGCCGCTCATCGCCAGGAGGGTGCCGAAACCCGTGGGGCCAAGGCCACTGATCGTGGCCGCCAGGCTGATTGCCAGCACGTAGAGGGCGGCTAGCAGGCTGTAGAGCAACACCAGCTGCACCATGGCGCCACGCACGCTGGGGCGTTGGCGCAGCACTTCGATGCCTTCGCCAATCTCTTCCCACACGGTGATCTGCCGCACCTCGCGGGGCGGCTCTTCGAGATTGATCCCAGCGATCACCAATGCCGCCAAGCCGTAACAGAGCGGCAGCAACACAAACTCACCACCATTCAGGCCGAGGCGCTCCAACCCAAGCCGCAGCAGCCGCAGGATCGGATCGCCGAGGGCAAAGCCCAGGATTGTGGCCGCCATGCTGGTGGCCTGGTAGACGGAGTTGGCGGCCAGCAGTTTCTGCGGCGGCACCAGCAGCGGGATGGCGGCCTGTTCCGCCGGCGCGAAGAACTGGGTGAGCACCGACTCCAGCAGGGTCATGCCCACCAGCGCCCAGTAGCCCCAGCTCACCCCCAGCCAGATCGGCCCGGGCAGAAGGCAGAGGGGGGCCAGCAACACCAAGATCGCCCGCAGGCCGTTGGACGACACCATCACGGAGCGCTTGGGCCAGCGATCGGCCCAGACGCCAGCCACGGTGCCGAGCAGCATCGCCGGCAGGGTATTGGCCACGTAAATGCCGGTGGCCAGGAGGGTGATGGCCTGGGCGCGGCTTTCGAGATCGATGCGGATCATCGCCGCGGCGCCGGCGAGGGCCTCATGGGACTGGGGTGTGTCTGTCACCCAGTACTGGGCGATCAGGAACACCATCAACACGATGTAGAACTTGTCAGCGAGCTGGGAGAACACCTGTCCCAGCCAGAGGCGCCGGAAACCCGGCAGGGCCAGCACGGACATCAGCCCCCTGTCAGCGGCGGCCCCACTCATGCTGACGGTGTCTCCAGGGGTGAGCCGGTTGCGGTCATGGGCTCCAGGGCAGAGCGCAGCAGTCTGAAGGCCCGTGGGCTGCGACCCAGGTGCTCTCGGCTCCAGACCTCCACGAGGCCGAGCAGCCGCAGCCACACCGGCAGCGGCCCCAGCAAGCCGCCATCGCGTCGCCGCGGCGGCGCCGGCCGCGTCAGCCTTTGCAACAAGGCCAGCTCCGAGGCATTGAACTGCTGCTGGGCCCCAACGATGGCGCCGATCGCCAGGCCTTCCGCGGCGAAAAAGCTGCAGCGCCAGCTCCAGTCGCCAATGGGGGGGTGAAGCGCGGCGCCGGTGCGCACACAGCTTTGTAGCGGCAGGGCATATCCGCCTAGGGCCAGCAGTTGCACGCTGGCTTGCACGGCGATCGCCAGGGCCTCGGCGGCTTCGGAGCGTTCCTCCACCACCGACTCCAGCCGGTTTAGGGCCAGCTCCAGGGCGCTCACCATGCCCGGCGCTGGGGCGCCATCGGGCACCAGGGCCAGGCAGAGCTCCGCCAGCCCCTGGGCGGCGGAGAGGGTCTCCAGGCGCTGCCCCAGGGCGCCATGGCTGCGCACGAGTTGCAGTTGCCGCACCCGACGCAGGCCGCGGCGGCCGCTCACCTGCAGCCGCAGGCGGGCCAGGGGCACCGCCGCCGCCAGGCTGCTGCGATGGCGCCGCGCTCCCGGCACGGCCAGGCGCGTCAGGCCCTCGGCCTCACTCAGCACGATGAGCAGGCGGTCCTGTTCACCGAGGGGGGTGCAGCGCAAGGCGATGCCCTCTAGCAGCTCCTCCCCGGTCGCCATCAATCGGCCTGCCGCTGGGCCTGGATCAGCGCCACGCCGCGGCTGGTGCCGAGCCGGCAGGCGCCGGCCTCCACCAACCCGTAGGCCTGCTCCAGGGAGGCGATGCCGCCCGCGGCCTTGACGCCGGCGCGACCACGGGCCAAGGCGACCACCTGGCGCACCTGATCAGGGCTGACGGCGGGCCCAAAGCCGCTGCCGGTCTTCAGGAAGCGGACCCCGGCATCGAGGCTCACCTCGACCAGCAGCTCCAACGCCGCCGGCTCAAGCCGCCCCACTTCGAGGATCACCTTCACGGGCAGGCCCAGGTCGGTGATCGCCGCCAGATCGTCCAGCAGGGTGCCGCTCTCGCCATCGGCGAGGGCCCCGAAATCGGGCACCACATCGAGCTCATCAGCGCCGGCCGCCGCCGCCGCTTCAGCCTCGGCCCGCTTGATCGGGGCGGGCACCGCGCCGAAGGGGAAGCCGATCACGGCGATCAGCTTCACCGGGCCGGAGGGCGGCAGGCGCTGCCGCGCCTCCGGCAGCCAGCGGGAAGCCAGGCAGACGCCGGCGAAGCCGAAATGGCGGGCTTCATCGCAGCAACGCAGCACGGCGTCCTGGCCGTGGTGGGGATCCAGTAGAGCGTGATCGATCAGCGGGGCCAGATCGGGGAGGTCACGATCCGGCCGCGCCCTTGCCGCCTCCACGATCAGCTGTTGCGGGGCTGGATCACGCCGAAGCCGCCATGGTTGCGGCGATACACAACCTGGATCTGATCGGTTTCGCGGTCCCGGAACACGAAGAAGTCGTGATCGATCAGCTCGAGCTGGTGCAGGGCTTCATCCAGATCCATCGGCGGCATGGCGAAATACTTGCGTCGCACGCCGCGGGAGGGCAGTGCCGCCTGCATGCCGTCCGTGAGGGTTTCACCGGCTTTCGGCAGGCTCGCGGCTCCGGCTTCCTCAGCCGCCGCTGAGCGATGCACCGGCCCATGGCCGTGCACGCGATCTTTATACCGATGCAGCTGACGGCTCAACTTGCTCGCCACCAGATCGATGCTGGCGTAGAGATTCTCACTGCGCTCCTGGGCCCGGATCACGGTGCCGTTCGCGAACAGGGTGACCTCAGCGGTCTGTTGCGGCACCCGCGGGTTGCGGGCCACAGACAGATGGACATCGGCCTCCTTGACGATGGTGTCGTAATGCCCGATGGCTCTGGTGAGCTTGGCTTCGGTGTAGTCCCGAATTGCCGGGGTGACGTCGAGGTTGCGGCCGTGGATCAGCAGTTTCATGGTCAGGCGACCCTCCGGATAGTGCGGGCCCGGGGCCCGTTGCCCGCACGCTAGGAAGGCTGGACGATGGGCTCCAAAGGTCGCGCAATCCTTTATGAATGCCAGCAGCCGGTGCCCTTCCCGCTCGGCTGGGCCTGGCAACGCCAGTTGCAGCGCCGCCTTCTCGACCAGCCCGCAGCCGACGAGGCCCTGCTGCTGCTGGAGCACGAGCCTTGCTACACCCTCGGTCGGGGCGCCAGCACCGCCTTCCTCGGCTTTGATCCCGAAGCTCCACCCTTGCCGCTCTACCGCATCGACCGCGGCGGCGAGGTGACCCACCATCTGCCTGGACAGCTGGTGCTCTACCCGGTGCTCGACCTGCAGCGCCACGGCGCCGACCTGCATGTTTACCTTCGCGATCTCGAGCAGGTGGTGCTGCGGGTGCTGGAGCGCCTGGGCTTGCCGGGAGAACGCTGGCCCGGGCGCACGGGCGTGTGGCGGCAGGGCCGCAAGCTGGCGGCCATCGGCATCGGCGCCCGGCGCTGGATCAGCCAGCACGGCCTGGCCCTGAATGTGAACTGCCAGCTTGAAGGCTTCGCCGCGATCGTGCCCTGTGGCATCGCCGATCGGCCGGTGGGACGACTGGTGGATTGGCGGCCGGAGCTGACGCCAGCCGCTGTCAGACCGCTGCTGCTTGAGGCGTTCGCCGACCACTTCGACCTGCGGCTGCAGCCGCCGGGGCCGTCCGAACGGTTGCCGAACTTGTAACCATGGGCGCGCCTTCCTGAATCTGGCCGATGCCCGCCAACGCCACCACGCCTGGAGCCGCGGTCGCCGCATCGGGGTTGGCCGAGATCCACTGGAGCGCTGATGCTCAGGACCGTGAGGCCCTCGCCCAGCGCCACGATTGGTCGGCGCTGCATGGGCTGGAGCAGTTATGGCCCGAGCTGGAACGCCTGCATGGCGATGCCATCGCCCTGGAGGCTCCCCACGCCCGCCCGCCCGAGACCCTCAGCTTCGCGGAGCTGCGGCGCCGCATCGATCAAGCCGCCGCCGGTTTCGCGGCCCTAGGCCTACGGCCCGGCGAGGTGGTGGCGCTCTTCGCCGAGAACGGCCCCCGCTGGCTGGTGGCCGACCAGGGCCTGATGCGGGCGGGGGCGGCCGATGCGGTGCGCGGCAGCGGCGCTCCGGCGGAAGAGCTGCGCTTCATCCTCAGCGATTGCGGCGCCGTGGCGATGGTGTTGGAGTCGATGGCGCTGTTCGAGCGGCTGGAGCTGCCGCAGGGGGCGCTGCAGCCCTTGCGGTTCGTGGTGCTGCTGGAGGGTGCCGCGCCCGCCGCCGGCTGGAGCGGCCCGCCGCTGCTCAGCTGGGAAGCGCTTCTGGAACGGGGCGCCTCCGCCGATCTGCCGCCAGCGCCCGCCGCCGATCCGCAACGCACCGCCACGCTGCTTTACACCTCGGGCACCACCGGCCAGCCCAAGGGGGTCCCCCTCAGCCACGCCAACCTGCTGCATCAGCTGCGCACCCTTGGCGTGGCGGTGCAACCGCACAGCGGCGATCGCGCCCTGAGCGTGCTGCCGATCTGGCATGCCTATGAGCGCACGGCCGAGTATTTCCTGCTGGCCTGCGGCTGCCGCCAGACCTACACCACCCTCAAGCAGCTGCGCGGCGACCTGCAGAAGGTGCGCCCCCACTATCTGATCAGCGTGCCGCGGCTTTGGGAGGCCCTGCTGTCGGGGTTCGAGGATGCCCTGGCGGCCATGCCAAATGGCCGTCGCCGCTTGATCCAGGCCGCTTTAGCCAACAGCACCCAAACCTGCGAGCGCCGCCGCCGGGCCCAGGATCTCACCCTCAAGCCCGAGGCGCTGGCAACCCGGCTGGCCGCCGCCGCTGAGCTGGCCCTGCGCTGGCCGTTGCATCGCCTGGCCATGGCCCTGCTCTGGCCCAAGGTGCGCCAGCAGCTGGTGGGGGGCCGGCTGCGCACCGCCATCAGCGGCGGTGGTGCCCTGGCCATCCATGTGGATAGTTTCTTCGAGGCGATCGGCATCGAGCTGCTGGTGGGCTACGGCCTCACGGAAACCAGCCCGGTGCTCAGCTGCCGCCGCCCATGGGCCAACCGCCGCGGCAGCGCCGGCCGGCCCCTGCCGGACACCTCCTTGAAGGTGGTGGACCCCGACAGCCGCGTCAGGGTGCCGCTGGGGCAGCGGGGCCTGGTGCTGGCCCGGGGTCCCCAGGTGATGGGCGGCTACTTCGCGCGTCCGGAGGCCACCGCCAAGGTGCTGAGCGCCGAGGGCTGGTTCGATACGGGCGACCTGGGGCGGCTGCTGCCGGACGGCAGCCTGGTGCTCACCGGCCGCGCCAAGGACACCATCGTGCTCAGCAGCGGTGAGAACATCGAGCCGGGACCGCTGGAGGAGGCGCTTCTGGAGCTGCCGCTCGTGGAGCAAGTGATGGTGGTGGGCCAGGACCGCAAGCAGCTCGGGGCCCTGCTGGTGCCCCGCCAGGAGGCGTTGGTGGAGTGGGCCTTGGCCCAGCAGCCGGCCCTGCGCCATGCCCCTGGAGAGCCGGTTGATGCCGCCTTGCTCAAGGCGCTGAGCCGTTACTTCAACCGCGTCCTGGCCGAACGCAGCGGCTCCAGGGCCGATGAGCGCCTGGCGGGGGTGGCACTGGTGGAGCCGTTCAGCATTGAAAATGGCCTGCTCACCCAAACCTTGAAGCAACGCCGCGACCGCATCGCCGAGCGTGACAACGCGGCGATTGAGCGCATCTACGCCGATCGCTAACGCGGCGACCGCCTCGGCGAGCCTGCGGTGGGCCTGGAGGCCTTGGGGGCGCTCGCAGGGGACGGACCGCCAGCGCAGCGGATCTGCGGCCGGAGCACCCCGGCGCGGCGGCCCCGTTGACCCCGGGGGGCCTCTGCTGACACCCTGGGCGCTGATTTCCCAGTGACATGGCGAACGGCAGCTTCACGATCAAGCGAGCGGTCACGGTGCGGGCCATCGTCACGCCGCGCTGGAAAGAGGACGCCGAGCGTGAGCTCAGCAACGCCATCGTCAACCTCGACCAGCAGCTGGCCCAGCTGGAGCAGGAGGGGCAGCGCCTCACCGATGAAATCCGCCGCCAGAGCGCGAACCCGCTCGACCCGCGCGTGCAGGAGCAGGTGGCTGGCCTGCAGCAACAGGTAGCGGCCAAGCGCGCCGAATTCGAGGAGCAGAAGCGCCAGGTTCTGGAGCAACAGCGCTCGGTGCGGGAGTTGGAGATGGAGCAGATCGTCGAGCAGGGGCAGCTGGAGAGCTTCTGCGAGGTGCGGGTGGGCGACAACCTGGTGCAGAAGCTGCAGGCGGCCGTCGTTGTGCGCGACGGGGTGGTTGAAGCGGTTGAGGGCGCCGACTGAGCCCGTCCGCTGACCCCGGGCCCCTTGGCGGGAACCCAAAGCTCTCGACCACCACTCGCCATCGCAAGTCACCCCTGCGCCAACGAGGAGCCTCACGCACGCAGGTGTCTGAGGGTGGTTGTGGAGAGCCTCTTCAGCGCCCGCACTGGGCCCCCTCCAACCTCCTGGCGCCCCTGCCCTGAAGGCGGTGGCGGGGCCTATGGCCGCGATTGCCTGTGCTGCCGCTGAGGGTGCTGGCTGAGCAGAGCGCATTGCTGTGCGGTGCGTAAACTCCGCCCCAGACGTGCGGCGTTTCAGCTTTGGCCACCTACGAAATCTTCATGCCGGCCCTCAGCTCCACGATGACGGAGGGCAAGATCGTCGAGTGGCTGAAACAACCTGGAGACCGCGTTGAGCGGGGCGAGGCCGTCCTGATCGTCGAATCCGACAAGGCCGATATGGAGGTGGAAGCCTTCCAGGAGGGCTTCCTGGCCACGGTGTTGATGCCCGCGGGTGGCACCACGGCGGTGGGCGACACCATCGGCCTGATCGTGGAAACCCAGGAGGAGATCGCGGCGGCGGCGGCCAATGCGCCCGCGGCTGCCCCTGCCGCCGTCGCGCCGCCAGCAGCGCCCCCCAGCCCGGCGACGACCTCTGTTCCGCCGGCTGCCCCGGCCCCGGCGGCACCCACGCCGATGGCTGTCCCCGTGCCGGCGGCTGTCGCCGTGCCGGTAGCCGCGCCTGCTCCCGCCCCAGTCGCCGTCGCCGCGCCCCAGGCCGTGCCAGCTGCCCAGCCGGGCAATGGCCGGGTGGTGGCCACCCCCAGGGCCCGCAAACTGGCCGCCCAGCGGGGCGTCGCCCTTGAGGGTCTGCGCGGCAGCGGTCCCCATGGCCGTATTCAGGCGGAGGATGTGGAGCGAGCCAGCGGTCAGCCGGTGTCGGTGCCGAGGGTGGCCGAGGGCGTGGCGGCGGCGAGCTCCGGCAATGGCCGAGCGGCAGCGGCGGCGCCGGCTGCCCCTGCGGAACCGGCCCAAAGCTTCGGCCGCCCAGGCGACACCGTGGCGTTCAACACGTTGCAACAGGCGGTGGTGCGCAACATGAACGCCAGCCTCAGCATTCCTTGCTTCCATGTTGGCTATACCATCACCACCGACAAACTCGATGCGCTTTATAAGCAGGTCAAGGGCAAGGGCGTCACAATGACTGCCTTGCTGGCCAAGGCGGTGGCCGTCACCCTGGCCCGCCATCCCCAGGTGAACGCCAGCGGCAGCGAGGCGGCCATGACCTATCCGCAACGGGTTAATGTGGCGGTGGCGGTGGCCATGGAGGATGGAGGCCTGATCACCCCGGTGCTGGCCGATGCCGACCGCACCGATCTCTACACCCTGTCTCGCAATTGGGCGGATCTGGTCAGCCGGGCCCGCGCCAAGCAGCTGAAGCCAGATGAATACAGCACCGGCACCTTCACCGTTTCCAACCTCGGCATGTTTGGAGTCGATCGTTTCGATGCGATCCTGCCGCCTGGCACAGGAGCCATCCTGGCCGTGGCCGCGTCTCGCCCCACGGTGGTGGCCACCAAGGAGGGAGCGATCACGGTGCGGCGTCAGATGCAGGTGAACCTCACGGCCGATCATCGCGTGATCTACGGCACCCACGCCGCGGCATTCCTGCGCGATCTCGCCCAGCTGATCGAGAACGATCCGGACAGCCTGGCCCTCTGAAGGCCACAGCGGCCGCAACAAACTCCCACAATGTGGGGGTGCGGCATGCATTTTCTTGATAACCGTATCCTGGAACGGCATGGCCGACCACCGCCGCAGGGACGGGATTGGGCATCAGCTGGTACCGACTGATCGACGCCACGCTCGAAGCCACGAGCGACGTGATGATCGACGTGACAATTCACGCGCCCCCTGGTGACCAGAGCTCATCGCCACCGCCCAGTTGCCGACATCCGCCGATGCACGATCCAGCCGATCGTCTGCTGTCCGCCTACGACTTCACTCTCCCTGATGAGCTGATCGCCCAGCGGCCGCGAGAACCTCGCCATGCCGCCCGGCTGCTGATCGTGGAGGCCGCCGCGGGGGCGCGTCACCGGCAGGTGTGGGATCTGCAGGAGGAACTTCGCCCCGGCGACCTGCTGGTGGTGAACAATACCCGTGTGCTGCGGGCTCGCCTCACCGCCCGTCGCGCCAGTGGCGGGGCGGTGGAGCTGCTGGTGGTCGAACCCCTGGGGGACGGTGTTTGGTTGTGTCTGGCTCGGCCGGCCCGACGGCTCCGCGATGGCGAGTGGTTGCAGCTCGAGGCGCCTGGTCAACCCCAGCTGGCGGTGCGGGTGGAAGGCGATCCGGAGCAGCGGGGCTGTCGCCGCATTCGCTTCCCGCCCCAGTTTGCCGATGCCACGGGCCTGGAGCCGCTGCTGTTGCGCTACGGCGACGTGCCGTTGCCGCCTTACATCCGCGCCCACGAGCCCAGCGACAACGAGCGTTATCAAACCCGTTACGCCAGCCGACCCGGCGCCGTAGCGGCACCGACGGCGGGTCTGCACCTGAGCGATGAGCTCCTGGCCGCCCTCGAGCGCCGAGGAATTGAGCGGGCGGAAGTCACCCTGCATGTGGGCATCGGCACGTTTCGTCCCCTCGAAGAGGAAAACCTCGACGGACTCGAACTCCACAGCGAGTGGGTCGAGGTCACGCCGGCATTGGTGGCCTCGGTGCAGGCCTGCCGCGCCCGTGGTGGCCGGGTGATTGCCGTGGGCACCACCTCGGTGCGCAGTCTTGAGGGGGTGGCTGCCTTGCATGCCGGCGAGCTGCGGCCCCACACCGGCCCGGTGTCCCTGGTGATTCAGCCCGGCTTCCAGTTCGCGGTGGTGCAGGGGTTGCTCACCAATTTCCACCTGCCGCGCAGCTCGCTGTTGCTGCTGGTCAGCGCTCTGTTGGGGCGCTCCAGGCTGCTAGAGCTCTACGCGGAGGCGATCCGTGAACGCTACCGCTTCTTTTCCTATGGCGATGCCATGTGGATTCCAGCGGAGGCGATGCTGCGGCAAGCTCTGCCGCCTGACTCGCAGCTGGTTTAATCCGGTCGATCAGGCAACTTCTGGACAGCGCCGGCCCAGACCATTGGAGGATTGCGGCTGGAGGATTGCGGCGCCATGGCTTTCGCCAGAGGGAACCGCCACGATGGACGTGATGCCCAGGCTCCTTCGCCCAGGCTGGTTTCTCAAGCGAAAGCCCCTGGCTCGCAGGGGCTGGTGAGATGCCGACGGAATCGGACTGCTTGGCGCAGGCTAAACAACCCGGATGGGCAGCCTGATCAGGCGGCTAAGTTGGCGGCCACGAAATCCCAATTCACCAACTTATCGAGGAAGGTGCTGATGTAATCGGGCCGGCGGTTCTGGTAGTCGAGATAGTAGGCGTGCTCCCACACGTCCATGGTGAGCAGGGCCTTTTGGCCGTGGGCCAACGGCAGATCGGCATTGGCGGTCTTGCTGATTTTGAGGCTGCCGTTGTCAAGCACGAGCCAGGCCCAGCCGCTGCCGAATTGGGTGGCGCCGGCGGCCTTGAACTGCTCCACGAAGGCCTCAAAGCTGCCGAAATCAGCATTGATCTTGTCGAGCAGGGCGCCGCTGGGGCTGCCACCACCACCGGGTTTGATGCACTGCCAATAGAAGCTGTGGTTCCACACCTGGGCGGCGTTGTTGAACACACCGGCCTTGCTGGCATCGCCGGCCACGGCGGTGATCGTGTCTTCCAGGCTCTTGCCCTCCAAGTCGGTGCCGGCCACCAGGTTGTTCAGGTTGGTGACGTAGGCGTTGTGGTGCTTGCCGTGGTGGAACTCCAGGGTGGCGCGGGAGATGTGGGGTTCGAGCGCGTCGAGGTCGTAAGGCAGAGCGGGCAGCTGGTGGGCCATGGGACAGGGTTCGGCGACGGGGGGAAACGATGCCGGTGCTGGGGCGGCCGCGGCGAGGCGGCGCGATGGCACGCGGACTGGCGCCGGCATCCTACTGATTGTGTTTGAGGCAAAGGATGGAGCGGCCCTTGTAGGAGGAGCCGCCCTGCGGGAGGGCGGCGATCGCCGACCTCGTGCCGATCACGGGCCGCCCCGGCGTTGTTCAGTTGCCAACGTCGAGCAGTTCCACCTCGAAGGTGAGGGTGGCGTTGGGGGGAATCACCCCGCCGGCTCCCCGCTCGCCGTAGGCGAGATCGGGTGGAATGATCAAGCGGCGCTTGCCGCCCACCCGCATGCCGGCCACCCCCTCATCCCATCCCTTGATCACTCGGCCGCCGCCCAACGGGAACCGGAAGGGACCGCGTCCGTAGCTGCTGTCGAACTCCTTGCCATTGGCCAAGGTGCCCCGATAGTTCACCGACACCGTTTTGCCGCTGACCGCCTCGGCACCCTGGCCCACGTCCTGGTCGAGGATGCGCAGGCCGCTGGCGGTTACCACCTCCTTGGTGGCGGAGAGGTCACCGCCGAGGGAGGCTGCCCCGGCCAGTAAGGCATCGCCATCGGCGCTGGGGGCTGGGGTGCTGCTGCTGGCCATCGTGAAGAGGGTGGGGTTGGGATCGTTGGGATCAAGCTCCAGGGGTGAGGCCACCAGGCGGGTTGCAGGTGCCCCAGCGGTTGCCGAGGCGACCGCCGTGGTTGCCTTCGCCATGGTCGTTGCCGCCATGGTGGTCGCCATTGGAGCGCCGCTGACGATGGCCTGATCGCCGCTGGGAGCTGCCGCCAGGCTGGAGGGGGCCACCAGCTGGCTGACCAAGGCCACCATCAGGCAGGCCAGGAAGACCGCGGAGCTGATCAGAATGTCACGCATGGCGCTGCTGCTCTGGAGGATCGATCACTGGGGCTGGATTCTGGCAGCCGCCCTCAATCGGATTTCCGCCGTGGGGCGCCGCGATTGGGCGCCTCAATCCGGCAGGTCAGGCTTGCCGTTGCGTTGCCGCAGTTGTTGTTCCAGCCGGTCGATGCGTCCGCGCAGCTCATCAAGCTCCCGCTGACGGGCCAGGCCCAGGTCTTGCAACAGCTGATCTCGCCCCTGCTCGAGCTGGCGTTCCGCCTGTTGCTCCAGTTCCGGGGTCTCGCCCCGCAGCGCCCGCGACACGTCCTCCACCAACGCTGAGGCGTGGCTGGGATCCAGCCGGCCACTGCGGACCCACTCCTGGGTGACGTAGCGCAGGCGGTCGGTCACGAGGGAGGTGGTGCCGAGGCCGCGCAGCAACAGCATCTGCAGCAGATTGCCCTGATCCATGGCGAAGCGACGGTGACGACACCGATGCGGGAGGCTCTTCTGAGATTGGCCCGATCCGGATCGCCAGGCCAAGGGACGATGACCGTCCCTGCCGTGGACGGTTCACGGCTCCGTTCTGCCCTGTGGGCCCTGGGCGCCGGCAGTTTGGCGGGGTTGGCGCTGCCACCCCTCGGGCTGCCCCCGCTGCTCTGGCCCGCTCTGGCGGTGCTGTGGCAGCTGGTTAGCAGCGGCCGGCGCGGGCCCACCCTCCTTTGGGGTCTGGCCGCGCTGCTGACCAGCCACCGCTGGTTGCTTTGGCTGCACCCGCTCGACTGGATCGGCGTGCCCGCACCCCTGAGCCTGCCGCTGTGCGTGTTGATCTGGCTGGCCTGCGGGCTGCTGGGCGGTGCGCTGGTGCTGCTCTGGTCGCTGCCCTGGAGGGGGCTTGGGCTGGAGCGGGCGGATACCGCCCTGTTGGCCGCAAGCCTGTGGGGCCTGGCGGAGGTGCTGCTGGCCCGTGGCCCGCTGTTCTGGATTGGTCTTGGCGTGTCGCCGTTGCCCAGCGACCGCTCCCTAGCCGGACTGGCAGCCCTGGGCGGAGCGGGCCTGATCGCCATGGTTCAACTGCTGATCGGCTGGGGGCTGTGGCGGGTGCTGCTGTGGCGCCAGCAAGGGCGAAGGCAGGGGCTTTCGCCATGGAGTCCGCGGTGGAGTCGCAACGTGGTGGTGTTGGCTGCTCTGGTGCTGAGCGCCCACCTGCTGGGGGCCGCGGCCTTGGGGCCAGCCCAGGACCTGTCGCAGTCGGAGGGGCGGCGAGAGACCGTGCTGGTTATCCAGCCGGCGATCCCCACCCGTGAGAAGTTCGAGCCCGCCCAGCAGAGACGGCTGCTGCACACCTTGGCCCAAACGCTGGACCATCTAGCTGCAGAGGAAGGCGCGGCCACGGCGCTGGGGCCCGAACGAACCGCTCTGCCAGTGGCCATTGAGCCCGTCGGCTTGAAGCCCGTCGGCTTTGCGGCCGTGGGCTTTGAGTCCTTCAGCCTGGAGGCACTCGGGCCGGGTGAACCGGAGACAAAGGCCTCAGCCAGGACATCGCCGCGCCGCGCTGCCATCGATGCCGTGCTCTTGCCCGAAGGGGCCCTTGCCTTGGATCAGCCGTTGCCCATCCCAGCACCGGTCGAGGTGCTGTCCGGTGGTTTCCGCCGCCAGGGGGAGGGGCTGCGCAGCGCCCTGCTGCGCTTCGAGCCCGGCGAGCGCTGGCCAGGGGGCGGGGTGGACAAGCATCGACTTGTGCCTTTAGGGGAATGGGTGCCGCTGTCAGGCCTGGTGCGCTGGAGTGGCCTCTCAGCCGTAGGGGGGCTGGAGCCTGGCGCAGCATCCCGATTGGTGGATCGGCCCAGGGGTCGCATCGGCGTGGCAATTTGCTACGAATTGGCCGATGGCCATGGCTTGGTCCAGGCCAGCCGGGATGGCGCTCAGTGGCTGCTCGCCAGCGCCAATCTCGATCCCTATCCGATCATGCTGCAACAGCAATACTCTGCTGTAGCCCAGCTGCGATCGATCGAAACCGGTCGCTGGCTGGTCAGCGCCGCGAACACAGGGCCAAGTCTGTTGGTCGATCCGGCAGGCCGATTACGTGGCCATCTGACGCCACTGATCCCAGGGCAAGCGATGGCAGAGGTGCAGCGAGTTGATCAGCTCAGCCTCTACGGGCGCCTGGGGGAGTGGCCCATGCTCGTGCTGCTGCTGCTGGCGGCAGCCTCTAGGGCGCGAGCACTGAGCAGGCAAGGGCTATTCCTCCATTTCGGGATCGATAGCGGAGGGTCCGAGCATTGAAAAATTGATCGACCTCAAGCCATAAAAAGCAACAGCATAAATCAGGCAAGTCAAAGCATCTCGGATGGCATCGGGAACGGCCCTCTTGATCGCTTCGCTTTTGGCCTTGTTAGCAAGGATGCGCAATCGAGCCAATTCGGTTTCGCCTCGGTCTACCAGCAGGGACCGCGCCTCAACCAGTGATATGCCGGGGGCAGGTCGCACACTGGGCGGAAGATTTTGAGTAATCTGCTCTAACTCAGAAACACTAGAAATAGCCCGAAATGCTGCAACTTGTCGGTCAACCTGCCGAATGGTTCTCTGGGCTTCGTTGTCAGAATTCCGGATCTGTAGATAGATAGAATTGGTCTGCAGGGGAATGATTAGGATAAACCCGAGCGCCGCCAGCGGCGCCAGTTTTTGGATTCTTTTTAGCGGAAAGATGGGTGGACTTAGGGATTTGGCGTGGTGTTCACAAAGAAAGATCAGTGCCGCAGCCATCAATGGGTAAATGGACGATGTGCGGATAAGGAATGCTACACGTTGTTGCCAGCCGGGATTGGTCAGCTGCAATGGGAACAAGCCAAATAGAATGTTAACAATGAAAAGGAAGGCGAGAGCCTCGCCAATTCGTCCCAGGAATCGAGCCGCGAGCTGGCGACCGACCAATCCACGCGAATGCTGCATGAGACCCAAGTCAAAGGGGGGGAGTGGAACTGCGACCCTACAATAAAGCCATCAACCAACTTGTACCTGATCTGGAATTCAAACTAACCCATTGAACCACGCTCGCGTCTAGCAAACATGGGCGACCTGGTTCGGGAGGGTAGGCCCTGCCAGTCAATCGAGTGACCTGGAGATCTTGATGATCCCCGCATACCAGGGCCGCGCCTTTTCTGGCCCCAATCAGCCTCGTGGTGTCGTGGGGGAGCGCTGACGCGATGGGGCATCCAGGCAGGGGCGGCTGTCTGCATGTCCAGGCCGCCCTCTGGCTCTTGAGCATCCCGCTCGTGAAGGTGCAGTGGCATGGATGCTGTCAGGGTTCGACTTTGGCAGCGGCTTTGGCCGGAGCCATGGCGTCGAGACATCCTGATGTCAGCGGGTTGATCGGCTTGAACGCTGATGTGCAAGCGTCGGAAGCAGCGCAATTCGAGAGCTCAATCGCGCCATTGATGGGCCATTACCCGCTCAGCATGGCCACGGAGCGGGCGCGTATACTTTCTCTGCATTGGCATGCTGCATGTCGATCAATTCTCGAACGACATTCGGTTTTCATCAGGTCCCAAGATGTTTTGGCCTGCTGTGGTTGACTGACTGCTGGCGTCGCATCAGGGTCAAGGCGTATGCCTCGAACGCCCCTCACAAATGAAGGCTCCAGCGCCCACGCCTGCGCAATCACCATCCGATCACGTTCCTGGCTCGCCAGCCAGGATGCAGCAGCAGTCATTGTTCAGGTTGTCCTCGACAATGCCAGTATAATTTCTCCCATTTGCCCATGCTGAGTTGGTAGCGATCTTCAGGGCGTCTGTTGGCGTCTCGTCGTAGCAACAGACCTTGGCGACGCTCGGCGAAGGCCGCCGGCAAGCCCGTTGCACGGGCTCGCTCGCCCGCTATCGCCTGCGAGCCTCTTGGCGCCCCCCCCAGCTCCCCCCTGTGGACACACGGCCTGGCATCGCAGCGGGCCAAGATCTGGTAGCGGGGGATTGCGGTGCTGAGCGTGGCCAGTTGCAAGCCCCACTACAAGCCTCACTGCAAGCCCCACTGTGCTGGCATGAGCCCACTGCCAGGGGGGCGATCGGGACTGCGATCTGGGGTGCGAAAACCAGCCAATTAAGGCAATCTCGAATGTTTCGCGAAGATTGACGAATGGTTTAATCGCTCGAATCCCTATGGTGCCTGCTGCATGAATTGGCCAAGCGCTGCAGGGATCCCCTCACGGTAAGCACGGCCATCCAGCTCAGCCCAGCCCCCGCACACGGCTGGTCGGCCCCAGGGATGCTGTCCGGCTTGGACGGGGCAGCAGCCGCCAGCGCCACGGGGGCCAACCAGCCCCTGCCTAGCCACAACGCCTTGCCACAACTGGAGACGTGACAGCTGGTGGCATTGATCAAGTAGTGCCCCCCACACTGCCCTTGGCCTCCCCGCTCCCCTCGTCCTCGTCGCCGCAGCCTGCGACCACCGCAGCCGGGTCTTCCGCTGCCGCCACGCCCGGCAGGGCCGCTGCTACCGCTTGCAGCCGCCGCAGGGCCAGCCGTTCTATCTCCCGCTCTTGCCATTCCGCGGTTGGGATGGAGAGGCCCCTGCAACTGGCCCTGGACTTGCCAACCCTGGACCTGCCAGCGCTGGGCCTGGCGCTACCGGGCCCCGGCGGCATATCCACAGCACCGGACCCAGCAGGCCCCCATGGGGCGGTTCCCGCCGCGCCGTTGCCCTCCAGGCCCAGCGATGCCGGCCCAGCTGGCGCCGATCGGCCGGTAGCGGCATCGCTTCAAGCGGAGCCGCGGCCCGATCGGGAGCTGACGGCTGAGCAGCGGCTGCTGGCCAGTGTGCTGGCGGTGTTGGAGGCGGGCACTGCCCCCTGGCGTCGGGAATGGGATGGATCAGGCGGAGGTCACCACCTCAACCTGGTGAATGGCCACCGCTATCGCGGCGCCAACCCCATCCTGTTGGCCTTGGCGCTGCAGGCACGCCAGGCCCATGGCGTGGGTTCCTCGGAGCTACGGAACCTGCCGTACTGGTGTGGCTTCGCGGCGGCACGGGCCTTGGGCCTCCATCCCAGGGCCGGCAGCCGCGCCATTCACATCCTGCGGCCCCATCGCATGCAGCGCCGGGGAGCTGCCGCAGGCCAGAGCAGTGCCACTGACGCCCAAGCCAGCCAAGTCATCACCGCCATGGCCTCCGCCCCGGTCGAGCCTCCCGCAGCCGGCCAGGAGGGTCCGGTGCGCCAAGGCGGCTGGATCCGCTATCGCCCGGTGGCCGTGTTTCACGTGTCCGACCTGGAGGGAGAGGGTCTGGCGGCGTTGGTGGCCCGCCGCCAGACCGCAGCCAAGGCCTCGCTGCGACCCGAGCCGGAACGGCTGGAGCTGGCGGAGCAAGCCCTAAGCCGCTGGCCGGTTCCCCTGGAGCTCGGCGGTGCGATGGCCTGCTACCTGCCCAGCTTGGATCGCATCCAGCTGCCCCAGCGCAGCGCCTTCCATAGCCCCGCGGCGTTCTATGCCACCTGGGCCCATGAGGCTGTGCACAGCACGGGGCATGCCTCGCGTCTCAACCGCGATCTCAGCGGTCGCATGGGGGGCGATGCCGGCGCGGAACGCACCTATGCCCGCGAGGAGCTGGTGGCCGAGTTGGGCGCGATGCTGATCGGCGATCGCCTTGAAATCGGCAGCGATACGGCCAACCATGCGGCCTACATGAGCCACTGGATCGCCCTGCTGCAAGATTCACCCCGCATGCTTTATCAGGTGCTGGGCGAAGCCCGACGCGCCGCCGACCTTGTGGTGCCTGACCAGGAGGATCCTGCCGGCGGATCCGACGCGGAGGCTTGAGCCCAAGCCTGAACAGTGGCGGGAGGCGGCGTCGGCCCCGGCCGTGCCGACGCCGATCGGCAGCGGCAGCCACGAGCGCGGGATGTCCAGATGCCGTCCTCAGGCGACCTGCTCGAGGCGGGGAGCGGTCTTGAGTCCTTCGCACAGCCCCGCCACCGCCAGAGCCGCCCCAGCCTCCACCGCAAGGACCTCGGCGCAGGCCTGCACGAGCTGACCCGAGGCGATGGCGGCAGCCACCCCGGCCTGGCGTAGGTCGAGACCACTCAGCTCACTCCAGCGCCCCACGAACGGCACCAACCGGTCGAGGCTGTCCTGGAAGCTGAGCGGCGAAGCGCTGGTGCTGATCTTGGCCGCGGCCGCCCGGATGCTGGCGTCGCTGGGGCAGGAACCCCGTTGTTGCAGGGTGGCCTTCATCACCTCGATCAGTTTGGGGCCCCAGGTGTTGGCGTCGTCGCAGAGCACCGGCGTGCCGGCCGGCAGCGGCTCCAGGTTGAACGTGCGAAACACCAGCGAACCGGACAGCCGCGCCACCGAGACGATCAACGTTTCGGCCTGGAGGCGTCCGTCGTCCGCCAGCAGCTTCTGGGCAGCCTCCACGATGAAGTTGGCTGCGGCGAGCAGTTCGTTCGGATCGGCAGAAGTCATGGGATTCAAGGCGGGGGATCTGGAGCGGGGTCGTCGCTGCGGCGCCGGTCAACCCCTTGGCGGGGCGTCGGCATCGGGAGGCCATCGGCTATCGCCCCACTGCTTAGGAGTTGCAGGGCGAGCTGGCAGCCCCTGGCGGCAATCCCAGAACCCGGTGAAGCCGGGGATTGGCGACGCCATCAGGGCTTGAGCGACACCTTCCGCCTGGCTTCGGGCGCTTCTCGCGGCAACGCGGATGCCGCCGCCGCCAAGGCCTGCCATCGAGGCGGGGTGATCAGGAGGACGCGTGAGAGCCGCCACGTCGGGCCAGGAGAGATGTCTATCGCCAGCATTCCCCGAGGTTGATCAGCCGCCCTCGAACAACGGCGGACAACGCTTCTGATCGTGGCGGGCTGAGAGCGAGGGACGAGGTTGCACGGGCCTGGCCCGCGGGATTCGCGGTTGGCCCAAGCCGCTGGCGAGATCCTCGACCTGCCATCCGCTTGAGGGGTGGCTGACGGGTTTCGGCCAGCTGGCTTAGGTAGGGATTCTGATCGCCAGGATTTGGTCGTGAAGGCGACAGCTCGCGTTGCTGCAAGCCATTTGGCTGGAGCATTGGCTGGGATTTCACCGTTCCCCGTTGCCGCCCCCACCCTGATCCACCTGGTCGCGACTGCCCAGATCCCCCCTGCCGCCCAATGCACCGCCAGCCCGGCCTTCGCGCCAGTCCTCCCCTTCGGACGCTTCATCGCCACGCTGCCTCCTGGCGCTCGGTGCAGGTTCAAACACGGTCGTGGTCCACGTGCTGGATCTTTCGTCACCATGATCGCGAGCATGCCGCTCCCAACCATCTCTAGGCAAACCATCACTAAGCAAACCACCTCTCAGAACACCATCTCGATGGAAACCGTTTTGTTGGATTCGTCCTCCGCCTTCGCGGCGATCGCTCTGGCGGCGGTGTCGTGGGATGGCTACCTAAGCATGGCCGGATCGCGAGCCTTGCGTCACTCGCTCGACTACCGCCAACACTTCAAACAGTACGGCGATGAGCGTATGGTGGAGCTGATGAACAGCCTGCTCGCGGTGTTGCGCCAGAAGGGGCCCCAGCATCTGATGGTGGAGGCGGCGGCGCTGCTCTCTCCCTCCCAGCGGGCCACGGCCTATGCGGTGGCGGCCGAGATCATGCGCTCCGACGGTCCCTTGCAGGCCGATGAGGTGAACATCCTCAGCAATCTGGCAACCACCTTGGATCTCACCCCTGACCTCACGACCGAGGTGCAATCGGTGATGGATCTGCTTCACGCCGACGTGCTGGTGAGCGGCTGAACCCTGCGCCGCCCAGCCACAACCCAGCCCACAGCTTCGCTGTCGCGATGTGGGGCGACGTTGCTCGGTCACCTCAGCCATCAGCCCCCCGCAGTGACCTGCTGAACCCGTGCTCCCCAGCAGATGCGGTGGGCCGTCGGCCACAGAGGCCTGCCGCCACTTCCTGCGCCTCGATCCAGGTCACGCTGGCCGCGGCGGGATCGGGGCGGCGAGGGTTCAGGAGACGAAGCGACGATAGAGCCAACGCACGAACGGTCCCAGCAGCGGCACTGGGCCGAAGGTGGGGCCGACGAAGTCGAAGTAATCAACCTGGTCGATGATGCGGCCATCGGCGGCGAACTGAAGCCGGCTGACACCGGGATAGACAAACTCAATCCCCTTGATCTTCAACGCCAACACCCATTCCACAAAGGCCTTGTCGCCGCTGATCGCGATCGACGCGGCCTCGAGGCTGACGTCGTCGCAGCGCCGCACCAGTCCGTCCTGGGCGGCCAGATAGGCGGCGATCCCCTGCTGCTCCTGGGTGGGATCGCGAAAGTGCACGTCATCGGCGTAGACGGCCCGCCATTGCTCCGGCGTTGGGGCGGGAGCGCCATAGGGTTTGCTGAACAGGGCCCGCAGGCCAGCCTCATCCAGGGGCGGACACAGCAGCTCGGGCATGGCAGGCAGGGGCATTGGCTCTCAGTCTGTCCATCCTGGCCATCGCTGTGGGGCTGCGGACAGGTTCCAGCCTCGACCTCCCTGGTGTCCTCGTTGCGCAAAGCTGGCCTCGATCGGCAAGGAATCGTTGTCGAGGACGTGATCGGACACCTCTCGGATGTTCCGACCCGGCCAGGTGCGCCGTTCTGGAGCGACTGCCCGCTGTCAACGACCCTTGCCGCTGCTCAGAACCCCGTTTCGATGACCAGTGGCGTGGTCTGGGACGCCCCATGCTCTCCGCCGGCTCCGGCGGAAGCTTGGTCGCGTTGGGGCCCCGCTCGTAGGGCCGCCGCCGGCACTGGCGCTTCCCGCAAGCCTGAGGTCGGCCCCTTAGCTTCGAAGGCCCTCGCCAGCGTCGGGTGACGGATCCGCTCAGCCCCAAGCCCCTCGACCCCTCGCCTGAGGCAGCCGCGCCGAGGGCCACGGAGGTGGCGGCAGATCCGACGCCCCGATCGGTTGCGGCGGTGCCAGGGGCGCCAAGCCAGCTGGGGCCTGTGCCGGCCTCGGCGAGGGCCGGCCAAGCCGGCGAAAGCCCCTGGGATGTGATCGTGATCGGCGCCGGCATCGGCGGTCTGGTCACCGCCAGCCAGCTGGCGGCCAAGGGGGCGCGGGTGTTGGTGCTGGAGCGCTACCTGATCCCGGGCGGCAGCGGCGGCAGCTTCCGCCGGGCTGGCTACACCTTCGATGTGGGCGCCTCAATGATCTTCGGCTTCGGGGAGCAAGGCCACACCAACCTGCTCACCCGCGCCCTTGCCGCTGTGGGAGAGCGCTGCGCCACCATCGCCGATCCGGCCCAGCTGCAGTACCACCTGCCCGGTGGATTGACGGTGGCTGTGGACCGCGAGTACGAGCGCTTCCTCGCTGATCTGATCGCCCTGTTCCCCCACGAGGCGAAAGGCATCCGCGCGTTTTACGACACCTGCTGGCAGGTGTTCCGCTGCCTCGATGCGATGCCGTTGCTGTCGCTGGAGGATCCCGCCTATCTGGCCAAGGTGTTTGTGCGGGCGCCGCTGGCCTGCCTTGGCCTGGCCCGCTGGTTGCCGTTCAACGTGGGCGATGTGGCGCGCCAGCACATCCAGGATGAGCAACTGTTGAAGTTCATCGACATGGAGTGCTTCTGCTGGAGCGTGATGCCAGCGGATCGCACCCCGATGATCAATGCCGGCATGGTGTTTTCCGATCGTCACGCCGGCGGCATCAACTACCCCCAGGGAGGCGTGGGGATGATCGCCGCGAAGCTGGTGGCCGGGCTGGAGCGCCACGGTGGCGCAATTCGCTACCGGGCCCGGGTCAGCGAGGTGCTGATCGATCACGGCGCTGCTGTGGGAGTGCGGCTGGCCAGCGGCGAAACGATCCAGGCCCGCCGGGTGGTGAGCAATGCCACCCGCTGGGACACCTTTGCCGGAGCGCCCGGCGGCGAGGGCACTGTGGGGCATCCCCTGGTGGATGCCGCCCACACGCCGAAGGCCGAGGCCATCTGGAGGCGCCGCTATCGCCCCTCCGCCTCCTTCCTGTCGTTGCATCTCGGCATCTCTGCCGCCGTGGTGCCCGAGGGGTTCCACTGCCACCACTTGCTGCTGGAGAACTGGCAGGCGATGGAGGCGGAGCAGGGGGTGGTGTTTGTGTCGATGCCAACCCTGCTCGATCCCACGCTGGCACCACCAGGGCATCACATCCTGCACACCTTCACCCCCAGTGCGATCGAAGCCTGGAGGGGCCTGTCGCCCTCCCAGTACCGGGCCAAGAAACAGGCGGATGCCGACCGGCTGATCCAACGCCTAGAGGCCATCCTGCCCGGCGTCAGCGGCGCCATCCGCCATCGCGAGGTGGGTACCCCCCGCAGCCATCGCCGCTTCCTGGGCCGCATGGGCGGCAGCTACGGACCGATCCCGGCGCTGCGGCTGCCGGGCCTGCTGCCGATGCCGTTCAACCGCACCGGCGTGCGAGGGCTCTACTGCGTGGGGGATTCCTGCTTCCCCGGCCAAGGGCTCAATGCCGTGGCTTTCAGCGGCTTCGCCTGCGCCCATCGCATCGGCGCCGACCTAGGGATTAACCCCTGGGCCTTGCCGGCCTGAGGGCGGGCAGCTTGAGCCCTCAACAACAGCAGGAACGCTTGGGGTGACAGGGCCTGAGGCCAGAAGCAGTCTGGAGTTTTGGGGCGTGAAGAATGCCGACGTGGGCGAAATTCCTGCACAGAGTAAGCCCGAAACTATGCAAACGCCAGGGATGTGATCAACATCAACGTAGGCCTTGATGGAGTCCAGGTGTCAGGCGATATTCGCAGGCTCACCAGATTCTGAATTACACCAAGTCGCCAAAGCTTTCCGCTGCTTATAAACCAAATCTTAGGGGGTCGATTGCCTTGCTCTGTGGCCCAAGCGGAAGACCGGCAGAGCCCGAACAGTCCCTGGATCATCCCGACTTGGTCAAGCCATGGCCTTCGTGAAGCATGCCTTTGATCAGCGCGAGCCAAAGGCATGTCCGTCCAGTCTTCGCCACGTTACAATAGCCGTAGATTCGAGCAGTCAACAGAAACCTGCACGGAGGCCTCAGCCCCAACCTTGTTGATTAATCCTTCCCCGGGAATCAGCGCTGCAAGATCCATCGCCCATGAATGCTGCCTCACCTGCCACTGTTCTTCGTGCTTTGGCGTACCTGTCGGCATGGCTCAGTCTTGTCGCGCCTAATCAGTCCTTGGCTGGCGCAACTTTTCGGGCTACCGGCGTGGCGCCTTTGGTGTTTCGCCAGGCTTTCTCCCGCGCCCAAGGGACCTGGGGGGAAGCCCAGTTGCTCAGGCCGGGGATGCGACTGAACCCCGAAGATCGTCTGATCAGCAAAGACAATGGAATAGCAAATATCATCTGCGAAAATGGTTCTTTTTTGTTCAGGAAGCGGGATCTCACCCAAGTGCTATCCTTCTGCCAAGCGCAGCGGTCCAGCCCAGTGCAGGCGATCGTCGGTAGCCAGAATGACTCCATCCCATACCTGCTGGAACCGCGGGCTACGATGGTTCGTGGTTCTGAAGTCACAGTGCGCTGGAATCCCGTGGCCGGGGTGCGACGCTATCAACTGTGGCTTGTGCGCTTGCGCGATCGCCGGTTGCTCTGGGAAACCGAGGTGATCAAGGCAACCAACGCCATCCTTCCCGCCCAGCTGGGGCTGCTGGCCGGCGAAACCTACAGGCTGGTGGTAGAGGCGGAGAATGGCAGCTCATCCCAACTGGAACCCTTGAGCGCCACGTTGAGCTTCAGTTTGCTACCCCAGGCTGAGAGTCAGCAGCTGAACAATGATCTCAACGAGATCCGTTCGCTTCGCTCTGCAAAGGCCCCGAGCCAGAGCCTGGTGCTGCTGGAGGCCGGAGCGCTGGAGCAGCGGGGCTTGCTGGCTGAAGCGATCTCCTTGCTCGAGCGGAAGGAGCGCCTGAGCCAGAGCTTGGAAGGGCAGCTGCAGCTGGGTCGGCTCAACAGTCTGCAAGGATTGAATCAACGGGCCCAGGCGCATTTCCGACGGGCGGCCCAACTGGCCAAGGCTGTCGCCGATGCGGATGCCAAGCAAGACGCCGAGGACGGAGAGAAACTCGCCCGTCGCTTAGCCGACGCCGCCTGCGCCACGGGGGGGCTGCGTGCCAGGCAAGACGGCGTTTGCGTCCCCTCGTCTCAGCCATGACCCGCCAGCGCTTACGACGCCCCATCGCTCCGGTGCCCCGCAACCTCCCGCGGCACGCCACCCTGGCCGCTGCCCTGACTGCGGCACTGGCAGCCCCGGCCCCAGGCTGGAGCCAAGGCGGCATGCCCGGGCTGCCCGCGCCTTCGCTGCCGGCCCCGATGCGACCGCCGCGGCTGGTCCGACCGATCCAGGCCAAGCCCTCACCCCTGCAGGGCAGCCCCGAGCCCAGCATCCCGGAGCCATCGAGCCCTGGGCCTGCGGACATCAGGATCAAGGTGAGCGGCTTCCGCTTTGTGGGCAATACGGTGTTCTCAAATCAGCGTCTTCTGGCGGCGATCAGCAAGACTTACGAACAAGCAAAGATCAATCTTGACCGGCCGCTCAGCTTCACCGATCTCAACGAAGCTCGCCAGGCAATCACCAAGCTCTATATTGATCAGGGATATATAACCTCTGGGGCCTATATCCCCGCCCAAAGTATCAGCGATGGTGTGGTGGAGATTCGCATTCTTGAAGGCCGACTGGGAGAGCTAACGGTTGATGTCAACCAGGGACGGCTGCGGCCGGGATACGTCCGCAGCCGGATCCAACGCGCCAGCAGCGGGGTGCTGAACCTCAACCGATTGGTGGATGAACTGCAACTGCTGCAGCTCAACCCGCTGATCGGCAAGATCAAAGCCAACCTCTCTGCCAGCAGCACACCCGGGCTCAGCAACCTGCAGGTGAATGTGTTCAGCGCACCCAGCCTGGAGGCCGCCGCCGCGCTGGACAACGGCCTCAATCCCCAGATCGGCAGCTTCCGCCGTGGTGTGGACCTGGCCAATAACAACGTCTTCGGCTACGGCGATCGCTTTTCACTCAACTATCGCAATAGCGATGGCAGCAACGACCTGTTGATGAGCTACAAGATACCGCTCAACAGCTCAGATCTTAGCCTCACTTTAACCAACCGCTACTTTGATAGCTGGATCATTGAGAAGCCTGGTAGTTTGCTGAATATCAATTCCCACTATCAACAATGGTTTATCGGACTACGCCAGCCCCTGATTCGCCGAGTTGGCGAGGAGTTTGCTCTTGGTCTTAGCCTCAATAAGCAAGATAATAAGGGCTTGTATCTCGATGGCTTGCCCTATCCCAGCCCCGGGGTTGACCCCAACGGGGAAAGCCGTGTAACCACCCTCTCCTTCAGCCAGGACTGGATCAAACGCAGCACCACCCAGGTGTTCTCCTTGCGCTCGGAGATCGGCTTAGGTCTCAACGCTTTTGATAGCACAGTTCCGGCAGACTACCCAGCAAATCCCAATAGTCCAGACCCCAATTTCCTGTTTTGGCGCGGCGATGCTCAGTTTGTGCGCCAGCTGGCCGCCAACACCTTGTTGGTGGCTCGCGGACGGGCCCAGCTGGCCGATGGCCCCCTGCCAACGGTGGAACAGTTCGGGCTAGGCGGCCTAGGCAATATGGAGGGTTATCAAGCTAACACACTTCTCACCGATAGTGGCCTGTTCGCCTCTTTGGAGTTGGCCGTGCCAATTGTGAGCTGGCAGAAAGGTCAGAGCGTGCTGCAGCTGGTCCCGTTCACCGCCATCGGCTACGGCTGGAATGCGGGCACGGCATCTCAGCCAGATGTGAACCTGCTTGGTTCGGTGGGGCTGGGGCTGCAGTTGCGCATGGGCAACAACTTCTACGGCAGGCTGGACTACGCCCAACGCCTGGGGCGGGTTCCTTATCAAACAACCGACATCGGCTGGGACCAGTCGGTGTTTTTCAGCTTACGATATGGTCTCTAAACCCCTGATCCGCGGTGGCTGAGGCTTCACGCCATTGCTCCAGCTGGCGCCATCGGTGTGGTGGGCTGATCCCCCGTGCGATGGCGGTCCTGTTGGCCGCCTCTGGCAGCGCAGCCTCTGCTCAGAACTCAATTGTGCCGGATAGCAGTCTCACCACTCCGACCGTGGTGACCCGAAGCGATGCTGGCGGTAAAACCACTTACGACATTACAGGTGGAACCCCGCGCAACTCAGGCCAGCTTCTCTTTCATAGCTTCAGTGTTTTTGGCTTGCGCCCCCATGAGACCGGCAACTTTCTGAATGGCAGTGGCGTTGCAACCATCTTCAGCCGTGTCACCGGCGGCACCCCATCACAAATCGATGGGCTGATCAAAGCCAGTGGCAGCGCCAACCTCTATCTCATCAATCCGCAAGGCATCATCTTCGGGACATCTGGCGCCATCCAGGTGGGTGGCTCCTTCATTGCCACCACCGCTAGCTCTCTCACCTTCGGCGACAAGGTCTTCGCCGCGGTTGGGACCATCGGCGATGCGCCGCTGATCACATCTAACGTCACTCCCGGTTTGCAGTTCGGGAGCGGTAGCGCCCAGCTGCAGGTGGCCGGGATGCTTAAGGTTGAGGCAGGCAAGAATATCATTCTCGCAGGCGGCTCAGCAGATCGTGTAGAGGTGAGTGGTTCTCTTCAAGCCCCAGGTGGTTTGATCGATATCAAAGGTGGTACAACCATTGTCAACGCCGGCACAATCAGCGCCAACCAAGGTGGTAAAATCTCCGTTATTGGCTCCTCTGCGGCTCAGCTCAATGGCGCTTCGCTGCAGGCTGATGGTGGTTTCATCTCCATCTCGAGCGATAAGAACACCAGCCTCGGCAGCAGCTCTTCCCTCAACGCTAACGGTGGCCGCATTGATGTGATCAGTACTGGCAATATGACTTCCAGTGGTAGCCTCACGGCAAATCAAGGCACCATCAACCTGAGCGCTCCGACGCTCACCGTTTCCGGCGGCGCCTTAGGCGCTGCCGGCGGATCCATC
>Ga0315904_10001920_pt1 | contig 32721 bp, 33 predicted proteins | sample LakEriMetagenome_6_FD_203529 | JGI IMG/M metagenome (GOLD analysis project Ga0315904, IMG submission 203529) | Freshwater fungal communities from buoy surface, Lake Erie, Ohio, United States - Buoy 12 MA120 | ecosystem: Environmental > Aquatic > Freshwater > Lake | place: USA: Lake Erie, Ohio...
TTGAATCGATCGTTAAGCCAGGAATGTAATGTATGTGCTTAACTAATATTAATTATTATATTAATTGGAATCCTTACAGAATTTTATTATTATTTAAATAATGAAGAATCTTAAGTTATTACAATTACTAGAATCAGTATTAGGTAAAGGTAAACCTACATCTGGTAATAATATTGCTTTCTTTTCTCCATTTACTTCACATTACAAACCGAAGTTAGAAATCGATATCAATACAACACACGCCGGCGAAAATGCTTGGCATTGTTGGATATCAGATAAAAAAGGTCGATCTATTTCTAGTTTGTTTAAGCAAATGAACTTGCCTAAACAATATCATGAACAATTAGAACGCATTGTGCAATCATCTCGTTATAGAACTCAAGAAGAAACAAAACGAGAAAATGCTAGTATACAATTACCGCAAGATTATATTCCATTATGGAAACCAAAGAAAACTCCTGATTATAGAAATGCAATCGCATATTTAAAAAAACGAGGAGTAACAATGTTTGATATTTTAAAGTATCGAATTGGTTATTGTGAAAATGGTGAATATTCTGGTAAAATAATCATACCAAGTTATGATGATGCAGGACAATTGAATTATTTTGTTAGTCGAGCTTTTTATAAGGCAGACAAACAAAAACATAAGAATCCTAAAATTTCAAAAGATATCATTGGCTTTGATTTGACTATCAATTGGAATGAGCCAATTATTCTTTGTGAAGGTGCATTTGATGCAATTGCAATAAAACGCAATGCTATTCCATTGTTTGGAAAAATCATTCAGCCAGCTTTACAAAAAAAGATTATAGAAAAACGAGTACGAGACATTTACATTTGCTTAGATTCTGATGCATTAAAGAATGCAATTCAAATTGCAGAACGATTTATGGCAGAAGGATTAAATGTACATTTTGTAGAACTGCAAGATGCAGATGCATCTGAATTAGGATTCGAACGTATTCGCGAAATATTAAATGATACGGATATTTTAACTTTTGAGGGCATAATGCAACTCAAAATGGGCATGTTATGGACATAAGACATATAGACACTAGTATTAAAAAAATTGACAAAATATTTCACATTTCAGATGTGCATATTCGTACATTGAAACGACATAAAGAATATCGTCAGGTATTTGAAAATTTATTTAACTATATTGAAACTCACGCAACTGGAAACAGTGTTGCAGTAGTTACTGGAGATATTGTTCATAGCAAATTAGATATGTCTCCGGAGCTAGTTCAAATGCTTGTAGATTTTTTTAATGGATTTACAATTCCTACCGTTGTTATTTTAGGTAATCATGATATGAACCTAAACAATATGCACCGCGTAGATGCAGTCTCGCCAGTCTTAGATGTTATCAAGAATCCTAATATACATTTTATTAAAGAAAATGGTTTATTTGAATTAGGAGGTGCTACATGGAATCATATGGCGGTTGATAAGACACCTGCAGACTATATTCGTGCAAAAGATTTTGATGCTACATATAAAATTGCAATGCACCATGGTGCAGTAAATACTGCAAAAACAGATATTGGTTATCAAATATCAAATGAGCATGTTGGTATTGATTTATTTGAAGGACATGACATTACGTTGTTAGGAGATATTCATAAGCCAGCACAATTTTTAGATAATGAAAAAACAATTGCATATCCAGGCTCATTGATTCAACAAAATCATGGTGAGACACTTATACATGGTATATTAGTTTGGGATCTAGAAAGACGCACTGCAGATTTTGCTGAAATTGAAAATGAATATGGTTATGTGACAATTGAAACGCAAGGAGCTTCGATAGTTAATGCCCCGGCACGAATGCCAAAACGTCCTAGGATTCGTATTAAATTTAATGATACATCTGCTGCAGATATGAAAAAACTTATTGCATCATTACGCAAAAAGTATACCGTAGAAGACATTACAATTCAAAGAACAATTGGTAGTGCTGCAACTGCTGCATCTTCGTCATTAGCAATAGGCAATGTACGAGATGTTGAATATCAAAACGTATTGTTAACGGAATTTATTGATAATCATTTTCCACAAGCAACGCCGGCAGAGATTGATGCAATTCGACATATTAATAGAACTATCAATTCAAAACTACCAGCAGTAGAATCGGTACGTCATACAACATGGCATCCTATATCATTTGAATTTGATAACATGTTTTCATATGGCGAAGGCAACATTTTAAATTTTGAAAATTTGCAAGATGTATGTGGTTTATTTGCTGCAAATACATCTGGTAAGTCTTCGTTGCTTGATGCAATTACTTATACTATTTTTGATAAATGTAGTAAAACAGGCAAAGCAAATGAAGTATTAAACAATAAAAAAACTTGGTTTCGTAGCACATTTAAATTTGAAATGAATGGCACGGTATATACTATCGAAAGACGTGGCACGCAAAACAAGAAAAAAGAAACACACGTTAAAGTAGATGTTGATTTTTATACTGAATCAGAAAATTTAAATGGAGAAGAGCGCAGTGAAACAAATAAAAATATTCGTCGTTATTTAGGCACATATGATGATTTTATTTTAACTGCATTTTCTTTACAAGCTGATAATAATAATTTTATTGAAAAGTCTCAACGAGAAAGAAAAGACTTGTTATCCCAATTTTTAGATATTACAGTATTCGAACAACTTTACCAACTTGCTGCAGATGAAATTAAAGAAACTGCAGGTAAATTGAAAGAATATAAGAAAACAGATTTTGCTCAAATCATAATAGATGCTGATGCTATTATAAATGAAAACCATGAAACTATTCAATCATTAGAAACATCAGAAGATGAATTTCAAGAACAACGAAATACTTTACAAAATGAAATTGTAACTTTAATTGAATCTAAATTACCAACTACATATGATGGTCCAGATATCGAAATACTAGAACAACAAGAATCTGGTTTAGTTGAAAAAATTGAAACAATACAACAAGATATTGAAACTGCAGAGCAACGAATATTTGAGTTAAAACAACAAAATGCTTCACAAAAGTCTATCATTCAGTCTCAATACAACTTAACAGAAATACAAACAAACATTGAAACGCATAAAAAACTGATTGAAACACATAATGACATCAGCTCGCGTATAAAAGAACAAAAAGGAGTAATTGATGCAAAAGAAGAAAAAATTAAGCATCTCGAATCTCACGAATATGATCCAAACTGCAAATACTGTACATCTAACGTTTTTGTGCAAGATGCAGTCGAAGCCCAAGATACGATTGATCAAGATAGAGCAATACTAACAGAACTTGAACGTCGCATTGATAAACTAGAAACAGAAATTGAAGCAGTTTCAATATATCAAGTTCAATATGATGAATTGACACAATATTCGCAAACTATTAGAACAACTGCAACTAATATTGAACGAAAAGAACTTCAATTACAACTTGCAGAATCTGAATTACAAACTCGCGAATCTGAATTAGAAACTGTTTTAGAACGACAAGATTCATTTAGAAAAAATGAAACAGCAATACTTCATAATACTCAAATTGATGTAAAAATTACATTATGTAAACGGAACATTGAATCATTTAGTGAACAAATAAAAACAATACAAGAACAAATTAAATCATTGTTTGGTGCTATTGAAGTTGCAAAAACAAAACGAAGTGCAGCAATGTCACAATTAGATTCATATCGTCAATTAGAAACTGAATATAAGGCATATGAATATTACTTAGAATCAGTTAAACGAGATGGCGTTCCGTATGAAATAGTTGCAAAAGCTCTACCTAAAATTGAATCTGAAATCAACAATGTACTTAATCAGATAGTTGATTTTAACATGGTATTGAATACGGATGGTAAAAATATCAACGGATATATTATTTATGATGAAGATAACTATTGGCCATTAGAATTAACCAGCGGAATGGAAAGATTTATTTCATCGTTAGCAATTCGCATCGCACTTATCAACGTTTCTGCATTACCTCGCCCAAATTTTATTGCAATTGACGAAGGTTGGGGTTCGTTAGATTCAGAACATATTTCATCGGTAGTAAATTTATTTGATTATTTCCGAACTAAGTTTGATTTCTCAATCATTATTTCACACGTTGATTCTATGCGCGATATGGTTGATAATTTAATTGAAGTAAACAAAACAAACGGATTCAGCCAGATTCATCATTCCTAATATTTATATTAAAGAATGTAAGTAGCGTATGAAACGCAAAGAAGCTGTTTATAAAGGTTTAGAATTTATCGATGTTTATTTTACTGATACTTCGGCTACATCGCCGAATTATTTCCAAATAACTGAATTTCCATTACGTTTAACTGCTGGTAAAAATTTATTTAAACTTCGAGGACATCCTACGAATTTAAAAGTAGGCGGCATTTTAAATTTCGAAATTTTAGATTATAATGGAAATCCTATATATTCAGAAGTTATTAGTTATATTGATGAAGACAAAAGTCGCGTAATTGCAATTTATATTTATGAAGATACGTCACCCGGTGATTGCACAATAACAATATTGGCTGAAGCTGCAACAATTAACGGATTGCCAGTACCTATAGAATGGCAAGGCCGAGCTAATGTTAAATGGACTAGAACAGTACCCGTTAATCCAAATATATCAAACGTTTCAGAAATTATTTTTGAAAGTACGCCTACGGTAACCGTTGATGAATTAATTGGAGTACAATTAGATAGAACATATCCAAACAACAATCAATTTGTAACATATTCTACAGGCACTGTAAAATATTTTTCTTATAACGGTACGCCAGCTGTTGAAATACAAGGCGGCACATTTACAAGTGATATGTCAACCGGAACAATAACAGTAAATACGCCAGTTAATCCTACGCCTACGCCTAATTTCCCTATATCTACAACGCCATATGTATCTACGATTAAAAAGATATTAAACCCAACCGTAGCGCTATTAGATACTGCGTATACAGCACTAAGTAGCCAAAGTATATCAGTTCATACATATACTAATTTTGATTATTCTTCATTTTCTTTATATTATGAACAAACTCCCACTTATGTTGAAACTGAAAATTCACAATCATTTGCATATATACAAATTCAAGGTTTAGAACCAGCAACTGGCGATGTATCTAGAATCAAAGTTTTTACAAATAATAATGGTACTGTAGGAACATGGGAATTAATTAATGATATTGAATTAGAAGAAACGGAAATATTTGTTCCTGCTACATCATCATTGTATCCAGATAAATCAATTGGAATTTTTACAACTCAGAGTATTATCAATACATATTGGGAAGGCATATCATATAATGGAGTTCAAACATTAGCTCCTGCTACGTTAACATGGACTACTGCTTCTATAGAAAATGGAATGCGTATTACATCTGCATCATTAAATTTAGATGCAGATAACCAAATATTAATAGCACAAATCAAATCTAATTATGCTGGCGTATTTTTAGCAAGTTCTTCATATAAAGTTTCATTAGATGCTATAGGAACAAAAACAACATCCACTCAAGCAAAGTTATCAATATATTTGTCTGGTAGTTCTTTTTATCAAGATCCAACTGACTATTTTAATCAAACATTTCCTAAAAAATTAGGAAAACGAATTGGAGAAATAACAGTTACTGGCACTACACAAAGATTTGATGATCAAACATTTAGTTTTGAATCAAATTATAATGGCTCCGGAGTTTTATTGCTAGTAGTAGAATCTGGCGATTGGGTTGTATCTGATATACATGTAACATCGGATAACGATGCAGGGTATTCTCCAAATTATACTAGAATTAAATCATTTGTTAATACGACACATAAAAATGACAATCAAATTAATTTTAAAGTTGAATATTACAATGTTAATGGAGAAAAAAGCAAACAAATATCATATGTAAACAATAAAGATTGGGAAGGCGGCAATCGTTATATTGATGGAAACTTCTCAATGCTTACAGGATCACTTTATGTTGCAGATTCATTAAATAGCGGAGTAGCAATAAGCGGATATCCAAACGCAGGCTTTGTTCGATCATTAGGATATGAAGGATTTGATGCAGGATTTGCTGGCTTTTTATTATGGTCTGGATCTGCGTTACCCGGGCAAACATCAAATGGACAACCATATTCTGGAGTTGGTTTAGAACTTTATGCTAATACTGCTAGTTATTTTAGATATAGCACAACAGATTCTATTATAGATGTTCGAACTGATAAATTCTTTTTCGGAAATCCAAATACAGCATTTATTAGTGGATCAAATGGATTGATTGAAATTTCATCATCTAAATTTCATTTAACAAATCAAGGAAATTTAACTGCTAGCAATGCATTATTTTCCGGAAATGTTACTGCAGTTAATTTTTCAAAACGAGTAGTTACTGTTACAGACGCTAATTCTGGTTCATATTTACGAACGGTAACTGGAGGCAAAAATTTAGTATTTAACGGTTCATTGGGCGGACAGATAATAGCAGATATAGCAATTAATACTATTGGTAGTTTTCTTATTAAAGATATTGAACTACCAAATACTGGTTCAAATATTAATAATGAAGTTAATGTGTATATACAAACACCTGGAATTCAATTTGACAATTCAACAATTGGGCCGACACTTGCAGATGCATATGCCCCAGCATAATAAATAACGAACATGGCAAATATAAATTTAACACCTGGAGAACGATATACATTTGGTAAATTGAAAGGTATATCTGTAATTACAGATAGTACCGATAATGCACAATCTCCTAAATATATTAGAAATACGTTATATATAACATCATCTGCTCCGACATTTTACGTAAAAGGAGGCGGCGCAACTAGTAATGCAATATCACAAATAGAAACTGAAGGTACCGGTGATCCAATATTTCGTTTATCAGTAGGCAACGCTGCAGCTGAAAATTGGATTATCGGTATCGATAATAGTGATAATGATACATTTAAAATACAAAATGGAACTACATTAGGTTCTGCCGCTACATTAGCGTTATCAATTGATACTAATGAAAATATATCAATACCAAATAATTTAACAGTAACTGGTTCTGTAATTATTTCTGGCTCTACTATTCCAATTAATACAGCATGGACTGCATATACACCTCAATGGACAGCAGCTTCAGTAAACCCAGCTATCGGAAACGGAACATTAGAAGGTTGGTATAAAGTAATTGGCAAAACATGTTTTGTTAGAGGCAATATTGTAATGGGTTCAACTACTACGTTTGGTACAGGCGAGTGGTATGTATCAATGCCATTTACAGCATCACACGCCGATGCTATCTTAATGACCGCAAACTTACTAGATAATGGTTCAGCTTGGTATAATGCAACGTTGAATGGAGCACGAGCTGGATTTAATTTTAAGACAGCAATACAATATCAATCAACAGGCGGTACAGCGGTAGATGTAAGATCAAATCAACCATTTACGTGGGCAAGCACCGATCGATTCATTTGGAACGGTAGTTTCGAAATGGCATAATATATAAAATAATATATTTATATAAAACGGAAACACAATGAATAAAATAACAGTTTTATTTCCAGGTGGGTTTAAACCTTTAACGGGAGCTCATTTAGCATTAGCACAACGTTATGCTGAACATCCTGAAGTTGACCGCGTAATTCTTTTAATTGGTTCAAAAGAACGAGAAGGAATTACCCGAGAAAAAACCATGGAAATGTTTAACATTTTAAATGATAATCCTAACATAGAAATACAACCAACTGAATTCAATTCTCCCATCATGGCTGCATATGAATATCTATTTGCATTGCCAGAAGATGCAACAGGTCGTTATGCTATGGCGGCATCTACTAAAGGAGATGATTACGTTCGTGCAAAAGATTTTGTTCCTAATGTAGATAAGTATGTTACAATTGGCGATAAAAAAGGACGCAGAATGCCCATGGGTATTGACGCAACTGAATTAAGTATCGATGTAGATCCAGAAACATACGCAAATGGTACTCCCATTTCAGCTACCGTTGTACGTCAATCATTAATGAATGATGATTATGAAACATTCCGTGCATCATATCCACAATTTAATGATGCTAAAGTAAAAAATGCTTGGCAAATACTTAAAGGAGTACAAGAAGCATCGATATTTTCTAAAGATTGGTGGGCTTCTGCATTACAAGAAGATGTTGATGAAGTATTTGCTGCAACAATGAATAAAGCAGAAACAAAACGACATAAAAAGAAAATTAATAAACTAAGTAATTTTTTAGATCGCCAAGACGATGAAAGTTTTGTTTATGATTTTGATCAATTTCCAAAAACAGTAATGGGTGCTAAATTAATTGAAAATCAAATATTAACAGAAGGCGGCGCTGCAGGACATATGGCACACCCATATGACGATCATGGATTAACTTTCAATGAAATGAAAGAATTGGTTTCTAGAGCATTAGAAGGACGATTAGATATAGAATCTGCAGTTACTGAAAAAACAGATGGTCAAAATATTCAAGTAACATGGAAAGATGGACAAATTGGTTTTGCCCGTAATAAAGGAACTGTAATTAACCCAATGTCTGTACAGGAATTACAAGATAAATTCGGAGGCCGCGGCCCTATATCAGATGCATTTGGTGGTGCAGCAGAAGATTTAGCTGAAGCATTTAGTAAAATTAATTCAACTGAATTAGAACGAATATTTAAAAACGGCCGGGTATTTGCTAACATGGAAATTATTTATCCAGCAACTAAAAATGTAATATCATATAATGTAGCAGTATTGCAATTTCATAATTTAGTTGAATATGATGATAAAGCAAATGTTGTAGAAACTGATATGACAGGCGGCGCAACGTTGCAACGCATTATTCAAGATGCAAACGCACATCTTCAAAAAACATTTTCATTTATTCCTCCACAAAAAATTAAATTAGGCCGCGTATACGATTTCGAAGATCAACAAGACGCATTCTTTAACGAAATTGATCAGTTACGAAATCGTTATAATTTAAAAGAAACAGACCGTGTTACTGAATATCATAAAGCTTGGTGGAAAGATATTATTCAAACTAAAGCTAAAGAATTAGGATATGATATTCCAGAAAATATTTTAAACACATTAATTTATCGCTGGGCATTTAATGATAAATCTACTAATATTTCTGTATTAAAAAAAGAAATTACAAACCCAGAATTTGAATCATGGGTAACTGAATTTGATAAAAAAGATTTTAAAATGTACCAAAAACAAAATATGGAACCGTTTGAAACAATTTTTTTAAGATTAGGCGCTGTAGTATTAAAAAATGCAGAAAATTTCTTAGCAGCAAATCCGGCAGAATCAGTTCAAGAATTAAAAGCAGATTTAGCTGAATTAATTAAAGAATTACAAGTAAGTGAAGATCCTGGTACAATTAAAAAATTAGAACACGAATTGCGACGTATACAACGATTAGGAGGTTTTGATGCAATTATACCGTCTGAAGGTATAGTATTTGTATTCGGAGGACACACATATAAATTAACAGGAGCGTTTGCTCCAGTTAACCAACTACTAGGAGTATTGAAATACGCACGTTGATATATTTATATTAAAATTGGATTATAATCATGGCTGAAAAACATAAAAGCAAATATAAAGCACCAAAAGATTTAGAAAAATCTCAAAAACCAAAAACTAGAAAAGATTTAAAAGATTATACTGCCGACGACAAAAACGGCGGGTTGAATCCTAATTCTACTAAAGAAAAACATCTTAATGTACTTCGCAAAACTGATAAAGAAATGCAAGATGATGGTAAAATGTATCCAACATATAATGCTGATGATCGTTTATACAAAGATATTGAAGATGGAAATTATGATCCAAAAACAGCTGCAAAACGTTTGAAAAAACGCCAAGATGATGAAGAAAAAGATGTTAAAGATGTTTTAAAAGATAAAATTGAAAATTTAACTCGCGAGCAAAAAGAACGTTTAGTTAGAGAATATGTTCGTAGAAAAATTGAAAAAATATTATTAGAACAACCAACAACCGAAGAACCGCCAGCAGAAGAAACACCTATAGAAGAACCAGCAGCTGAAGAACCAGCAGCTGAAGAACCAACAGCAGCACCTGCAGAAGATCCGACAGCCACCGCGGCAATTGATCCTACATTAGCCGGCGCCGCAGTTGGAGCTGGAGCAGCAGCAGCCGGAACGGCAGCAGCAACTGCAACAACCCCAGAACCAACACCAGCTGCTGCAACAACTAAATCAACCGAAGAGCCTGGACCTGAAGAACGTCAAACGTTAAACGTTTCTAAAATTAAAGATGTATTATCTGCAGAGCGTTCTAATTTGAGTAGAATTGAAACATTATTTAAAGGCATTAATCAAACATTTGAAGATGCTGATCCAATAGATATTAAAAATTTCTATAGATTGATGTTGCGAACAATTGCTAAAAATTATAAAAAAATAACAGAACCTAAAGAAACTGAATAAAGTTATATGTCAAATAAGTTACAAAATGTTAAAGCTATTCAACAAATGTTGGATGGTACTCATAAGTTCCAAACTAAAAAAACTGTAGGATTTTCTGATGCCAAAGATGTAGCAAAAAAATCTGAGCATCATGAAGTAGGGGATGTTTGGGAAGAAACTGATGCATCGGGCAATGTGTATGTTGTAGAACAACGAGACGGGTTCCGAATTCGCAAAACAAAAAATTCAGATGTATTTCAATCAATACGAGAAGAACTTCGGGCATTTCCAAATTGTAGAAAAGAAACATGTACGTGTATAGGAACACATCCACTTGATGTTAAAATGCGTGGTATACATGGTATGTGTTTTGATTGCGTTATTGAAATGGAACATGAAATGAAAAAAGATGGTACATTTGATGAATATGCAAAAAACAAAGTACGAGAAAATGCATTAGCATGGTTACGAGATGCTGAACGAGATGTAGAGCTTTTAAAACAAGCATATACGCAAGCAGCTAATTTTGTTACTAATGCTGAAGGAGAAACAGAATCTTGGGCAGCAAAAATGACCCCAGAAGAATTTGAAAACACTATACAAAAAGAATTTGATAAATTCAAAGAAAATTTTTTAAATAAACTAAATGGAGTTGAAACTACAAATGAAAACAATTAAAAACATTGCATTAGCAGTTGCTGGAATCGTTGGAGCAATTATTGCATTTTTCTTATTTACAGGAAAAAGAAAATCAAACAAAATTGAAAAACTTGATCAAGCTGTTGAAAAAAACAAACAACATGTTGAGCGTATTGAAAACGAAGTAAAACAAGTTGAAAAGAAACGCAAAGCAGTTAAAAAAGAAATTGCTGAAGTAAAACAAGAAATTGCGGAGTTAGAAACAGCTAAAGAAAATTTAGTAATAGAAGAAAAACCTGCAGAAGAAGTAAAAGAAAATATTCTAAAACAAACACGCAGAGGTCGTCCTAAAAAGGCATAATATGAAAAAGATATTGTTTTTATCATTGTTTGTTGCAACATTGAGTTATGCTCAAAAAACTAAAAAAGTTGCACCCGATACTGTTTGTTTTACAAAACAACAAGCAGCAGACATTTCTTTTGTTTTAGATTCATTGTGGGCAGCTGATGATATTAATAATGAATTAATTAGTTCATATAAAAAACTAGTAAAAAAACAAGATTCGTTAATTGCATTAGATTCTACACAAATTATCAAACAAGATAGTATCATTACATATCAAAAAAATGTTATTACAGATTTAGAAACAAAAATTGAATTAATGAAACCAAAATGGTATGATAAAAAATCAGTTTGGTTTGGATTTGGTTTTTTATCTACTTTAGGAACTGGTATTTTAATCAATCAAATTATTAAATAATATGTCTCAAAACATAAAACAGATCATACAACAACAGTACACGATGTGTGCTAAAGATCCTGTTTTTTTCATGAAACAATATTGTTATATTCAACATCCTAAACGAGGCAAAATTAAATTTAATCTATATCCGTTTCAGGAAGATTCATTAACAGAATTACGAGACAATCGATACAATGTAATTCTTAAGTCTCGTCAGTTAGGTATATCAACTCTTTCTGCCGGCTTTGCTCTATGGAGCATGTTGTTTAAAGAAGATTTCAACGTACTTGTTATTGCAACAACTCAAGAAGTAGCAAAAAACTTAGTAACAAAAGTACGTGTTATGCACGACAATTTACCTAGTTGGTTAAAAGGTAATATTGAAGCAGATAACAAATTATCTCTTAAATTTAAAAACGGTTCACAAATTAAAGCAGTATCATCAGCAACTACCGGTGCTCGTTCTGAAGCACTTTCATTGCTAATTATAGATGAGGCCGCCTTCATTCGTAACATTGAAGAAATTTGGGTAGCATCGCAAGCAACATTATCTACGGGCGGGGGCGCTATTGTATTGTCAACGCCAAATGGAGTTGGTAATTGGTTTCACTCTGTATGGTCTGAAGCTGAACAAGAAATAAATGGATTTCATACAATCAAGTTGCATTGGACCGTACATCCGGATCGAGATCAAGAATGGCGAGATGAACAAACTAAATTATTAGGCGAGCGCGGAGCTGCACAAGAATGTGATTGTGACTTTATTTCATCTGGTCATACTGTAGTAGATGGTGCTATATTAATGGATTATGAATTAAAATGTACTGATCCTATTGAAAAACGAGGCTTTGATAATGCATATTGGGTTTGGGAATATCCAAATTACGAAAAAGACTATATAGTAGTAGCAGACGTCGCTCGCGGCGATGGCGGTGACTGGTCTACATTTCACGTTATTGATGTACAAGATGTTATACAAGTTGCAGAATATAAAGGTAAATTGCCTCCTAAAGACTTTGGTAATATGTTAGTATCAGTTGCAACCGAATGGAATAACGCACTACTTGCAATTGAAAATGCCAATATTGGTTGGGCAGCAATTCAACCTGTATTAGATCGAGGCTATGAAAATTTGTTCTATACATATAAAGATGATGGGTATGTAGATGTTGATGTGCAACTTAAAAAAGGATATGATATGAAAGATAAGAGCCAGATGGTTCCTGGAGTATCAACAACATCTCGTACACGCCCATTAATGATATCTGCTCTCGAAATGTATATGCGAGAAAAAACACCAATTATACGAAGTAAACGTTTGATTCAAGAATTGTTTGTATTCGTTTGGTTGAATGGTAAAGCTCAAGCACAAAATGGATACAATGACGATTTAGTAATGTCATTTTGTATTGGATTATGGTTGCGAGATACATCATTAAAATTACGACAACAAGGAATTGAACTTCATAAAAAAACTTTAAGTCAATTTCATAAATCGTCTGAACAAGTTATATTCACCGGAAAACCAGCTAATGGAACTGATGGGTGGAATTGGAACAACGGTCATTACAACGAAAATTTGACCTGGCTTCTGTAACTAGTTATATTTATAATAAAGTAAAATAATATTATGGCGTCTTTAAGAAAACGTTTACAGAATCTATTTGCAACGAATGTTATTGTTCGAGCTTATGGAAAAGATAAATTACGCGTAGTCGATACTAATCGTTTACAAGGCGTAGGCAACTTAAATCAAACTAAAGTAGCAGATCGATATACTAGAATGCATGGTGCTAATAAGCACATGGTTGGTGGTAACGGAGGTTACGATTCCAATTACTACATGCATCAAAATCGTATGCAACTTTATGCTGATTATGAAATGATGGATCGCGACCCTATTATTTCTTCAGCATTAGATATATATTCTGATGAATCTACATTAGCAGATCAATTCGGCGATATTTTAACTATTAAAACCAATAAAACACAAATACAAAAAATTCTTTATAATTTATTTTATGATATTTTAAATATTGAATTTAATCTGTGGACTTGGATTCGTAACATGACCAAATATGGCGATTTCTTTTTAAAGTTAGATATTGCAGATGAAATTGGAATTGTTAATGCTCGACCATTTTCTAGTTATGAAATAGAGCGTTGGGAAGAATATGATGAAGCAACAGGAGAATATAAAATACGTTTTAAACATGTTGCTGATTCTAGAAAAGATTATGAAGTTTTTGAAATAGCACATTTCCGAATGTTGTCAGATTCTAACTTTTTACCATATGGTAGATCTATGTTAGAAGGTGCACGTAAAGAATTTCAAAAATTGATGATGATGGAAGATGCAATGCTTATACATCGTATTATGCGGGCACCAGAAAAACGTGTATTTAAAATTGATATTGGTAATATTCCACCAAATGAAGTTGATTCATTCATGGAACAGATTATTACTAAAATGAAAAAAATTCCACATATTGATCAACAAACTGGTAACTATAATCTTAAATTCAACTTGATGAACATGTTAGAAGATTATTATCTACCAGTACGAGGCGGAAATTCAACTACATCGATTGATACATTACCTGGAATGACTTGGACAGGTACTGAAGATTTAGAATATATAAAAGACAAAATGATGGCTGCATTAAAAGTTCCTAAACCATTCTTAGGCTATGCAGAAGCAGTAGAAGGAAAAACTACATTGGCGTCCATGGATATTCGTTTTGCAAGAACAATCGAACGCATTCAACGAATAGTAATGTCTGAATTAACTAAAATTGCAATTGTACATTTGTATGCACAAGGTTATGAAGGAGAAGATTTAGTTGGGTTTGAATTAGAATTAACAGCTCCGTCAATTATTTATGATCAACAAAAAGTTGCATTGATGACTGAAAAAATGACATTAGCAACTGCTATGAAAGATAGCAAATTAGTTTCTGATAAATACATTTATGAGTTTATCTTTAATATGTCAGAAGATGAATGGTTGCAACAACGTACGGATGTTGTAGAAGATCTTAAACTTCGTTTCCGTCAAAATCAAATTGAACAAGAAGGAAATGATCCTGCAGTAACCGGCGTTTCATTTGGTACTCCACATGATTTAGCATCAATGCATATGTCATCTGATGATGTAGAGCAAAAAGATCAAGGTGGTCGACCTAAAGAAGGTATTAAATTTGGTCAACATAAAAATGCATTTGGCTGGGATCCAACGGGCAAAAAAGAAATTGATCAAGCATTTAATCCTGAAAATCAACAAACAACATTTATGCCCGATAAACGTTTTGATAGAACAGTTAGACCAGTAGCAACGGAAAGCAATAACATACTTCGTTATTTAAATAAATCAAAAGGACCTAACATTATAACAGAAACGTTGAAAAATAAGAAAAGAGATTCAGATCAAGGCACCATACTAGATGAAGGTAACATTTTATAATTTCAACCATATTTATTAAATAAAAAAGAACTGTATTAAATATGAAAAAATTAAAACATTCGAAATATAAAAATACCGGAATTCTTTTCGAAATGTTAGTTAGAAAATTAACATCAGAAACATTATCATCTAACAAAACTACAACTGTTGATATAATTAAAAAATATTTCGGAAAAAATACAGAACTTGCTAAAGAATTGTATTTATATAATGCTTTATTAAAAGAACAATATAAAAGTGAAGCACAAGCATTAGATTATATACGAACAATTAAATCAACGCATTCAAAATTAAATCAAAGTTTATTAAAACGTCAACGTTATAATTTAGTTAAAGAAATTTCAGACCGTTTTAATTTTGATGATATTTCTAAAATTCATATCAATAATTATAAAACGTTGGCATCTATTTACATGATATTTGAATATCAAGAAACAGATAATCCAAAACAATTATTGGAATGTAAAAATGTTATTTTAGAAAATGGAATGCTTGTTGAAAGAAAACAGCCAACAAAAGATTTAACATTAGAAACATTTGAAACTCAACCAAAAGATGTACGTTTATTAACATACAAATTAATGATTGATAAATTTAATGAAAAATATTCAAAAAATTTAGATGAATCTCAAAAACAACTTTTAAATAAGTACATTACCAATGTTAATGATACAACAGCATTAAAAGAATATATTCAAACTATTATACCAAAAATCAAAAAAGATTTAGCATCGCAAGCAAAATTAATAGTAGATCCTGCAACACAAATCAAAGTGTCTAAACTTTCTGAAATGTTATGCACCGTTGAAAATATGAAAACAATTAAAGAATCACACGTACTTTCTTTATTACGTTATTTTGATTTAGTTAGAGAATTAAAGGAGATGCATCAATGAAATCTTTCTTAAGAGAAATGGAAGAGAAATTCATGGAATTGGAAGATTACTGTGATTCTTGTGATCGAGTGAAATCTCAATGTGTATGTGATGAATCTGAACTTGATGAAATATCTACCACTGGCGGCGTAGCTGGTTATAATACTCCAAATGCATTTAGCAAAAAAGGCGCAGATGATGATACAGTTGAAGCGTTAGGAATGAAACGAGTAAAAATTAAAGAATCTGTAAACACTCCAGCATCATTTAGATGGAAAGATACAGGCTATCAAAAACCAGAATCGCCAGAAGAAACATCTCAAGATAAATTTCCATTTTCCAATGACATGGAAAAATGGCCAAATAAAGATCAAGAGTATCCAGTTAAGTTTACAAATCAACCATATGGTACTGCAAATATTACAGATAAATCATCTAAAGTATACGAAATGATGGATCAAAAATATGAACAACTTATTGAATCATATAGGAGATTTGCAACGGAAGATAAACATCTAAGCCCTGAAAAAAAAGTAAAAAATACAATCAAGGAGCTAGCTAAAAAATTACAAGAAATTGAAACATTAGTTAATTATAATACAAAATTAAAAACAGAATCTGGAGTAGCAGCTTCATCATATGGTTCTAGTACGCAAACTGCATTAACTAAAATTTCAGAAAAATTAATTAAAATATCAGAGCGAGTTAGAGCATTAGGAGAATAAGATGTCAAAAACATTGATCGTAGAATATATTCCATTTAAACCAATTGGTTCATTAACTGAATCATCTGGTAATGCATATGGCGTACCTGGCGGTTTTGTTGTTCAAGGAGTTTTACAAAGAGCTGGGGCTAAAAATCAAAATGGACGAATATATCCTAAACGCATTTTAGAAAGAGAATGCCAACGATATCAAAAAGAATATATTGATCAACATCGAGCATTAGGTGAATTAGATCATCCAGAATCATCAATTGTTAACTTAAATAATGTTTCGCATAATGTTTTAAAAATTTGGTGGAATGGAGATGATCTATTAGGAGCAGTTCAAATTTTAGAAACGCCTTCAGGTAAAATTTTAAAAGAATTATTTAAAGCAGGTATTACATTAGGTATTTCATCGCGAGGCTTAGGCTCAGTTAAAGAATTACGTAGTGAAGGCGTAGTTGAAGTTCAAGAAGATTTTGAATTAATTTGTTGGGACTTTGTTTCTAATCCTTCTACTCATGGGGCTTTTATGCGGCCTATGGGCATGTATGAGTCCGTAAATAAAAATATACCAAATAACAAATATAATAAAGTAAACGACATCATTACATCAATTTTATGTGAAGATGGTAAATGCAGGATAATATAATGAGAACGCCAAATTTGAAATTCATTCTAGAAACTATTTTAGAAGATCAACCAAACCCAATGTCTCGAGAAGAGAAACAACAATTTGTACAAGAAGTAGCAAACTTTTCAGCATTAGGTGAATCAGTATATGGTAAAGGTGATTTAGAACAAATTGTTGAGCGTGTTAAAAATATAGTAGAACGAGCAGATAAAATCATGACTGAAAGTGATGATTGGATGTCAAATGTTGCACATAAAAAGAACAATAAACGAATGCACGAAGATTATCGTGATTTTGAACAAGCCGCACGAGAATTAAAAGAAGCACAAGATCGAATGGCATTAGCATATGAAAATATAGGCCAGCATTTGAGTCGTTATTTTGATGTTAATTAATTTGGATATTCAAAATATTATTACTATAATATAGGTAGAATGATGAAAACCCTTAAAAAATTATATAAAGAGTTTTTTGGATTAACAGAACAACCAACACCCGTTGCGCAACAAGCGGGCATACCAAAGTTTACAAAAGATGATGTACAAAATGCTAAAGATATGGCTGTAGCATTAAAAGGTATGAAAGATGCCATGAAAATGGAATCGGATCTAGAAGAAGCTCAATTGGTTAATAATATCACGGATTATCGAGGTGGTATTGAATATGTATTAAGAAATCCAAGCGAAGCACAAGCAGTTGCACAAGAAATAAAAGAGTGGGCTGAAAGAAAAGGATTTACCGTAGTTAAACACACTATATCACCATCAGGCAAAATTGGATATTTTTATTTTAGATTGGGAACTGATCCTGGTTTAGAATCACAAAAATTACAAGGATATTTAGCACAAAAACCTGAATTAAAACATTTTAGATTTAACGTTAGACAACAAAAACCAAAAGCACCGCAACCAGAAATTTAAATAAAAATATATGAATAAAAAACAAAAACAACATTTAACAACAGTTCCAGGAAGTCCTTTAGCAGTTAATGTAACAGGTACGCAGCGAGAAGATTTAGCATATGCTCTTAAATCATGGAAACGTAAAATTAAAACATCTGGAATTTTAGAACGTATAAAAGATCGAAAAGAATTTGAAAAACCTAGTGTTAGTAAAAGAAAACAACTTCAAGCAGCAAAATTTTTACAAAAAATTCGAGATTTAAATTCTTTTTAAGAAAAAATGTATAAGGCCCTAACAAAAGTTAGGGCTTTTTTACTGGTTTTTCAAACATGTCTATATTTATAGAAAAATACGCTATCCTCTATATAGTGTCTAGTAATTAATATTTTCTATTAAGATTCTCAATAATCTTATTTCCAAAAAACAAATTTAAGGAGAAACAATGGCAAAATCAGACTTGCTAAAAGAAGCAATCGCTGATGCAAAAGCTGTTAAAGAAACTGCTTTAGCAAACGCTAAAATTGCTTTACAAGAAGCCTTTGCACCTCGTTTAGAAAGAATGTTAGCAACAAAACTAACAAATGAAATCGAAGGTGACGAAGAAGAAATGTCAGTAGACGAACCAATTGACGCAGACACAGAAATGGGTGACGAAATGGGTGCAGAAGCTGGAGCTGGAAATGATGTAGGTGATTTATCAATCGACGTAGACGGAGACGGCGAATTTGATGAGTTTGATATCTACTCACAAGAAGGCGAAGAAGAAATGCCGGAAGAAGAACCAGTAATGGGCGATGAAGAAATGACCGACGAATATAACGAAGGTTATGAAGATGATTTAAATCTTGAGTCTATCATTCGTGAATTAGAAGGTGATTTAGAAGGCGAAGATCCAAATTTAGAAGATGGATTAGCTGCTGAAGGAGATATGGGTATGGATCATGAAGAAATGCCAGAAGATGATTTTACTTCAGAATCAATCGATGAAATTTTAGAAGCTATCCTTCGTGAAGAAGATGAAGAAAAAGAAGAAGAAGAAGAGTCTAAAATGAAAATGGAAGGCGAAGATCATGAGAAAAAAGAAATGAAAGAAGAATTAGAAGAAGCTTATGCAACTGTTAAAAAGCTTCAAGATATTCTTTCTGAAGTAAATCTTTTGAATGCAAAACTTCTTTACACAAACAAATTATTCCGTAATTTTGAATTATCTGAAAATCAAAAAATGAAAGTAATTGAAAATTTTGATCGTGCAGGTAATACAAGAGAAGTAAAATTAGTATTCACAACATTGGCAGAGTCATTCAACCGCCCAACTAAAAAACGTGTAGTTAAAGAATCTTATGCATCAAAAGCGTCAGCATCGACAGCTCCAAGCAAAGAAACAACTCAAGTTTTATCAGAAGGATTTGAATTGGCAAACCGTTGGAAAAAATTAGCAGGATTGCTATAAATTAAAAAAAAGGAATTTAAAAATGGAAATGTCTAATTTATTACAGACAAATGATTTCGTTCAACGCAATCAAGCTAAAGCGTTGGCATCGAAATGGGAAAAGACCGGTCTATTAGAAGGTCTTCGTACCGAAACTGAAAAAGCCGGTATGGCACAATTGCTTGAGAACCAAGCACGTCAATTAGTAAAAGAAGCTTCATCTACAGGTGTAGCAGCTGGTTCAGAAGAGTGGGCTGGCGTAGCACTTCCTTTAGTGCGTCGTATCTTTGCAGAATTTGCTGCTAAAGAATTCGTTTCAGTTCAACCAATGAACTTGCCATCAGGTCTTATTTTTTACTTAGACTTTAAATATGGTACAGCTGTACCTGGATTCGATGATGATAACAGCAACCGCACAGGTGATCCATTTGGTAACCCTAATGCATTAGATTCAATGTTCGGTGTTACAACAACTGGTTCTGATGCCGCAGGTGGTCTTTATGGTGCTGGTCGTTTTGGATATTCTATCCCATTCACTGCATCAGCTGGTTTAAATGCTAACTCAGCCGCAACAAGTTCAGCCGCTGCAACATCTGCTTCATTAAACTTTGATAGCAGTTTTGTTAACAGTAATTACAAAACCGTAACAGTTAATGTACCAACTGATGCTGATTTATATGCAGTTCGTTCTTGGACATTCTTATCAGGTTCATCTGAAATCGTTCCGGTTCAAGCATTCTCTACAATTACTAGCAATTACACTGCATCTTTCGTTGTTACCAACGCACAAGCTGCATTCATTTCTGGTTCAATTGGTGCTGGTACATTAAAACTTCAGTATAGCAAACAACCAACTGATATCACTCGTGGTGATTTCGAAGACAAAAATCCATTTGCAGGAACACGCTACGGAACATCAGGTATGAATGAAGGTACTGATATTGATATCCCAGAAATCAACCTTGAAATGCAATCTGAGCCAATCGTTGCTAAAACACGTAAGTTGAAAGCAGTATGGACTCCAGAATTTGCTCAAGATTTGAACGCATACCATTCAATTGATGCTGAAGCTGAATTGACTTCAATGTTGTCTGAGTATGTATCAATGGAGATTGACTTAGAGATCTTGGATATGTTGATTGCAGCTGCTCCAACAACTGAGTATTGGTCAGCATTGAACAACAACTTCTGGAACGGAAGCGGTTTCAGCCAAGCACAAGCTGGTGGCGGTGTAAGTACTTACGGAGATGGATACTACAACACACAAGGTGGATGGTTCCAAACTTTAGGTACCAAACTTCAAAAAGTATCTAATAAAATTCACCAAAAAACATTGCGTGGTGGTGCTAACTTCTTAGTAACATCTCCTGCAGTAGCAACAATCCTTGAGTCTATCCCAGGATTTGCAGCTGACACAGATGGTAACAAAATGGAATTTGCAGCAGGTGTACAAAAAATTGGTTCAATCAATAACCGTTACACTGTATACAAAAACCCATACATGTTAGAGAACGTAATCTTAATGGGCTTCAGAGGAGCACAGTTCCTTGAAACAGGTGCTGTATTTAGTCCTTATATTCCATTAATTATGACTCCGTTAGTATACGATCCAGTTAACTTCACTCCACGTAAAGGTGTCATGACACGTTACGCGAAGAAAGTGGTTCGTCCAGAATTCTACGGAAAAGTATATGTTCATGGATTAAACACTCTTTAATAGTTAATTTTAGTTAATTATTTAACGACTTAATTAGTTAAGGAAATAAGAGAGGGTGGCTTCGGTCACCCTTTCTTACTGTATGAATATTTATATTAAAAGATTATGGCAGTACCACACAATAAGTATTCAATGCAAGCCATTATACGCTATGATGGCCGTTTGGTTGATGTATTAGATCGTATTAGAGCGATTGAATTAGTACTAATGGTTCATATAGAACAAGACTTAGGTCCAGATAGAGAATTAGTTACTATTAAAATAATGACTTCATATCCTCCTAGAAAAACTTACTTAGCAATTCGTCAAGCATGTTTAGGAAAAATAGAAACACTTAAGGATATGACACTTCAAGAATCTACACTTACAAAATTGTTTTAATTAATAAGGTTAGTATGGCTACACAAAACCGGGAGAAAACTCCTCCAAAAAATGACATTAAATTTTCAATTACATTATCAGAAGAACAAAAACAAGCAAAAGCAAAAATTATAGAAACACCTTTTAATTTTATATTAGGAAAAGCTGGTTCTGGAAAAACATTGTTAGCAGTTCAAATTGCATTAGATATGTTTTTCAAAAGACAAATCAATAAAATCATCGTAACACGTCCTACTGTATCAAATGAAGATAATGGTTTTTTACCAGGTTCATTAGAAGAAAAAATGGAACCATGGTTAGTTCCTTTGCGTAGCAATATGCGTAAAGTATATAATAAACCAGAAATTCTAGAAAAAATGGAAAAGGAAGAAAATATTGAATTGGTTTCTTTAGCACATTTCCGAGGTCGTACTTTTGATCATGCTATTTGCATTGTAGATGAATTTCAAAACTTAACAAAACAACAACTTCAAATGGTGTTGTCTCGTCTAGGCAAAGACAGTATTATGATCTTAACAGGAGATAGATATCAAATAGATTTAAAATTTAGTAACGATTCGGCAGTGCACGAAGTTCCTAAATTAACTAAATCAAAATGGGTCAATGAAATTATATTGCTTGATAATCATCGTCATGAAGCATTAGATGAAATTTTAAAACTGCTAAATGAAAGATATTGATATTTATATTTAAAAGGGAAACATCATGGATTATTCAGAAAACAAACCAATTTGGCCCGGCTCATCATCATTTACAGTGGGTTCTACACCATTTGGTTTTTTTGATGGAGATTTAGTTTTTCGAGCGCATGCAGATAAATTTGCAAAAGCAGCGGCTCAACATTTAGGATATCCCATCATGGATGTTGAAATGCAAGCAATAAATTTTTATACTGCATTTGAAGCAGCAGTAATTGAATATTCAAATCAAGTAAATCAAGTTAATATTGTTAACAACTTAATGAATACATTAGGTGTTCAAACAGCATCTGCATTTTTAAGTGGATCTAGTTTCACTGGTGCAATGATTGGCAATTCATTTGGTTATATAACTAAACTTTCAAAAACATATGGAACTGAAGCAGATAGTGGAGGTTCTTTGCGTTGGCACACTGCATCAATCAATATTATACCGGGTCAACAAACTTATAGTTTACGAGCAGCAGTATCTCAATCTACGGGCGTAAATGTTACAACTTCTTCTATAGAAGTTAAACGAGTACTTCATAATGCTCCACCGGCAATAGTTCGTTACTTTGACCCATTTGTAGGAACGGGTTTAGGTTCGCAACAATTACTTGATGCATTTGATTTTGGAGGTTTTTCTCCTTCAGTATCATTCATGATGATGCCAATTAATGCAGATTTATTTAGATTGCAATCAATTGAATTTAATGATCAAATACGCAAATCTAGTTACTCATTTGAAATACATGGAGATGATATTAAAATATGGCCAGTGCCAGTATCAGGTACCGGTTCATCATCAGCAACACCATTTTTTTCCAAAGTATATTTTGATTTTATATTTGATGATGAAAAAAATAACGATGCACTTTTATTCGGCAATACAGCACTTTTAAACAATGTTGTAAGTGACGCATCAAATATACCATATACATATCAAAACTACGGGAATATTAATGATATGGGGCGTGCGTGGATAATTAAATATGGTATTGCTCTTGCAAAAGAAATGTTAGGATTAATTCGCAATAAATATAGTAGTGTTCCTATTCCAAATGGAGAAGTAACACTTAATGGAACTGAATTAGTATCACAAGGCCAAGCTGAAAAAGAAACATTGATTACGCAGTTACGTGAATTTTTAGATAAATTAACAAAAGAACAAATGATGACTCGTCAAAATGCTGAGGCAACTCAAATGCACGAAATGTTATCAAAAGTACCATTAAAAATATACATTGGATAAGGAGATAAACATATGGCACTTTTTGGTGGTATTAGAGATGCAAGATTTTTAGCCGCAGTTAATTCAGAATTAATTAATGCAATTATCGATACTGAAATTGAATTCTACAAATTAGTTGTAGAAAAAAGTGCATCCAATTTATATGGCGAATCAGAAAAAAAAGCATATTATGATTCAATACTTATTCCTTGCATCATAACTAAAGAAACTAAAACGGCAAATATGGATGATTATGGTCATTCATATACGCGAACGGCGCAATTTGCTATATCTAGAGATATTTTAGAACGTGCAAATTTTTATCCAGAAGTTGGCGATATTATCTTTTGGGACAATGAATATTATGAATTAGATAATGTTGATGCAAATCAATATTTTGCCGGCAAGAATCCAGAAACATGGCCAAACGGCGATCAATTTGGTTATAGTGTTTCTGTTTTATGTGATGCTCATGCAACTCGTCAAACACCAACAGGTATTACTAATTTAAGAAAAGGCGGTAACAATCTATCTCCTGCATATAAAGGTTAAGGAAAGTAATGCCTAGATTAAATAGACAAGACATTGATAGAAAAACAAATAAACCAAACCCAACCCGTACAGAAGGAATAACTCCAGATTTGTTATTAAATCGAGCTAATCAAACTCGTAGGGATGATGACATCGTACGAAGTGCAAAACGTACAATATATGATATCGACTATGCAATAAAATGGTATATTGAAAATGAAATTCAACCGCAAATTACCGCAAATGAACAAATGTTATCAGTACCTGTAATTTATGCTGCAGGAGAAAAGTGGGACAATGTTCGACGATTAGGATATTTGCGAGATGAAAAAGGAATGTTACAATCTCCATTAATTATGCTAAAAAGAAACAGCGTAGTTGAACGTGATGAACAACGTACGTTGGATGTTAATAGACCATACCCGGGCAATTCTATAGTATATAAAGGACGCTACAATGAGCGTAATCGGTATGAGGATGAATTATTTCCAATTCCAAAAAACGAACCACAACCATCGCAAAAAGTTTATGTTGTAGATATACCTAAATATGTTACTATAGAATATGAAATGATGCTGTGGTGTGATTTTACGCCACAAATTACAACTTTAGTAGATCAAATTTTAACATACAATAGATTTTCTTGGGGTAATGAAGGAAATAAATTTCCAGCATCAATGGGTTCGGTATCATTTGAAACAGTAAATGCAGTAGGCGAAGATCGATTAGTTCGAGCAACAATTCCTATAACAGTTAATGCAACATTATTAGCAGAACAAGAAACAAGATTGGAAACAATTAAAAAAATGTATTCTGTTAAAAAAGTTGTATTTGATAGTGTTGTTGATGTAGATGCTAATTTATTTACTACAACTACTGTACCACAACAAGTATTACAAGTTAAAAATTATGTAATGTCTGGAGGTATTGTTGCCGTTACAGGAGGCGGCGGCTCTACAACGTTGAACGCAGCTACAATGAATTATTTAGTTAATTTAACTGAAAAGGTTGGAGTGTATGCAAATGTTAATTCAATTACGATAAATGCACAAGCCGCAATCAATCCTGTAACATTACAGCCAGCTACTAAAGATGAGTTTGATATTTACATCAACGGCCAATATGTAGATAAAGCAACATATACATGGACGCCTAGTGATGTAACAACACAAACAATTGTATTTGATATAAATGAATTAGGATATCCAATCGAATCTACAGATGTAATTATAGTGAAAGGTAGGTGGTCGTAATGGGAAGACAGTTTAAACCAGGACAATTACAGACCGGATCATTATATAATATATCTTCAAGTTATGCTGTAACTGCATCATATGCACTTAATAGTACCACTGGCGGCACATTTCCTTTTAGCGGTAGTGCTATTATAACCGGCTCGTTAGAAATTAAAAGTGATATAAATGACATTTTTATCATTAAAAAATTTAACGGTCAACCGGTATTAACGGTATCGCAAAGTGGAGTTATAATTGTAGCAACACAGAGTGCAGAATTAACTGGAACGGCTCCGAATGGTGGGATATATTTTACATCTGGTTCTTTTTTTGTTGGGTTGGATTAGAAAATAAAACAATGTAATATTTATATTAAAATAAAACAAAAGAAATAGGAATTGCTATGGCAGAATGGAAAAAGGTAGTAGTCTCAGGCTCGGCTGCGATATTAAGTCAAGTTAACGTTGGCGCTAATCAACAAATTACAACGGCACAATCAACAACGTTTTTAACCGGTTCATTTACAGGATCATTCACAGGTAATGGCGCTGGTTTAACGGGAGTAACGAATGCTACAACATTAGCATCATTGACTCAAGGTACTGGTATTACTGCGTTTACGTTTAATGGTAGTACAGCTCAAACCGTTTCACTAAAAAATGCTGGATCATTAACTAACAACCTTATTACTAAATGGGATTCAAGTAATGGTCAATTGGTAAATAGTTCATTAACTGATAATGGTACTACTATTTCAACTACATTGCCAATTCAATCAACGGGTGCGACATCAATATTATCCGGCTCATTCTCAGGTTCATTCCAAGGTAATGGTGCAGGATTAACAGGCGTTACAGCAACAGCAATTTTCCCTACCACTGCAAAAACAGATTTAGCAACTACCGATCAAATTTATATTAATGATGGTGCTAACAAATATGTTACATATGGTAACTTAGTAACAGATTTAGCAGGTTCTGGACAAGGTACTAGTAATTTAACAACAACTGATACTGGTGACAGTTTAGCTTTAACATCGCAAGTAACAGTAACAGGTGTAACTGCATCATTATTTGGTACAGCAAGTTGGGCTACAAATGCAACTAACGCAACCACTGCAACAAATGCAACTAATACTTCAATAACAGATACAACATCTGGTACTGGTCCGTATTATATTACGTTTGTTGACAATACAACGGGTAACTTAGCACAGCGAGTTGATTCAAATGGATTAACTTATAATGCTACTACAAATACATTAACGGTAACATCAAGTTACGCAAATCAAGCATTGAGTGCATCATTTGCATCAACGGCTCCTTATTCGGGATTGACCGGTGTTCCTGCAGGAATTGTTTCTGGTTCATCTTTATCATCTGTATCTCAAGGTACGGTGAGACTTACAACAAACGGTGTTGCAGCATCTTCAATTGATTTAGGTTTAGAGACTACAGATTCACCTCAATTTGTTGGATTAACTTTAACTGGCGATGCAGCAGTAAATGGCGGAGATATTACAACTTCAGCTACTACTTTTAATTTAGTTAACGCAACTGCAACTACAGTTAACTTTGCTGGAGCTGCTACAACATTAAACATTGGTGCAGCAACAGGTAATACCACAGTTAATAATAACTTAATTGTAACGGGTGATTTTACCGTTAACGGTACGGCTTCAATTATTGATACAACAAATTTAAGTGTTGAAGATCGTTTCGTTATATTGAATCATGGTTCTGGTTCTGTATCGCCGACACAAGAAGGTGGTATTATTGTAGAAGGTACCACAGCAGGATCTGGTAGTGCTTTCTATTATGATGGCGATACCGTTCTTCGTTGGGGTGTTGCATTAGGAGTAGCAGAAGGTGCAATTTCTGTAGCAGCAAATAGTTTTGTTGTAACAGTTTCTGGTTCGGCAGCTAATCCATCTGGCAATCCTACTTATGGCGGCGCTACCAACGGCTTTGGTAACATGTATGTTAATACTTCGGATAGTTCAATTTGGATTTACGCATAATTTTTATTATATTAAAAATAAAACAAAGTTACAATGGGAATAATTAATAAATTATCAAATGCAATTGCAACACCTCCGGTAAATGAAAATCAACTTACTGCAGCAGAAATTGAATTTTTATTAAATTCATTAAAAACAACCCATATTATGGGCGAGCATGTTGAAATGTTTTACAATATGGTTATTAAATTGCAAAATCAATATTTAGAACAAACTAAATAAATAAGTTATGGATATTTTTTCAATAGATTTAACTGTTCCAGAAATTCAAACATTGCGTCAATCTTTAGACCTCATAACAATTGCAGGTAAAGATGCACGCTTTTTAGCAAATCTTCAAACTAAATTAGAACACGAGTTAACACAAATTTCTCAAATGTTATCTGCAGAACAAACAAAAAAACAAGAAGATTTACAAAAAGCAATTGCCGCAGATAAGAAAACAAAATAATCATATTTATATTAAATAAGATTGTAGGCCTTCGGGAAGTAGGCACACACACGGCATAAGTGTATGTATCTAACCACAATCGACAAGGAAATATAATATGCCAAACTGGAAAAAAGTCATAGTATCAGGCTCTGATGCTACCCTAAATTCAATTACTACCCCGGCTGGAACTATTAACAGTATCACAGCATCATATGCCATGACGGCATCATATTCAAACAATTTACAAATATCGGGGTCAATTAATAATGTAGATTATATTGATTTTAATACAGGATCAGCAACACCTGCTTGGAAATCGGGCCGAGTATTTTGGAATAATACAGATGGAGCTTTATCTGTTTATAATGCTGAAGCAGATGTTACTTTACAAGTAGGACAAGAAAATTGGACACGAGTACGTAACAATACTGGAACTACTATTACAAATGGTACTGCAGTAAGATTAAATGGAGCACAAGGCGATGTCCCTACGGTAGAGAGAGCCCAATCTTTAGCAGTATCAGGAAGTATAAATTTACAAAACCAAATTTTAGGTCTAGCAACACATGATATTGAAGATAATTCATTTGGATATGTTACCACTCAAGGTTTAGTTCGTGGAGTAAACACTAGTGCCTTTAATGATGGTGACACTTTATTTGTAGGAACAGGCTCTTCTGGAGTTATACAAAACGTGCCTCCAAGAGCTCCTTACGAAATTATTCCTATCGGTGTTTGTGTAAAAGCAGGGCCTGGCGGCAGCGGTATAATATATGTAGCAGTTCAACAACCATATGACTTTAGCGATTTAAGTAGTGTATTAGTATCAGGTTCTTATAATTACGGAGATTTATGGACATATGTTTCAAGTGGTTCATTTGGAGTATGGGCCCACCAAAAACAACTTTCAGGTTCATATGGTGTAACAGGTAGTTGGTCAGCAACTTCATTTACAGGTTCATTATTAGGAACGGCATCATTTGCATCAACTGCTTCATTCGTTAACCCATTACGTCAAACTGTAATAGTAACTGGATCATTAGCTGTAACCGGATCAACTTCATTAATAGGATCGTCAACTTCAACTACCGGTACATATACATTTGTAGCTACGGCATCTGGTGACGGTGGAATACGAATTGATAATACAATCAATGGTTATACATCTATAAATTGGTTATCAAATTCAATGGGATTTGGTTTAATGGCTGGCGGAGGTATTTTTGCTAAAGTATCGAATGGAGCCGGTCTTCATATTGGTCAATCTCCTAACTCAACATATCTTGCACCATTAGCTGTTACAAGTCATGGCACAACAACGGGAACAACATTCTTAGCAAGAAACTCTGCAGGAACGAATATATTAAAAGTAGTTGATAATGGTCGGGTTGGTATTAATAACGCAAATCCAACGGCATCATTAGATGTAGCAGGAACAACCCGCATATCTGGATCATTTAATACAGCCGCTAGCGGATCTGTATTAATAGTACAAGGTTCGGGTTCTGCTCAACCTATATTTACAGTACAAGGTTCACAAGGCGAATTATTTTCAATTACGGATTCGTTATCCGGTTCTTTATTTTCAGTAAATGACATATCCGGATTACCAGTATTAGAAGCATTTTCTGATAATACCGTATTGATTGGTAATTATCAAGATCCAATGTTGATTACAACTACAAAACTTGTAACAACAGCATCCGGTCAATTTACATTATACACACTGCCAACTGCATCATATGACACGGCATTTTTTGAATATTCAATCAAATCAGGCTCAAATGCAAGAGCTGGTTCAATAATGGCAATTCAGAGCGGAACAAGTGTAAACTTTACAGAAACAACAACGACTGATTTTGGCTCAACTGCTGGATTTAATTTCACAGTTCAAGTTGCAGGCGCAAACATGATATTGACAGGTTCAGCAACAACATCAGGCTGGACAATTAAAACAATTGTAAGAAGTATATAAGGTTATGGCGTTTAATTATTCACCTAAAATTGTAACAGACGGTTTGGTGCTCTGTCTTGATGCAGCAAATAATAGATCTTATCCTAGTAGCGGAACTACTTGGACAGATTTAAGCCGAGGTGGTAGTAACGGGTCATTAACAAACGGTCCAACGTTTAATTCTTCAAATGGTGGATCTATTGTATTTGATGGAACAAATGATTATGTACAAGTAACATCTCCTTTTGGGGACATTGACTGGTCATCGAGACCATGGTCTTTTAGTGCATGGATGAAATTAGATGCTTTAGGAGATCGATGTTTAGTAAATCTTAATTCTGCTAACTCATCACATTACATAGTAACTAATGTGTTTTACAGTGATGGAAAAAGTTATTGGTATTTTATAAAAAATTCAATACCAACACAAACAAATTTTACTCAAACTATTTCAAATTTTACTACAAATGAAATATTCCATTTTACAATGACATACAATGGAAGTGGACTTTCAAATGGAAATATAAATTTTTATAAAAACGGAACTTTATTAACTACAACTGGCGGTGGAAGTGCAGGTTTATCAAATCAAACTGGATTACAAATAGGCGGCAACTATTTTTTAGATGGTAATGTTTACAATTTTTTAATGTGGAACCGAGTATTATCAGCAACAGAAGTTCTTCAAAATTATAACGCAACTAAAACACGATTTGGATTCATATAATGGCAGGAACGATAGCACCAAATATAGTAACTGATGGTTTAGTGTTGTATTTAGATGCAGCAAATACTAAGTCATATCCTGGTAGTGGAACTACTTGGTTTGATTTAAGTGGAAATAATAATCATTTTACGTTATATAATGGACCGACATATGCCAATAATGTCATCACATTAGATGGAACAAATGACTATATAAGTAGCATTAACAATTTAAATTTAAGTAATACAAATGCTGTAACTGTATTGTTGTATGTAAAAGCAACTACATACGGTACCGCTGTTAAACTTTTATATGAATTATCAACTGATTTCAACTCAAGAACAGATAGTTTCGTTGCAGCATTTTCAGACAATTCAGTAGGCCAAGATTATCAAGTATTAGCAGCAGTAAAAGGCAATGTTAATTATAACATTGTATCATATAACAAAACAATGTTAAATGATTTACAATGGCATCATCATGGTATTATACATGATACTACTCAAACAATTACAGAAGTTTTAATGTACGGAAATGGACAACCTGGACCAATTATACAAAACCCAGTAACTGGTTATAGTGGTAATAATACAAATAATTTTGGCAATCAACCGTTTTACATAGGATCCCGAGCCGGAACGGCTTATTTTGCCCCAATGAGTATAGGTAGTGTACAAATATATAATCGTGCATTATCATTAACTGAAATACAACAAAACTATAACTCAACAAAAACTCGATTCGGAATATAATATGGAAACACAATTACAAGACTACGAAAACAGAGAATTCATGATATTCAATGTATCTGAACTTCCACAAATCAATTTCACCCAAGTATTCGAGACATCGGCAGAAACAGTACGACGTTCAGTTGATGGTACAAAAACATTTGTAAAATGGGACGGTGCAATGCCCCAATGTGTTATTGATTTAACAACATCTGAAGGACCATACACATATGAAGAAATTTTAGTAATTTTGTCTACACCTGAATGGACTGACCCTACTCCTATAGGAATGTAATATGAGTACAATGCATGGCGGTCCTAGAAATCCTAAAGTAATATTAGGTAATAGTTTAAATATATGGTATGATATGTCACAGCCGGCGTTTACTATTAATACTGATTTAGCTAATACTATAGACATTTCTACCTTAACTACGCTATCTAGAATATATGATTTCTCCGGGAACGGAAAACATTTAATTCAATCAACTAAAATTAATCAGCCATCATATGTTACATCATCATTGAATTCAAAACCAGGAAATTATAATACGGGTGGCAATTGGTTCGATGCTGATGCTACAGTAATGTATGCAAACGGAGGATTAACTCAAGGACCTCGTAGCTTTTTTATTGTGATTAAAGGAGCTGCGAGAAGTGCGTTTAGTTGGGATAGAGGCGGCGCAACCCCGGGTTCATTACAATTGGGATATGAAGGCGGCAACGGTTGGAATGATTTGCAACAAGATACATCATTTACGATACCCGGTGGAAATAGTACCACGCCATATGTTATGTCATATTTATTTGATACATCGCAATCTATTTTATATAGAAATGGAAATCTTAATAGAACTCAAACTAATAACACGTATACGTTAAATGGTAATTCGTTTGGATGTTGGACGACAGCTCCGTCTGCAGGAAATCAAGAAGGTTATTGGTATGAAATGATTTTTGTTAGCAAAATACCAACCATTTCAGAATATAATGCAATAGTTTCATATTTAAGTGTTAAATGGGGAATTTCTACCGGTCCAATATCTAGTTATTAACTATATTCATATTTATAATAAATTATCTTGGATAGGGAAAAGATTAACTCATGGCAAACGAATTTCGCATAAAAAATGGATTCTTCTCAGAAGGATCATCTAACATAACCGGATCACTTAATGTTTCAGCCGGTATAACTGGTTCTCTTTTTGGAACCGCTTCATTTGCAACAACAACAATATCAAGTTCATTTGCTAGTACCGCATCATTTGTGC